>Ga0190359_1000625_pt1 | contig 23510 bp, 30 predicted proteins | sample 48721823_MG_FD_161269 | JGI IMG/M metagenome (GOLD analysis project Ga0190359, IMG submission 161269) | Hydrothermal vent microbial mat bacterial communities from Southern Trench, Guaymas Basin, Mexico - 4872-18-2-3_MG | ecosystem: Environmental > Aquatic > Marine > Hydrothermal vents >... | reverse complement strand
AGAAACACCCCTAACCCCCTTAATTAAAACAGGCAAATCTTGCTTAGTCAAATTCATTTTATCAACTGCAGAATTAAAATAATAATTGATATCCAAATCAAATGTTTGAAAAGGTTGCCCTGCTCTCTCAACACCCTCTATTTTACTTGTAAATTTCTTTTGTTTTGTTGAATAAAAATAAAATTCTTTTTTAGTTAGCTTGCCACACTTCTCACAATTAGGATAAATTGTCTCCTTATCACAGTTTTCACAATAATTTATTGGAAATGAACTTCTAACCTTTCCAACCTCACAAGCTTCTTGAACACTTCTTAATCTTCCTCCCTCATTTCCAACAGGAAATAAAACATTAGGACTTCCAGTAAGTTTTCTTAATTTTGCTTTTTCTGGCCTACCCATTCTCGCACCAATAAATTCTCCAGCTTTATCTTTAATTTTTACTTGGCAAAGTTTGTTTATAATTTCTAACGGTTCACCATCAATATTAAACTTATTAAAATCAGTATCTTCATCATCAATTAAATTAATATTTCCCTCCATTATTCCCAACCCAATTCCCAAATTAAAAAGTACTGCCTTACTTTTTTCTAAATCTAGTACAACATGTTCTATTGTAACATCATGCGGAACTCCCAATAACTCTAAAGCCCTTTTTCCTCTCCCATACTTTTCTCTTTCTTTTGTGCCATATGGAAAAATCAACTTTTCATTAACCCATGCAACCTTAAGCCAATCAATAAATCCAAAAAAATGTTCTTTTTTAATCTGTGTCCAGTAAAAAATATGTTCTGGATGAAGAGGAACATTATATTTTTTACTTAATTCTAATGCCTTATCAAAATTAATATCAAAATAATCTAAATTTTCACTAAAACCTGCTTTTTTTAAATCGTGCCACCACCACTCCTCTACATAACCCGGCTTTATTAAATTGGCATTCCTATTTGCAACATCTGAAAAAGGAAAAAGCATATCTCCAAGATAAATTATCTCTTCAACATCATTATAAATTTTTTTTGCCTCTTCTTTTTTATAAATTTTTTTAACAGACCCATTAAATAACTTAACAATTGGCCCATCTATTCCATCACAAGCAGTTACAGCACAACCTTTTGTAGGTTTTTCTATTTTTAATTGGGTTCCTATTGCAATAAAATTATCAGTTATTGCCATTGTTGCAGGATGAAGTGCTGTTGCACTAAATCCAGACGTTCTACTTCTACCATATCTAAATCTAAATCCTCCAGATCTTCCAGGATGCCCATAAACAGGCCTTCCAGCAACCAAATCTTTAATATATGTTGGGGAATCATCTGTTTTTCCTTTCTCTCTTTTTTCATGAAGTTGAATATAATCTTCTAAAAAATCCCAATCAGTTAATTTAAATCCTTTTTCTCTTAAGGACTTTATATATCTTGCAATTTTTGGTGCTTTTTGTGCAATTCCTTCTCCAAAAGTCAAACAAACACCACTCCTAAGATAATTTGTGTCTACTCTTTCTAAATTTTTATAATTAGATGCTTCTTTTTTTTCAGATTTTTCTCCAGCAATCTGTATTGGTAAATGCTTTGCCATAAACATAATTTCTTCTTCAGTAGGCATATACTGTAAATTAGTTATCCTCTCATGATAATCTGTTAATTCTACAACATATCTTTTGATTTCATCCTCTGTAGGATCATACTTAGAATATCCAAATATCTCTCTTAAATGATCAATTATTACTAATGAAAATGCTGCGCCAGTTCCACCAGCACTTCTAACAGGCCCAGAGTAATAAGGTGCAAGATACTCTTTTCCCTCCCTTGTCTTCATTACCTTTATTTCAGTTAAACCCTCAATTGGGCTCGAAACAACACCAAGAGTAATATAAGCAAAACCTATCCTAGAACCAGCTTCAATTGCCTCAATAATACTTGAAAACTTACAAAATTTCTGCTTTGCTACCTCTTCAGCAATCTGAACACAAACAGCAGGATCAAGCTTTCCATACTTTTTTTCTAATTCAAGTATTCTTCTATCTATTCCACTACCTTCCATTTGTGGATAAATTGTTGAAATAAGCCCTACAACTTTTTCTGCCATACTCATAGCAAGAGGTATTTCTACTTTATTTTTAGGATCAAGTCCTTTGGCTCTTGCTTTGTTTGCAATTTCATAAACCTTGTCTACTTCTTCACGAAATCTCTTAAAATATTGTTGTGTGCTCATTTTACTCAAAATCAAGTATTTTTACTGACCTTGTTTTTAAATTTACAACAGGAACCTTACAGTGATCTGGAACATTCCCAAACTTTTCTTGATAAGGAGTCATTTCCTCCCAAGTTGATGTGGAAATAACTAAAACATTATCAAAATAAACAATAGCACTCTTATGAGTATGCCCAGAAATAAAAATATCTGGAACCTCTCTTATTATATGTGTATCTTTTCCACAAGGAAAATACTGTGCAGAACCATGTGTTGGTGCAAGATGCCTATGTTTTAATACATACTGCATAATTTTTTCAGGCGAATTCATTGCTTTCACCCTCATTAAACTTGCAACATTATTCGCGTAATAAGGATAGGAAAATCCATGATACATTAAAACATTAAATCCAGAAAAATCTTTTGTTGATGCAATATTAACCACAGAAGGATTTTCAGTTAAAATAACATTATCCAAATCATAAAGAGCCCAAGCATATTTTTGGTCATACAATGGTTGTGGCTCCATCAACCTCACCCCTTCATGATTTCCAGGACATATTATTATCTTTATATCCTTTCTAATTTTACCAAGCAACTCTGCAATACCAGAATATTGTTCTTCTAAATCAACAATTTCTAAATCTTTTTCCTGATTAGGATAATTTCCAACACCAGTAATTAAATCCCCCACAATAAACAAATATCTTATTTTGTTTGATTCTTCTGAACCTCCTAAATTTCCATTAAGATATTCAATAAACTTTTCAAAATTTTCTTTCATAAATTTCTTACTTCCATAATGAACATCACCAATAAAAGCGACATATTCCTCTACTAAAGCTTTTTTTCTTTCATATAAAGAAGATCCTGGAAAAATAATATCATTGGCAAAAAGCATCTCCCTACTTCCAGAACACTTAAACCCAATAACAGAATCAAGAGCCACCTCTTCAGCCTTTTTTATTAAATCTTCTTTATTTTTACTAACTAAAACTTTTGTTTTACCAGTTAAATCTTCTACTTCAAAAATAATGTTTTTATTTTTTGTTACATTCTTGGAATAAACAAGACCAATTATTGAAATTCCTTGCCTTCTTCCAGATATTTTATTAATTGAAACCAAGCTATCAAGAGCAGGATTAGATTGTAAAAAAGACCGCATATCAGTAAACCTATTTCTAAAATGATTTACAAAATCATTTACATCAAATTTTTTTCCAAGAGAACAATTAACAGACATTATTTTAACTTGGCCAGAATTAACAATTTTTTCATTATATTCCTCACTTCCAATATCCTCTTTAGAAATTTCTATGCTCAAACCAAGTTTTACTTTTAGTTTTTCTAATTTTTTTTGATTTTCTTGAGGAAGTGAAGAAAAAACCTTATCAACTACTTCCTTATTTCTATAAAATAATTCTCTTGTAATAATTTTTCTTCTAGTATATGTTTGAATCTTTTCAATAATTAATTTAATAGAGTCTATATCGCTCTCTTCACTAAAAAGTCCAAGAACTTCTTTATCAACTAACAAACCCTTCTGCAAAAAAAACCTCAAAACTTCCTTACTTGCCATTTTAATTATATAAAAACTATTTATAATCTATAGATTCTTCAACTATTTCTCTAGCCTTTTTCAAAATATTTTTTGATATAACCAGTCTAATCTCTCTCATTCTGCCCCCTCTTCCTTTTGAAATAACCCTAACATTAATTATTCCCAACATATCAAACTCCTGAATAATATCACTAACTCTTCTCTGTGTTAAAACCTCTAATTTATTTTTTTCGCAAAGATCCTGATAAAAATTATAAACATCTCCAGTAAAAAAAGGCGTATCTTTATTTTTATCACTTAATACCATAATAGAGTACAAAACAAGTTGAAATTGTTTAGGCTCAGATCTTATTACATCCAGAATCTTATCTTTTTCGAGCTTTTCATTTGCTTCATCTATGTGCTTTAATAAAATCTTCTTTGAATTTCCTCTTTCAGCCAATTCTCCAGCAATTCTTAATAAATCGAGTGCCCTTCTAGCATCTCCGTGCTCTCTTGCTGCAAATGCTGCACATTTTGCTATTGCTCCCTGCTCAACAGCTCCTTTTTTGAAAGCTCCGTCACTTCTTATGCTAAGTATTTCTTGCAGTTGTAATGCATTATAAGGTGGAAATACTATCTCCTCTTCAGATAGTGAACTTCTTACCCTAGGATCAAGTTCTTCTAAAAAAGTTAAATTATTGCTTATTCCAACAATACAAATTTGTGTTTTAGAAAGTTCTGAATTAAGCCTAGTTAAATTATACAAAAAATCACTAGATATTTTCTTTACAGTCTGATCAATTTCATCCAAAACCAAAACCAACAGCTGCTTTTCTGAATCAATTATATCAATAAATTTGTTATAGACAGCCTCAGTAGGTAGACCAGTAGCAGGAACATCCCCTCCTAATTTTTTAATTAATTCAGCTAAAATTCTATACTCAGTATCAGACACTTTTTTTAATTTGCAGTTTAAATACTCTATTCTTAACTTATGATCTATCTTCTTACTAGCTCTTTTTAATAACTCATCCTTAACGTATTGTACTGATAAAGTCTTACCTGTACCTGTTTTCCCATACAAAAACAAATTACTTGTTTTTTCTCCTCTTAATACAGGTGCAAGAATTGAAGCTATCTGCTTTATTTGATCATCTCTATGAACAATTTCGCTAGGTTTATAATTTATCTGTAGAAGGCTCTTATCTCTAAACACACTATTCTTACTAAAAGATTCAAATATTTGATCTAACTCTGTTGCCATCCTCTCTTAATGCTACCTCTAAAGACTCTTAAAAGAACGTATTGTTATTTAAGAGTTTATGTTCTGAAATATTATCATTCCAAAACATCTAACACAGACACTTTGATTTCCTATGGAAACACTTAATATAATAATCTGTATAGACGAGAAAAAATTTATTTCATTTTTAAAAGATTATAACTACTTAAAAAGAAAAACACCAACATTTCTTATGGAATATTTTAAAAACAAATTTTGGCAAAAATATTTAATTTCAAATAATACATACTCTAAAACAATTACGAAACCCAAATTATATGTTATATGTACTTTAAAATATATAATAAATGGTTTATTTTATGATAGTTATAATATAATACTATAAATTATAATATAATACATATATATACTATACTATAGAAATTCATATAAATAAAATAAAAAGATTAAAAATTAAAATTTTTATTTATAAACATTTCCAAAAGAAATAAAGGGGTGAGTGTGTTGTTAATATAAAAAGATATTTCAAATAATTTAATCTTTCTGAAAGGCACTTCTCTTAAAAATAAACATATTTTTAATGCTTCTATATACTCCCAACTCTATTTAAATTTACAGAAAAGTTTATAAAATTCCTTAATCTAAAAAACACATGCAAGATAACAAAAATCCATTTAATGTTCTCTTAGGTAAGATGATTGTAACAAAGGAGGGTAAAAGATTAGGGTTTGTTAAAGATATAACTTTTGAGACAAGATCAGGAGAGCTAATAAATATTGTTGTGAAAGAATCAACAATCTACACAAAAAATCTTAATCTAGAAAAGACTTCCTCAAACGACTTTCTTATCCCATACAGCGCAATTATCGCTATTGGAGATTTTGTAATTGTTTCTGAAGAAGACTTAATTTAAATAACCTTAATACCTAAATATTTTTAAAGACATTTTTGGTTTAATTAAAATGAAACTACTAGGGTTTAATTTAACTAAAATTGATGCAGAAAAGAAATCCTCTAGCTTTGAGGGTTTAAAAATTGAGACAAAAATAGATATTAAAGATATACTTGAAGCAAAACAAGATGTTTTACAATTTAAAGATAAAGTTGTTATGATACAATTTTCTTACGATATTAATTATAAGAAAGATATAGCTAAATTATCTCTTGAAGGAAATCTTCTTTTATCAGTTGATGAAAAGATGTTTTCAGAAATAATTGATAAGTGGAAAAATAAAGAGATGCCAGGAGACTTTAAATTAGTTTTATTTAATATTATTATGAAGAAAACAAGTCTCAAAGCACTTGAATTAGAAGACGATTTAGCACTGCCTTTCCATATACAATTTCCTTCTGTGAGAAAAAAAGAGTAAAAAACAAGTAACTACTAACAATTCTTACAAAATTTTATATAACTAGTAAGCTTTAATCTCTTTATGCACATTTCAAAACAAAAAATAGAGAAGATACAAGAGCAAATACTAGCTTTTTTATACTCTATTTCACCAAAACCTGTATTTACTTCAAATATTGCTAGAGAAGTGGCTAGAGATGAGGAATTTATAAAAAAATTACTTTTTGAGTTAAAAAGAAAAGAGCTTGTAACAGAGATTAAAAAAAATTCAAAAGGAAAAGAGTATATTAAAAGATCGCGTTGGAAATTAAGTGATGATGCTTATAGGTATTATAAAAATAAACAGAATATGTCGTATTAATTATTGTTTTGTATTATCTTAAATTATTTATATTGTAATGGGGTAGAATAAGTTTATGGATCAAATTAAAGACGCTTTTAAAAAAGTAAAAAGAGATATTGATTCACTTCATTTTGAAATTGATTCACTAAAAAACACACTTAATGAAGTCAACTGGCGGCTCGGACTTTTGTCTAAAGATATGCAAAAAATTAGACAAGATGAGCTAAAAATTATTAAAAAAAATAAATATACAACCAAACCTATAATTCAGACACATAAAGAACCTTTTCCCACAAATAACACGATTTCTTCAGCAGATCAGACACATATTAAGCCTAGAAATGACCAAATTAGGCATATTTCCACTGGAAATGGAGGGGTTCCGACAGACAGACAGACAGACAGACAGACAGACAGACAGACAGAAAATTACTTGTTTGACGATAAAATCATGCTTAAAACTACTCCTAAAGATCCTAATCCAATTTTGAGTGCTGCAGAAATTTTAGATAGTCTAGAGCCCCTTAAAAAAGAAATAAGGCTTAAGTTTAAGAGACTCACAGAAAAAGAAATTCTTGTTTTTTCAACACTTTATCAGCTAGACGAAGAGAAGGGATTCACAGACTATAAGACCCTTGCAACAAAACTAAATCTAACAGAGAGCTCTATTAGAGACTATATAGGAAGGCTAATATTTAAAGGAATTCCCGTCGACAAAAAGAAATTAAATAATAAATGTGTACAGCTGTCTGTATCCCCTGATTTAAAAAAAATTGCGTCATTATCCACCATAATGCAACTTATTAAGATATAAATTATTTAGCATTAATTAGTTTTTACGTTCACCGAATAACTATCTAAATAGACTTCTATTTGTTGAAATGGCTAAATTCAGCCCTTTCTCGCTTTTAAATCAGCATAAAATTAATAAGTTTTTCCTAAAATCCCTTATACATTACTCTTTAATTCAACTCTCATTTTCTTGGATTTAGAATATTTTTTTAAACGTAATTCTCTCATTTTTTACTTTTACACAACAAATTTTACCCATTTAACCCTCATTTCTTTAAATTTTATACTTTTAGGCCCTAATAACTCTCTATTTTTGATATTTTAAACTTAATTTAGTCTAAAATAAACCTTTTTTAACTCTCACTTTTTGATTTTTAATAAATTAAAAACCCTTTATTTTAGTGCTTTTTCTCACTTTTTAGTATTTTTTACATATTTTACCTTATTTTTTGCTTTTTTTCTTAGATTTTCTCTTATGTTCTACTCTTACTTTTGAGTTTTTCATTAATTCTTCTTTTATATGGTCTTCAATATAGACTCTTTTTTTACCATTTTGTTCTGTTATCTCACTTATTATATTCTCTTTTTTTTGTTTGATTCTATTTATCTGGCCTCTAATTGTTGAACGTGTTTTTCCTAAAATTGCAGCTAGATCATCGTAACTCAGCTTCATGTCACTATTTAAAAGTATCCACAAAATTGCTTTCTCAGTTACTGAAAATTGGTCTAAATTGGGTGTTTGAACACCTGTTTCAACACCTGTTTGAACAGCATAAACACCTGCCTGTTTATCAAACACCTGTTTAGGTGTTTGGAATGACGGCTTAACTTTCATTTCATTCATCATTGCAAGAATATTTTTCAGACTTTCAATTTCAGAATGCATCGACGATAAAACAGTTTTTATATCATCAATGTCTTTTTTTTGCATGTTTTTTTCAGAATCTAGGTGTTTAATCCAACCAGTCATAGAAGTAATATCTTTTTTTACAGCTTCAAATCCTTTCTTTGTATCCTCTTCAACACGTGCAACCTCTTTATTTTTTCTAAACCATAAAAACATATAGAAATGAGGGCTGTTTACTATATAAATATTTCGTTTTTATTACTATTGCTTAGTACTTTCCGTCGATAAAATTCTTTTTAAAATATGTGTCGGAGCCCCAGCGTTTCCAGTGGAAAAAAGAACTGTTTAAACAGCAATTTTACAATAAACAGCTGTTTATTAAACACATAGACAGCAATAAACGCGTTTAAACAGCTGTTTAAAAAAATTAATGTTTTTTTATTTATCGACGATAAAATAGGTGTTTAAACGCATAAACACCCTAAAACAAACAGTAAGACACATCTTCGACAGATACTTAGGTTACCTTTGTGCACAAAATTAAAGTTTGGCTATAATTGTCCTGTGTTTTATTGTTTCTTTGCACTGTTCAAGTTCTGGGATTCCAGCATAATTGTTTTTCTTTTCTCCAATAATTTTATCTATGTTATGATAAGCAACTTCGTTTTCAATTGAAATTTGGGGTGCTCCAATACCCATAAACTCTTCTGATAATTCAACCATCCCTGGATAGGATATGATCTTTCCACTTGGTCTTAAAACTCTCAATAAATCCATTAGGATTAATGATGAATCAAGTTGTGTTCCCCAATGCTCTTTAGCAAAAGTTAGTCCAGAAAAAGGGTAAAATAATTGTCCAAATGCATATGAGTAAATATAATCATAATAGTTATCCTGTTTTGGTATTGAACCTTTTCCAGAATAATTAACTGAAATAAGCCTTTTTTCCAAATACCCATTAGGATTTTTTAGTCTCGGATCCATTCCATCTGCTAATACTCCTTTTTCTCTTAAATATTCAACTAAAATACCCTCGCTCCCACAAGCAGGATTAAATACTTTTTTTCCTCTAAGGTTTTTTAGCACATTACTATCTATTCCTAGGCCCTGTTTTTGTATTTTTAGTGGAAATTCTACTTCTCCAGGTGTTGTTGCAAAAGCTTTTAGCGAGAACTTCAATATATTTCTTATCTCATTCATTGTAACAATTTTATCTACCTTATCTTTAAAGAGATTTACATACGTTTTTGATAATATTCACAAAGCTCCCCTTAGTGCACAAATCCGACAGGCCTAAAAAGATTAAGGTCAAAAATTGGTGCAAAAATTGCAAAATATCACAGATATTTTTATTAAGTTTAGTTAGGTTATTAACAAAGGACAAAAAAATATAGATGATAATTGTTTTGTTGAATTTAATGTTTCTGATCTTTTGATATTAGGTAAGCACCTTAGACACATGCCTAAAATCTTACAATATGCTCACAGAGGAATGAAGTATTTTAATTTAACATTATCACAATTTTTTTAGGAGTTCAAGTAGTAATGTATTCTTCTACAACTGTGTCTCTTACCAAACATTATTATCTTCACGTAATTAATTCTTCAGTGCAATCCATGTTTCTTCCTTAAAAATCAATGCTTTTTAGCTAATTTTGCTTTATTGCGTGTGAATTTAGGTAAGGAAAGTTAACAGAAAATACTTTTATGTGTAAAAAGTTCGTACAAGATATATTGTCACTACCCTATAATTTTAGCTCAATTTTATAAAGAAGTTCGTACAATCTATTACGAAAAAGAGAGGACAAAATTCTAAAATGACAAGAATGTGGATGGTAGATCCAAAAAAGATGTGCAGAAGTCATTTATTAGGTGAACACAAAGAGTTACATCAACTTGTAGGAAGTTTAAACAAAAATAAGAGCATTAATGGCCATTTAGATAAAGGACAAGTAGAAGTTCATAATATTAGAAAAAGACATAAAGAGCTTGTTAAAGAAATGAAAAGAAGAGGATATTCTCATAATTCTCCTCTTCCTAAATTTAAGTCATTTAGAGCAGGGAAAATAAATATAAAAGAAAACGAAAAAGAACTAAAAAAAAGATGCAAAAATTGTAGAACTAGGCAAAATTCTAAAATAACCACAATTATCTTTGATGTTGGAGGTGTACAGTATTTTTATGATCATATGAATGCAGCAAGAGCCATGGAAAAAGAAACTGGTATTTCTGCTAAAAAAATTAAAAAAGTATTAGAAGGATCAGCAAAAAATACAAAATTTTGGAGAATGGCAGAATTAGCTCCACTAGAAAAGGAATATTGGAAACAATTTTCTAAAGAATTAAATATTAGTTCAGTAGATTCTAAAAAAATGTCTAAACTATGGAACTTAATTTTTACACCAAATAAACCAATGCTAAAGTTAATAAAAAAACTAAGGAAAAAGTATAAGCTAGCAATTTTGTCAAATATGAGTCAGGGACACAAAAAATGGCTAATTTCTAAAGGGATAACCAAACCTTTTCCCAAACATAACATAATTTGGTCCTGCGATGTTAATTTAAGAAAACCCAACAAGAAAATCTATAATTTAGTATTAAAAACAATAAATTCTAAACCTGAAGAGTCTGTTTTTGTTGATGATTTTTTAAGAAATATAAAAGTAGCAAGAAAAGTGCATGAATGTGGGATTGTTTACAAAGACCATAAAAAATTCTTAAATGAATTAAAAAAATTAGGTGTAGAATGGTGAAAATAAGACCAATTAAAAAACAAAATCTTGAAATTTTGTATAAAGAGATGTTTGATTCTGCTGTTCCCTGGCTTCACGGCAAAAATTTAGCAGAACAAATTAAAGGCAATAGTGTGTGGTTAATTGCTTGGCAAGATAAATTGCCAGTAGGACATATTCAGATAACTTTCAAAAATTCAGAAGTTAAGAAGATTAGAAAGCAAATTAAAAGATGCCCTCATTTAAGCACGCTTTATGTTAATTCTAAGTTTAGAAGGAAAGGTATAGCAAAAAAAATAATGAAATACGCTGAGAAATTAGTAAAGAAAAAAGGATACAAAAGAGTTGGTTTGTCTGTTGAAAAAGATAACAAGTTTCTAAACAATCTTTATGAAAAGTTAGGTTACAAAGATTGGAAAAAAGGGATTGTTCTTGATTCTTGGCAAGAATTACATAATAAAAAATTAAAAAGAATTAGTGAAAAGTGCAACTACTTAATTAAAAATCTAAAATGACTCCCCAAGAATTTTTAAATAAACTTAAAACAGAATTAAAAATTTCAAAAAATTCTAATTACACTATCAAAAATTATCTTAAAGCAAATAAAGAGCTCCTAGATTTTTCTAAAAAGATTCCAGAAAATATAACAGAAGATGATGTTAAGGTTTTCATGGCTGAAAAAATTGCCCACAAGGCTTCTATGAGTATAATTTTATTTTTAGCAGCAATAAAGTATAGTTATTCAAATATTTTAAAAAAAGATGTAACACAGGGCATAAAAAGACCAAAAAGAGAAAAAAAACTTCCAGATGTTTTGACAAAAAAAGAAATAAAAAAACTTTTTGAAGCACTTCCTACAAAAAAAAGCAAATTAATGGTTTCTTTAATTTATGCTTGTGGTTTTAGAGTTTCAGAGTTAGTCAATCTAAAAATATCTGATCTTGATTTTGATCAAATGATTGGATATGTTAGGCAGGCAAAAGGAAGAAAAGATAGAGTATTTAATATTCCTAAGTTTTTAGAATCAAAATTAAAAAGACAAACACAACAACAAAAGGAGTTAAAACAAGAGTTTCTTTTCACTGGCCCAAAAGGAAAACTTTCTGATAGGAATATTCAAAAAATAGTAAGAATTGCTACAAAAAAAGCAAATATTAACAAAAAAGTAAGCCCACATACACTAAGACATAGTTTTGCAACACATTTGCTAGAAAATGGAACCGATATAAGATATATACAGACACTTCTTGGGCATGCAGACTTATCTACCACCCAAATTTACACACATGTTTCAACAGAAGAATTAAAAAAAATAAAATCCCCTATTGATAATATGTAGATAATATGTAAAATGTCTAAAAAAACAACACTTTCTTTTAAGAAAAAAACTGAAGTTTTTTCTAGGGATGGATACAGGTGTAAAAAGTGCGGTTCCAGGCTGCGTTCTGATGAGCTAGAAGTACACCACATAAAGATGAGGGTTGATGGAGGGAATGATGAAATTGGCAATTTAATTACTCTTTGTTCTATATGCCATTATTTTTCTCCTGATGATGAAGTTGATTTCGAGAAATACATTGCGGAAAAGATAGATGGGAGAATTCTTGATACTTTTAGAAAATCCTCTAAATCTGTTTCAAAAAGAACAAAAAAAGGAATGCTCAATAAATCAAAAAACGGCAGTATTGTCACAAGAGCACCTTATGGATACAAAATTGTTGGTGGCAACTTGGTCGCTAACGAAAATACTTCATATATTGTTCCAGAAATTTTTGAAGATTTTTTAAACAAAAAAATTTCTTTAACAAAACTAGCAAAAAAATACGGGTTTAGTGTAAATGGATTAAAAAAAATTTTAATGAATCAGACTTATTTAGGGAAAATTAAATTTGATAAACAAACCCATAAAGGAACACACCAAGCACTAATTTCATCTACATTGTTTAATCATGTTCAAAACAAGTTGGAAGAATTAGGGATAAAGAAATAAATTTAATTTAACGCTTAGAACTTTGTCTTGCTTTTCTTGCTTTACTATCTCCTGGTTTGTATGCTTCTTTTCTTCTTACATCAGCAACCAACATATTTCGATCATACTCCATGAATGCTTCTTGTAGTTCTTTAGACTTAGAAAAATTAACTATTGCTCTTGATAGTGCAACTCTTGCAGCCTCAATCTGGCCTTTTTCTCCACCACCTTTTACACTAATTTTTACATCGAATTTTAATTCGCCAAGAATTTGTTTAGCAATTCTTAGTGGTTCCTCAATTTTTAACTTATCAAAAATTGTGAGTGTTTCATAGTTTTTTTTATTAATCATTACTTTTCCTGTTCCTTCTGTTAAAATTGCTCTAGCGATTGCTGCTTTTCTTTTTCCTGACGTGACTATTTTTTTCTCAACCATTTTATTTTGATACTTCTTCTACTTTTATGTGTTTGCCTTTAAAATGTTTTCCTGAAACAATTTTTTCTTTGTCTTCAAATTCTTTTGGGACTCCTGAATAACACAAAATTCTCTTAAATGCCCCTCTTCCTCTTCCTTGTTTGTGACTAGGAAGCATACCTCTTATTGCTCTTTTTACAATAATGTGTGGTAATTTTGATATTTTTGGCCCCTTTTGTCCACTACCAATTTTTTTCTTCATATCAAGTTGTTTTTGTTGAAAATATTTTTTATTTCCACTAATTATTATTTCTTTACAGTTTAAAACAACCACTTCTTCTCCTTTTAGTGCTGTTTTAGCTGCAAAACTAGCTAATCTTCCTAGAATTGCTCCTTTTCCATCAATTATTTTTGTCATTTTAGTAATTTAAGATTCTTCATATCTTTATTGTTTTTAATTTCGTCAAGTATATTAATACTTTTTCCACCAGCCTTTAATATTTTTTCTTTTGCTTTTTCACTAAACGCAAAAGCAACAATTTTGTGTTTGCTAGCCTCTCCTTGGCTTAAGACTTTACCTGGAATTATAACATCTTTTTTAATTTGACTAAGATTGTATTGAATTTTATTTTTTCTGGAGCTAGACAATATTCCTGCCACTTCTTGCCAAGCTTTGTGCTTTTTAGCAAGTCTTATCGTCTCAACTAGTTCTGGATTTAATTTTCTTTTAGACTGTTTTTCTATTTTTGTTTTTGATTTCATATTAAATTTTACGAGAATAAACGTTATCTGCTAACGCTTTTCACTCGCAGGTAAAAAATACAGTTTTTGGGGGTATTTAAATGTTACGCCCACGTCGATAATGCTATCCTTCTGGCTCCAAGCGAGGCGGAAATTAAAATCATCATGCGGAGTAAAGGATTCGAACCCTCGCAGGCACTAAGCCACTGGAGCCTTAATCCAGCCCGTTTGACCACTCCGGCAACTCCGCATATTTAAAATATAAATCTCCCATATAAAAAGCTTTATAAAGTGATTTTACAAAGTATTTTTGAAGACGGCCATAGTCGTTTGGAAACACCTGTTCCCATTCCGAACACAGAAGTTAAGCTTACGATGTTGGTGGTGGTAGTGGCAGACCGGCCGCAAACCCATCAAGCTGTCTTTCTTTAATTATTATAATTCTTTAAAAAGTTCGTTATCTTTATTTTAATATGAAAAAGAAACTATCAAAAACTGAAGATAAAAAAACTATTGAAGAGTTTTTCCAAGATTTAAAAGAAAAGACTCCAGAAGAAGTTAAAAAAATAAAACGCCTAGCAATGCAACACAATATTAGGCTTGGAAATAGAAAAAAACTATATTGCAAAAAATGCTATAATCCTTTTAAAGAGCCGAGCATTAGGATAAAGAATGAGATGATCACAATAACTTGTGAAAATTGTGAGCATAAAAATAGATGGAAACTAAAATGAATTTGCCTGTGATCCTTACTATCTCTTTAATTGTCTTAGTAGTAATTCTCATTTATATATCAAATCAATTAATACTCTTAAACAGACTTGACAAACTAAAAACAGGAAATATTAATATAGAAAACAACACAATTGATTTTGATTCACTAACACTAAAACAAAAAATTGCACAGATGTTTGTAATAAAAGGTGATTCTTTTAGTGAAAGATACACAAACTTAAATGTTGGAGGAATTTATTTTGATAAAGCAAATTCTCCTGAAGATTATAAGAAAAAAATAAGTGAGTGGCAACTAAATTCTAGGGTAAAATTATTTGTAAGTGCTGATTTAGAAGGGGCTTGGAGTCCTTTTTCAGAAAGTTTTGGTGAAGAATATGTTTTTCCAAAATTTTCTGAAATTAAAACAAAAGAGGAAGCATATGGGGTTGGCCTTGATCATGGGGAAACCCTAAAAAGATTAGGATTTACTTTAAATTTTGCACCTGTTGCAGAATTTTATGATAATGCATATGGGGGAAGAGTTTTTTCTGGGAAAAAAGAAGTTATTAAAGAAAAACTAATAGAATACATAAAAGGATTACAAAAAAATGTTCTCGGAACCTGTAAACATTATCCAGGAAAAGGAATGATTAAAAATACGCATTATATTAGAGATAAGCAGACTATTACAAAAGAAGATCTAGAATTATTTGAAATTTGTTTTAAATCTAATATTTCTTCAGTAATGATTGGGCACCAAATTGTTGAGGGAGAATTAAATAGTAATGGAAAACCAGCAAGTGTTTCAAAAGAAGTAATAGAATCTGTTCCTGAAGATATCTTAGTAATAAGTGATGGGTTAAAAATGGCAGGGATAAGAAGTTTTTACTCAACAAAAATAAAAATGTATGCTGATTTAATAAATTCTGGAGAAAACTTGATTCTTGACTGGCCGATGTCACCAATTACACTATACAAAGCAGTAACAGATATTGAAAAAAAAGTTAGAAGAGGGGAAATCAGTGAAGAAAAAATAAATAAGAGCGTAAGAAAAATATTAAAGGTAAAGGGATACAATATTGAGAATTAACTTTTCTTAAATTTTCCAACAAGCTCTATGTAATCTTCCTGACCTAAAAACATAGCTCTGCAACAATATCTATCAAGATCTAAATCATCTAAAACTTTTTTAGCAGGCTCACCTTTGGCTACTCTTTTTTTAAATTCTTCCCATAATTGGCCTATTGGTTTTCCACATGAAAAACATCTAACAGGAACTATCATAATATATTGGCAACAATTGTGTTTATAAAGGTTTCTTAAAATAATATTTCTATAAAATATACAAATCCTTATAAATTCGGTTTAACACGATCAAAATAAGATGAATAACACAAAATTTCTAATTTTTGCAATAATTTTCTTAATGAGCCTGTCTTTTGTTTCTCCAATAGTTGTTGATTCTGATTTTACAACACTCTATCCTGGCGAAGAGGGCAAAATCACACTAGAAATCGAAAATAATGAAAATTTTGATATTGAAGATGTCTCAATTAGGCTTATTTTAGAAGAAGTTCCATTCACTTCAGTAGGAAGCTCAGAAAAAGACGCAGATGATATAAGGGAAGATAAAGACGAAGATGTCTCTTTTACACTAAGACCCTCAACAGATATTGTGCCTGGAGACTACAATATTCCTTATGAGGTAACATTCTATGATGAAGACGATGATGAAACCCCATTAAAAAAAACTGGTTCTTTTGGAATAAGAGTTTCGGCAAGAACAGATATTGATTTTTCAGTTTATACTTCAGATAATGCAATAGTGGGCAAAAATGGAGAAATAACATTTGAAATAGTAAATAAGGGGTTAGGTGAAATAAAGTCTGTACTTGTTGAAGTGTTTCCTCAAGGTTATGATCTCCTCTCAAAAGAGAAGATCTTTATAGGAAGTGTTGATCCTGATGATACTGAAATTGCAACATTTGATGTTATTTTTAATTCTCCTACTCCTGTACTTAAAGTAGATGTAAACTATAAAGACTTTGATAATAATGAACATTCAGAACTGGTATCACTTCCTTTTAAAGTGTATACTACAGAAGAAGCCACACAATTGGGACTTATAGGACAGGGAGGAGTAGGAACATATATTATTATTGTAATTATTTTGATAATTGTCTGGATTATATATAGGCAAATTAAAAAAAGACGAAGAAGAAATAACAAAAAGAAGAATAAATCTTCTTAAAAAATGTTACTAAATAGGCAACAAAAATATTTATAAAGAAAAAGGATTTCTATAATTTCACTTATCTAAAAAGAGAGGCAGTAAATGGTTAAAAAGTGCATATATTGTAATTCAGAAGTCGCTGAAGATAGTGTTATTGATTTTTGTGAAAATTGTGGTAAGCAAGTGTGGGGTGAAAAGATGTTTAGGGCAATAGTTCAAAATATGGAAGAAGCAAGAGACAATAATGATCTTTGTGCGCCTGGAACAATTACAGATTTTTCTGAACCTGGCTCAATCAGATAGGTTTTTAAAGGATTTATTTCTACGTTATCTTATGGTAAGAAGAAAGCAAGTTAGAACTAGAGGAAAACTTCAACTTAGTAGATTTTTTCAGGAATTAAAGGCTGGAGACAGTGTTTCCGTGGTTAAAGAAAGATCCATAAACTCAAATTTTCCGACTAGACTACAAGGAAGAACAGGAGTAGTAGCAGGAAAAAGAGGAAAAGCAGTAATAGTTAAAATTAAAGATGTTGACAAAGAGAAAAAATTTTTAATAGAACCGATACATTTAAAGAAAATAAAACAGTAAAAATACAATGATAAAAAACAATTTTTCAATGAGTATGGTTGAAGCAACTGATTACTTGAAAGGCTCAAAAGACGAAGGAAAAGAGATGAAAGGATTTATTAAAAAATTTGTTAAAATTAAACCTGCAAAAGCCAAAGAATTAAGAAAAAAACTAATTTCACTAGAAATGATCAAACTTGATGAAAACAATATAAGTAAAATAATTGATATGTTGCCTGAAAATGCTGAAGAAGTAAATAAAATATTTGTTGGAATGAGTTTAGATGAAGAAGAAACAAAAAAAGTTTTAGATATAGTTAAGGAGTTTAAATGATTAAAAATGGCAAAAGAAGAATATGCAATTATACTCGAATACCTGCCGAACGGTTATCCTCTAGAAAGAAAAATGATGCCTATAGCTCAAGCCATAGGAAAAGAAAATCTAACCCTCTTAGAATTAGTTCCTAGAAGAGGAATAAATTTAAAAATAGGCCAAGAAGTATATATTGGTGAAGGAAAAAGGCCAGATATTTACTATATTTTTGGCAGATTAAGAAGAGAAAAATTGACTGAAGCTGCAAAAGCCCAGCTTGAAGAATTTATAGGAAAGCTTGTGGAACAAAGAGAAAAGAAGTTTGTTGATTTTTTCAACAAAGCTGAAGCAATTAATAAAAGAATACACCAGATAGAACTTCTACCTGGCTTGGGAAAAAAACATATGCAAGAAATAATTAAACAAAGACAGGATCAATTATTTGAATCATTCGAAGATTTGCGTAAAAGGGTGCAGAATTTGCCAGACCCAAGAAAAGCAATTGAAAGAAGGATTCTTAAAGAATTAACTGAAATTGAAAGATACAACTTATTCTTAGGATAAAATGGAAGATAAAAATAAAAAAACAGATAAATCAAGTGAAGACCGGATTGTAAGAATTTTATCTAAAGATATTGAAGGTAAAATGACTGTGTACTCTGGACTAGCAAAAGTAAAAGGAATCTCTTGGGCACTATCAAATGCTATTTGCAAAAAAATAGGTTTTCCTAAAACAAAAAAAATTGGAACACTAACTGAAGCTGAAATAAGCAAAATTACAGAATTTGTAAAAAACCCTGATCTTCCAAACCATTTAGTAAATAGGCAGAAAGATCTTGAAACAGGCAAAGATAAACACCTAATAGGAAGCGATTTAGAGTTAAGAAAAGATTTTGATATTAAAAGACTTAAAAAAATTAAGAGTTACAGGGGCTTTAGGCATGCATCAAAGCTTCCTCTAAGAGGACAGAGAACAAAAGGACATTTTAGACCAAATAAAATGAAAGGCGGGGGAATAAAAAAGAAGAATAAGTAAAAATGAAACGTAAACACAAAAGATACTCAAAACCAAAAAGACCTTTTGATAAGGTTAGAATTGATGAAGAAACAAAAATAAAAAAGGAGTTTGGGCTAAAAAATAAAAAAGAGATTTGGAAAGCAGATTCAAAAATAAAATCTTTTAGAGAAAAAGCTAAAAAACTAATTGGTGCTGATGAAAAAAGCCAACACCTTCTTTTTGAAAGATTAAAAAAAATAGGTCTTAATGTAGGATCTATTGCTGATGTTTTGTCTTTAGATAAAAGAGACTATCTTCAAAGAAGACTTCAAACAATAGTGGCAAAAAAAAGAATTGCGCCTTCAGCAAAAGCGGCAAGACAGTATATCTCTCACAAAAAAATACTTGTTAATGGAAAAGTTGTCAATAGTCCTTCATACATTGTTGCAGTCGAATTAGAAAATAAAATTGAAAAGAAAAAATTAAAACCAAAGATAAAAAAACAACCAGTAACAAAAGACAAAATAGCAGAAAATAAACCAGAGGAAAATACAAATGAGTGAAAACACAGAGAATATAGAAAAAAACAAAGCTGGAATAAAAGAACCAAAAACTACTGAAAAAGAAAAAAAAGTTGAGAAAGTTGAATCTAAAAAGAAAAAAGATAGAGATATTGAAGCAGTAATTAATATTTACACTTCATTTAACAACACAATTGTTCATGTAACTGACATGAGTGGCAAAACAATAACAAAAGTTACTGGAGGAATTATTACAAAACATGACAGACTGAAAGCTAATCCAACAATTGCTATGTTTATTGCTAAAAGAGTAGCAGAGAACATTAAAGACATGGGTGTAAAGTCCCTTTATGTAAGAATTAGAGCAAAGACAAGAAATCCTGCCCCAGGTCCAGGAGCACATGCAATAATTAAGAGTTTATCAAGAGAAGGGTTTAAAATACTTAACATTCTTGATACAACCAGAATTCCAAGAGGCGGACCTAAAAAAAAGGGTGGAAGAAGAGGAAGAAGGGTTTAAAAACCTAAAATTTGATAAAATAATAGACAAAAATGAAAATAGTAGAAAAAAAAGATAATAAACTTGTGTTCAGAGCAGAAATGTCTGAGAGCTTAGCTAATTCAATAAGAAGGTATACTTTTGAAGTACCTGTTGTTGCAATTGACGAAGCTGAAATATCAAAAAATGACTCTGCATTGTATGATGAGACAATAGCGCATAGATTAGGACTAATTCCACTTGTCATGCCAAAAGCTGTGGCAAAAAGTAGAGAATTTAATATTAAACTAAACAGTAAAAAAGAAGGTTTTGTTTTTAGTGAAGAGTTAATTGGAGACTTAAAGCCAGCATTTAATAAAATTCCTATTACTGCTTTAGATAATGGGCAAGAGATCTCACTAAAAGCTACTGCAAGATTGGGTAAGGGTAAGGAACACTCAAAATTTACACCAGGCCTTATGATTTATAGAGATATTGTTTATATAAAAACAGAGAAAAACTGTCCAAAAGAAGTAACTGAAGTTTGTCCAAAAAATCTAATAGTAGAAGATAACGGAAAAATAAAAGTAACTGATTCTCTAGCCTGTGATGCTTGTGGAATCTGTGTTGATACTGCAACAAAACACGATAAAGATTGTATAAAGATCGAACCAACAAATGAGTTACTAATAACTATTGAAAGTTTTGGCCAGATTAGTCCTGAAGATGTCTTTATTAAATCAATTGAAGAACTAAAAAGTGATTTGGTGGAAGTTAGCAAAAAAATTTAATTCTAAACATTTTTATATTGTTAATTAATTCTAAAAGTAATCTCTTAGAGTTGCCGGACCCAGATAAATCTGGTCTTCGTCAACATCAAAGAAATATGCGGAGTTGCCGGAGTGGTCAAACGGGACAGACTCAAGATCTGTTGGCTTAGTGCCTACGAAGGTTCGAATCCTTTACTCCGCACTTTTTCACAATGTGAAAAAGTGTCTCAATGAGGAATTTATTTTGAATTCCGCATACTTGCCTGCCCAGATAGCTCAGCTGGATAGAGCGTCTCCCTCCTACGATGAGCGTTTTATTTCCTGTCTAGGAAATTGCGAGGAGTCGGTGTAAGGAGAAAGTCGCAGGTTCAAATCCTGCTCTGGGCGTTTTTTCTTTATCGAAAACCTTTAAAACACTCTATTAATTCTATTCTGATATGCGTGGGTAGTTCAGTGGTTAGAATCTTTGGCTTCCAACCAAATGACCCGGGTTCGAATCCCGGCCTGCGCATATTTTACAATATTACACTATGGAAGACAAAATTCTTGTAGCTTCTCCTACATATGAAGGAATGAGTTACTGTGATGAAGAGTTTTTAGATGCTATAAAAGACCTAGATTATCCCAAGTTTGATATTTTAATAGTAGATAATTCTGGATCTGTTGTTTATTTTAATAAATTAAAAAAAATTAGTGGGATAAAAGTTATTAGAGATAATACTGGTGAAGAAAAAAATATTAAACGCCTTATTTCAAGTAGGAATAAAATACTAAAATATTCTGTGGATAATAATTACGCCCATTTGCTTATGCTAGACTCAGATGTAATTATTCCAAAAAACACTCTTATTAAACTTCTTAGGCAAAATAAAGATATTGTTACAGGACTCTATTTTAATTTTTTTAATTCTAATAAGATGATAAAGTGTCTACCTGTATGTTGGAAAATACCTACACAACAAGAATTTGATTCTTTTAAGAAAAAATTAACTTTTCCAGATTCAGTTAAATCTCGAAATGATCTAAAAAGACATTTGACAAAACAGGAAATTGAAAGTGGAAAGCTCCAAGAAGTATTTAATCCTTCTGCAGGTTGTATGCTTCTTTCTAGAAATGCATTTAGTCAGCTTAAATATGGGCAAATAAATGAAGAACATCCCCTCCAAACACCTAATGATGATCTTTATTTTTTTAATATGGCACGAGAAAAAGGATTTAGAATATTTTGTCTTCCATCAATTATATGTAGGCACCTTGTAATGAATAAGTATTCTAAGGATGAGAATGGCAATCTTATTTATAATGGCCTTCTACAATAAGGGCAAGAATTAAAAACTCTTAATTTTATGTTTTTGAATAATATGGAAGAAAATAAAGAATTTAAGAAAAACTGGCATGATAAGTATTATAGGAAATTATTATTAATTCCTTTAGTTCTCTTAGTTGCTTCTTTAATTTATCTTGGTTCATATTACAATAATACCGGAGACTTTTTTGCTAAAGACATATCCCTTACTGGAGGAACTAGTGTAACAATTTATGATTCAATAGACGCAATAAAACTTGAAACAGATCTTGCAAATAAATTAGAGGATATAAACACAAGAGAGATTTTTGATGTTATCACTCAAGAACAAAAAGCAGTCATAATTGAGACAAAATCAGACGGAGATCTAACAAGACAAGTCCTACAAGATTATTTAGGTTACGAGCTAGCTGAGGAAAATAGTAGTTTTGAGTTTACAGGTTCAGCATTAAGTGAGAGTTTTTATCACCAGCTAATAATTGCACTAATTGTTGCGTTTGTTTTTATGGGCCTTGTTGTCTTGATTATCTTCAGGACCACTATTCCTTCATCAGCAGTAATAATTTCAGCACTAGCAGATATTATTATGACCCTTGCTTTGGTAAACATTTTAGGAATTAAAATGTCAACTGCAGGAATTGTTGCACTACTTATGCTTATTGGTTACTCTGTAGATACAGATATTTTGTTAACTAATAGAGTATTAAAAAGAGATGAAGGCAGTTTAAACAAAAGAATTTATGGCGCATTTAAAACCGGAACAACAATGACTCTAACATCTCTTTTGGCTCTGGCTTTAGCATTAATCATAATTAGTTCTTTTTCAATTGTCCTTAGTCAAATTTTTACAATACTAGTTATTGGGTTGGGTTTTGATCTACTAAACACATGGATTACAAATGTTTCAATAATTAAATGGTATGCAGAGAAGAGGCAAATATGAAATTAAATTTAACTTGGAAAATATGGTTGCTGATCATTGTATTAGTTCTCTCATTAATATCAATCTTTGGTGTTGGTTCTTTTGAAAAAGGAGTTTTAATAACAAGCATTGATACAAACTCTACAGGATTTGAACAAGGATTAAAGAAAGGACAAGTTATATCTGAAATAGATGGCAAAATTATTACAAATATCCAAGATTTTTCTAACGCTTTTCAAGATAAATTTTTAATAAACCAGAGCGAAAAAACAACTCTTGTAGTAGACGGAGAGGAAATAATTCTTTTTACAAATACTCCGCCAAAAATTACTGTTTCTGAAATTCCAACAAACAATCTAAAACTAGGACTTGATTTGGCAGGCGGTTCTCGTGCAATTGTTCAGGCAGAAGGGACTACTTTATCTAACTCTGAAATTCAAGATTTAGTTGATGTTGTTAGGAATAGACTTAATGTTTTTGGTATTGCAGATATGAATGTTGTTCCTGTAACTGATCTAAGTG
>Ga0190359_1000624_pt1 | contig 23526 bp, 23 predicted proteins | sample 48721823_MG_FD_161269 | JGI IMG/M metagenome (GOLD analysis project Ga0190359, IMG submission 161269) | Hydrothermal vent microbial mat bacterial communities from Southern Trench, Guaymas Basin, Mexico - 4872-18-2-3_MG | ecosystem: Environmental > Aquatic > Marine > Hydrothermal vents >... | reverse complement strand
ACACGGCCAGGTTACATCCCAGTTTCTTGGCGCGCTCAGTGGCATTGAGGATCAAGTCCGTATTGTAGTCGAAATCACCGATGATGGGATTTATCTGGCATAGTGCTATTTTCATATTCTCAAAGTACTCGGGCAGCCTTTTCCACTGCGTTCAGAATCTTGGGTAATTGTTCTTCCATGTATATATTTATCGGTATACAAAGAGCGCGAGATAAGATGGCGGCTGTTCTGGGGAGGGCGCCCTTGGAGTAACTGCATCTCACATTGCCTTCTTCGGTCTTAAAAGGGTAGGAGTAGCGCAGCACGCTTTTTCCCTCAAGCAAGTGTTCCCATCTATCGTAGTAATGCCAGGTGTTCTCGTACCAGTAAACACAGCCGGCGCCCGCTTCAGTCATGGCCTGGTTAAAAGCCCTCGCCTTTTCTTCAGAGGGAAGGAAGAAAATCAGGAAAGTGGCGGTATCACCCTCTTCGTCCGGAATATTCCTGAAAGTAACCTGTTCGATACGGGAAAGGCGATCCTTGATCTGGGCCTTGTTTTGTTTCTGGTTTGGTAGAATCACATTGTCAAGTTTGCTGAGCTGTGCAAGGCCTAGGGCCCCCTGAAGTTCCATCATGCGGTAGTTAAGCCCGATAAAGTTTCTTTTTTCCAGCCCCCTTCCCACATTCGGATTATGATCGTGTCCGTGGTCATGATACTCAGAGCACTTCACGTAAAGTTCGCGATCATCGGTGATTATCATTCCTCCCTCCCCGGTGGTGATGGTCTTTACCGAGTCAAAAGAGAAAGTACCTATTTTTCCGAAGGTGCCCAGGGATTTCCCGTTCAGCCTCCCCCCGCAAGACTGCGCAGTATCTTCCACTACGGGTACCCCATGCTTTTCTGCCACCTTTGTTATCTCTTTTATTCTGGCCTGCGATCCGCACATGTGAACAGGGATAATTGCCCTGGTGCGGGGAGTGATTTTTTTTTCGAGATCCTCTGGATCCATGCATAGAGTTTCGTCGATTTCAGTAAAGACTGGGATCGCGCCGGCATCAAGGATTGATTCCCAGGTTGCTACAAAGGTGAAACCCTGGGTAATAACTTCATCCCCGGGTGCAATGCCAAGACCGGCAAGGGCCACTCTTAGGGCGGCTGTACCAGAGGATACTGCGAGCGCATGATTTGCCCCGCAGTACTGTGCGAATACCTTTTCAAACTCCCCAACCTTGTACACTCCTTTACGCTCTTTATCAAATTCATAACGCAAAAGAACCTTGCGGGAGAGCACATCTAAAAGTTCCTTTTTCTCCTCTTCTCCAATAATCTCGAAACCCGGCATTGATCACTCCTTATAATTTTTTGTGGCCAAAATTCTTACCCTTCAAAGGCAGTTCTATAGATTTCTTCTGCAATGTTGACTGTCATTGGTCTGGGGTTGTTTTCGATAGGCCGTGATACTTTCATGGCTGATTTTGCCATTTCAGGTATCGCACTTTCAGGTATACCTATCTCTTTCAGTGAACAGGGGATTCCGACATCCCTGGAAAGCTCAGTAACTGCCTTGACAGCGAGCAAGGCAGCCTCCCGGCTGGGCCTTTGATCCGCGTGCTTCTGCATTGCAAGAGAAATTTGAGAGAATTTTTCGATTTTGGATGGAAAGTTATATTCAAGCACATAGGGTAACATAACGGCATTGGCCAGCCCGTGGGGAACATCAAACATGGCGCCAAGAGGGTAGGCGAGCGCATGTACAGCGCCCACTCCCGACATTGCAAGGCCAAGTCCTGCCAGATAGCTTGCTTTCATCATGTTTTCGCGGAACGGATAACTGTGACCCTCGAATACCGCTCCTCTCAAGTTTGCGGAGATAAGCTCTATCGCTTTTAGCGAGAGGGGTTCGCTTACAAAGTGTGCTTGAAGGGAGGTAAATGATTCTATCGCATGGGTGAGTGCGTCCATACCTGTTTGCGCAGTTACCTCAGCCGGGAGATCAAGTGTGAGCTCCGGATCCAGGATAGCGGTTCGAGGGAACAGAAAAGGACTGTTTATGCCACCTTTTTTCTTAGTTTCTCGCATAGTAAAAACGGAGGTAAAGGTGACTTCGCTTCCGGTACCGGCCGTCGTGGGGACCATGATGGTGGGTAGTCCAGGCTTCTTGACCAGTCCAAGCCCGATATAGTCCTCCGTCTTACCCTGGTTCTTGACCAAGACCGAAATCGCCTTGCCTACGTCCATGGTGCTGCCTCCACCAACTGCGATCACACAATTCGCCTTTTCCTTTTTTGCCAGCTCGGCTCCGTTATCGGCCAGAACAGGACTTGGTTCGGGGGTGGTTTCAAGATAAGGGATGGATCTTACACGGCTTTTTCGCAGCGTGGCCACAATCCGTGGAAAAAGCTCGGTCTCAGAAAGCCCTCGGTCCATCACCAGGAGAGCCCTGGTTCCTCCCAGTGCCCTGCATTCCTCACCCAGCTTGTCTATTGCTCCAGCTCCTATAATGGCCTTGGTGTTGTTTTCGATAGTTATTAGAGGGTTCATCACTGTCTCCCCAATCTTGGAATCTGAATGAAAGCATTATCCCAAGATTAGAAATATATCAAGTTCTAAAATTCCCTCTTTCTCTAACTCTCACGCATGCCAGCCCGGCTTCTTGTTGGCAAAAGGCCTCACCATCACTACTTCTCAGTTTATGTATTGAAGGATGAATTATTGGATAATTGTTTGTTATTATTAATAAAAGATGGTAAGTGTTTAAAGAATGATAGAAATTTTCAAAAATATAATTATAATACTCTTATTAGGTTAGAAGGAGGATCAGCTTTTGAGTCCATTTTATAAAAACATTGCTCTCTGGCTCGTGATTAGCTTGATGATGATAATGCTATTTCAGGTGTTCAAGAAGCCGCAAAAGGGGAGCACTTCTATCAGTTACAGCGATTTTCTGACTCTGGTGGAGAACGGAAGCGTCATGCAGGTTACCATCCAGGGAGATAATATATCGGGTATATCTTCTCAAGGACCTTTCAAGACTTTTGCCCCCAAGGACCCTGAACTAATCAAGCTTCTGAGAAGCAAGGGCGTCAAGATATCGGCAAAACCTCAAGAGAGTTCTTCGTGGTTCCAGGTATTCCTCTCGTGGGTACCCATGTTATTGCTGATTGGGGTTTGGATTTTCTTTATGCGCCAGATGCAGGTGGGGGGAGGTAAGGCCCTGTCGTTTGGGAAAAGCAGGGCCAGGCTAATGAGCGACACCCAAGAAAGGGTTACCTTTGAGGACGTGGCCGGGGTTGATGAAGCAAAAGAGGAGCTTGAGGAAATTATCGAATTCCTTCGCGACCCCAAAAAGTTCACCAAGCTGGGAGGGAGAATCCCCAAGGGTGTTCTTCTTGTAGGAGCCCCTGGAACCGGTAAGACACTGCTTGCAAGAGCAATAGCCGGAGAGGCGGGGGTGCCGTTTTTCAGTATTAGCGGGTCGGATTTTGTGGAGATGTTCGTTGGAGTGGGCGCATCAAGAGTGCGAGACCTGTTTGTCCAGGGCAAGAAACATGCTCCCTGTATCATTTTCATTGACGAAATTGATGCGGTCGGGCGCCACAGGGGCGCGGGACTGGGCGGCGGACACGATGAAAGAGAGCAAACCCTAAACCAACTGCTGGTTGAAATGGACGGCTTCGAGTCAAACGAAGGGGTGATTTTGATTTCTGCGACGAACAGGCCTGATGTTCTGGATCCCGCACTCCTGAGACCTGGCCGATTTGACAGGCAGGTAGTGGTTCCCGTGCCGGACATAAAGGGGAGGGAGGAAATTTTGAGGGTTCACGTGAAAAAGACCTTGCTCGCTGATGACGTGGACATACCTACCCTTGCCAGAGGAACCCCGGGGTTTACAGGGGCTGACCTGGAGAACATGGTGAATGAAGCAGCCCTTATGGCTGCCAGGCGCGGTAAGAGTGCCGTTGAGATGGATGATTTCGAAGATGCAAAAGATAAGGTCATGATGGGGGCGGAGCGGAAGAGCATGATCATCAGTGACGAGGAGAGAAGAACAACCGCCTACCACGAATCAGGGCATACTCTTGTGGCCAAACTCTTGCCGGGAACCGATCCTATTCATAAAGTTACCATTATTCCCAGGGGTCGTGCTCTTGGCCTAACTCAGCAACTTCCCATGGACGAGAAGCACACTTATCCAAAAGATTACCTCCTTAACAACATATCAATACTCATGGGCGGTAGGGCTGCGGAGGAAATCGTTCTTGGAACCCAGACCACGGGTGCAGGCAATGACATTGAAAGAGCCTCGGAAATGGCCAGGAAAATGGTGTGTGACTATGGAATGAGTGAGAACCTTGGTCCGCTTACTTTCGGCAAGAAAGAGGAGCAGATCTTTCTCGGACGAGAGATTGCTCAACACAGGGACTACAGCGAACTGACAGCTCAAAAGATTGACGAAGAAGTCAGAAACATTGTTACTGGTGCTTATGAAAAGACCTCTCAACTTATCAAGGACAATATAGATACACTTCATCGCATGGCCCATGCTCTTCTGGAAAAGGAAACCCTGGACGGCAAAGCGATTGATGAAATTATGAAGGGGGTGGGAGGCGAAGCGAAAGAAGTCGCCGAAAGAGGCGATACGAAGGAATCTTGAAGGAGGACTCAGCCAGTAGCTTGAAAGTAGAGTGGCAAGATTATTGTCTGGATTTTTCCTGCAAAACTTACATTATGGGTATTCTAAACGTGACCCCCGATTCCTTTTCGGACGGGGGCCAATTTTTTGATATTCAAAAGGCTATAGATCACGCATATACCATGGCGGAGCAGGGGGCGGACATCATCGATGTGGGGGGGGAGTCAACAAGGCCCTATTCAAAGAAAATTTCGGCGAATGAAGAAATAGACAGGGTGATACCGGTACTGGAGGTCATTTGCAGGGAACTGACGATCCCGGTGAGTATTGATACCCAAAAAGCCGCAGTTGCTAGAGAAGCAGTCCGCGCCGGGGCTTCAATTATTAACGACATCAGTGCACTGAGGTCAGACCCTGAGATGGTTACATTCGCGGCACAGAGCAGGGTCCCTCTTATCCTGATGCATATGAAGGGAACTCCGTCCAACATGCAAAACAATCCGACCTACGACAACTTGATCCAGGAAATAATTGATTTTTTGAAAGATGCTATCAACCGTGCTGTGGATGGCGGGGTAGAAAAGGAGAAAATCATCGTGGATCCGGGAATCGGATTTGGAAAGACTTTTGATCACAACCTTCAAATCATCAGGGATCTTTCTATGTTCAGCGTTTTGGAAAGGCCTATACTGCTCGGTACATCCAGGAAGGCATTTCTCGGTCACCTGCTCGGCAGGGAAGCGGGTGAAAGGGATCTGGGGACCATGGCAACCATCGCGGCAGGTATCCTGAACGGGGCCCATATGGTCAGGGTTCACAATGTAGAAATGGCTGTAGACACGGTGAAAGTGGCTGATGCCATAAAAAGAGGCAAAGCAGCTTAGAAGCCTAACCTGTGTTATTCTCTCCAGCTAAACCCCTTTTGCTTGCTGAAGGGATGCCATTTAGTATTGTGCATTGGTCTCATGAAGCGAAATGAGAAAGGAACGGAGATCACGATATGTTGTTCTGCATCGATATAGGCAATACGAATACTGTTCTTGGGGTCGCAGCAGAGGACAGGATCCTGAATCACTGGAGAATAAGGACTGAGAAAGATCTTACAGCCGATGAATTCGGAATCCTTATTAATAATCTTTTCAGGGCATCTGGAATAAGACCCGAAAACGTAAAACACATGATTGTCTCATGTGTTGTTCCCCCCCTGCTGAGTACGGTTGAAGAGCTCGCCGCTCGTTACCTTAACGTGAAACCCATGATAGTCACCTCAGAGTTGAATACAGGAATGCCGATACTCTACGACAACCCCAAGGAAGTGGGAGCCGACAGGATCGTGAATTCAGTGGCAGCTTACGAAAAGTACAGGACAGCCCTGGTTGTTGTTGATTTTGGAACTGCAACGACCTTTGATTGCGTTTCACAAGAAGGGGCCTATATCGGGGGTGCCATTGCTCCCGGGGTGACCATTTCCTGTGAAGCGCTGTTTCTCAAAGCATCCAAGCTTCCAAGAGTTGAAATATTTGCCAGGCCAAAGAAAGTGATCGCCAAGGATACCGTAAGCAGCATGAACGTCGGCATTGTTTACGGGTACGCGGGGCTGGTCGATGGAATAGTTAATCGTATAAAAAAGGAGGCCGGGTGCGAGCTCAAGGTGATAGCAACGGGAGGGCTTGCCCCGCTGATTTGTGAGGAGTCGGAAACAATCGATGTGGTGGAAGAATTCTTGACGCTTGAAGGCCTGGTAATCATTTTCAAGAGGAATCAGTGAAGATCAAGCCACCCAGACTTAACCAAGGGGAAGAAATCGGTGTTATTGCACCTGCCGGTCCTGTTACCCAGGAAGATATTGAGCCGGGTATTTCTCTGCTTGAATCCCTTGGCTTTGAGGTCGTGCTTTCCTCTCACCTCTATGAAAGAGACAGGTACTTAGCAGGCAGTGACGGAAAGCGTTTGCATGATCTTCACAGCATGTTTCAAAACAAAAAGGTAAGGGCCATATTTTGTGCTAGAGGCGGCTATGGTAGCATGAGGCTTCTGGAGGCCGTTGACTATGAGCTTGTGAGGAAAAACCCAAAGATAATTGTGGGCTACAGCGACGTAACAGCGCTTTTGCTTGCCGTGTATAACAAAACAGGCCTTGTTACCTTTCACGGACCTGCAGTCAAGGATCTTGATGCAAAGAATCGTGAAGACATTGATTTCTTGCTTTCCCTTCTTTCATCCGAGATTGGGAAAAGCGTGAGCCTTGCGCAGGGGGAGGTGATCAGGCCGGGTAAGGCAGAAGGTGTTGTGGTAGGAGGAAATCTGAGTCTGATCTGCAACCTCATTGCAACCCCTTTTATGCCTTCTTTAAAAGGAGCCATCGTGTTTATCGAGGAAAAAGACGAGCCCCTTTACAGGCTTGACCGAATGATGACCTACTTGAAACTCAGCGGGGTTCTGGATGGATGTGTGGGCGTGGTTGGCGGTGAGTTCTTGGGATGCGGAGAAAATTCATCTTTGTTACGCCTGATGGATGAGAAACTTTCCTACCTCAATGTTCCCATTTTTTGCGGGCTGCCCTCAGGGCATGGTCCCAGGAACATGCCCATCCCCATAGGCGTTAGAGGGATGCTGGATACCGAAAACAAAGTTTTCTCCATCGTAGAATCATGCGTCAGCTCATAGGTTCTCCCTCTGCATCTCCTTGTTTCAGCCACTTGTCTTCCGTGCTCATAGTATTCATGGACTGATTCACTTCTTTTGCTTGCTTGGTCTAGTGCATCGATTCTGATTTCCCGGGGACTTGCATGGATAGGAAGATCATGATAAAAAGCGCAGCAGAGAGAAGAATGCGAAAGAAGTTGTAGGGCTAGATATGCATTTTGTTCAAAAGTTGGGTGCAGTAACTTTGAGGCTCATACTTAGAATGGGCAGTATGGGGATCTTTCTTGCCAAGGCGGCCTTTTACTCTGTGACTCCTCCGCTAAAGTTTTCACTGGTTCTCAAGAAGATTCAATTTATCGGGTTTCAGTCCATTTCCGTGATTTTTCTCACAGGCGCTTTTACCGGGATGGTGCTTGGTTATCAGGGCTTTAACACGCTCAGTCGTTTTGGATCTGACGCGTTTCTGGGGCCAATGGTGGGGCTTGCTCTAATCAAGGAGATGGGCCCCGTAATATCCGCGCTGATGGTGACAGGAAGGGCAGGGTCCTCTGTGACCGCAGAAATAGGAATTATGCGAATCAGTGAGCAGATCGACGCCCTTGAGCTGATGGGCCTCAACCCTTACCGATACCTTGTGGTTCCGAACTTTTGGGCAGGAGTCATTTCCCTTCCCCTTCTCACGGCTATTTTCGATGTTGTCGGCATTTTTGGAGGGTATCTTATAGGAGTAAAGCTCTTGGGGGTCAGCTCTGGGGTCTATTTTGGGGAAATGGTCAGCTACGTGGACATGAGTGACATATGGGAAGGAGTTTTCAAGTCCCTCAATTTTGGTCTCCTTATAGCCTGGATCTGCTGCTTCAAGGGCTATTACACGGGATACTACACAGGCTTCGGCGCTGAAGGAGTAAGCAAGGCCACGACCCAGGCAGTCGTCGTGTCTTCCGTGTTTATCCTTGTATGGGATTATTTCTTGACTTCAACACGTTTGTTTTTTTGATGAGATGATAAAGGTTGAAAAATTATACAAGTCTTTTGATGGGCTTGAAGTCCTCCGGGGAGCCTCGTTTTCAGTGGGGAAAGGCCAGGTCCTGGCGCTGATAGGTAGGAGCGGCTTTGGGAAGAGTGTCCTTTTGAAACACATAGCCGGGTTAATGCAGCCTGACAGCGGGAACGTGATCGTTGATGGCCATGACATGGCATCGCTCAAGGGAAGGGATCTTTCTCGGCTGAGAAACCGCCTGGGTTTTCTTTTTCAAAGTGGGGCGCTGTTTGATTCAATGACCATTTTTGAAAATGTGGCTTTCCCTCTGAAAGAAAAAACAAAGCTGAGGGAAAACCAGATAAGGGAGAAAGTTATCTACCAACTTGAGCTCGTCGGGCTAAAAGGCTCTGAAGAAAAATATCCGTCTCAGATAAGCGGGGGGATGATCAAGCGCGCATCCCTGGCCAGGGCTCTGGTGGAAGAGCCGGAGATTATGCTTTTTGACGAACCTACCACAGGTCTTGACCCGCTTACCGGGAAGTCCATTTTGAACCTCATTGATTCGTGCCACAAGCGATTCGGCTTTACGGGAATTATAGTAACCCATGAGATTCCGAAAATATTTGAAATCGTGGACAAGGTGGCCATGTTACACGAGGGAGAAATTTTGTTCGAGGGAAGCCCGGAGGAAATTTTTTCATCCAAGGAGCCTCTGGTTCGTAGCTTTTTGTCAGGGAGTATACAGTTGTCCAAGGGAGAATTAGAGAGCGGCAGGGGCGGAGAAGACATCTATGATGTTGATAAGCGCGACTCGTAGGGTCGTGAACAAGGGCTGTTTTATGTAGGGTGAAAAACATTGCCGTTTGTGAGGCTAAGGAGTCTTGTGAATGGAAGAGGGAGAAAATGAAAAGGTTTCAAATTGAACTGACGGTCGGCCTTTTTGTCATTGCAGGGATTATTTGCCTTGGCTATCTTTCTATTAAACTCGGAAGGATGGAGATTATGGGCAGCAAGGGCTATGAGCTATATGCAGTTTTTTCAAACACCGGCGGTTTGAAAATAGGCTCACCTGTTGTTATCGCTGGTGTGGATATTGGGCGCGTCAAGAGTATCACGCTTGAAGATTATGAGGCTCGAGTTGTGATAAACCTCCCCGAGAATATCAAAGTCCAGGAGGATGCGATTGCCTCCATTAAGACCAAGGGGCTGATAGGTGAAAAATTTGTTGAGATAAGTCCGGGGGGTTCTGAAAAGATTCTTTTGCCCGGATCCAGGATCAGGGAGACTCAGCCGCCCATAGATTTCGAAGAGATAGTTTCAAAGTATGTTTTCGGAAAGATTGAATGATGGGAAGTGAGCAGCGGGGCAGGAGAGAATATGTCTCGGGAGATCAGGCAAGCTGGAAGCTGTGTTTGGGAGCTGAAGGGTTTTTCGGAGGTTAAAAGTCATGCATCAACGCGTTTTTTCCTACACGAGTGTTTTTGTGTTATTGAGCTTTCTCTTTACAGGTTTGGTTTTTGGGGGAGGTCCCACAGAAAAAATGAGGGAAACAACGGACAAGATTATTTCGATTCTCAAGGATTCCTCCCTGAAAGGTCCCGACAAAGCCACTGAACGAAAAGCTTTGATCAGAAAAGCTGTGGACGAGAGGTTTGACTGGGAGGAGATGGCGCGTCGTTGCCTGGCTAGAGAGTGGCGAAAGAGAACCCAGGAAGAAAAGAAAGAGTTCGTGGACCTTTTTGGAAAATTACTGGAGCGAACTTACCTGGACAAAGTTGAAGGATACTCAGGGGAGAAAGTGGTTTATGAAAATGAAAAGATTGAGGGTGACTATGCCCTTGTTAAGGTGAAAGTGGTGACCTCTAAGGGCACAGAGATACCGGTTTTATATAAGCTGAAGAAAAAAGACGGAGACTGGCTTGTGTATGATATTTCAATAGAGGGCGTGAGCCTTGTGAACAATTACCGGGTTCAGTTCCGCAGTATCATTGCGCGCTCCTCATACAAAGGTTTGGTGAAGAAGTTGAAGAAAAAGGTGGAAAGCAAATAGAAATCTAGAGGGTTTCTATGAGAGAAAACGGTGTTGAGAAGAAAGGTGCTCTCCATGTGGAAGATCTATTCTATGCTCGCTCTTTTGTTTGTGTGGATGCTGCTTTGCGCTCTCCCATCATCAGCAGAAAGCCTTACTGATATGCAAGTGGAGGAGTATTTCGTTTCTGCAAGAACCAAGAACACTCCCCACGCACATGTTGACGCTATAGGCCGCGCTCAGAGAACCCCGGGGCTTGTAAGGGATCGTGCTTGTACAGGAGATGGTTTGGCGAACCTTGCGGCAGGCAAGGAAGATAATTCGGTTTCCGCTGAAACTCAAGAGGATTTTCAGGAGGAGAAAGATATTTTTGAAGAACAGGGCGAGATTGAGACCATATCTGATCCCCTGGAACCGCTCAATAGAGTCTTTTTCGCGTTTAACGACAGGCTTTATTTCTGGGTTCTCAGGCCTGTAGCCAAAGGCTACAAAGCTATTGTGCCCCAGCCTGCTAGAGTGGGTGTCAAGAATTTCTTTTATAACCTGGCGTTCCCGGTTCGTTTTGTCAATTGCATGTTGCAAGGCAAAGTAGAGGGTGCGTTTTTGGAGATGGGCCGTTTCATACTGAACTCCATCGTCGGTGTTGGGGGATTTGTCGACGTGGCATCGAATTCAGAGAACCTCAAGAAAGGCCACGATGAAGATCTGGGCCAGACATTTGGGGTATACGGCATGGGCCCTGGATTTTACATAAACTGGCCTATTTTCGGTCCCTCCAGCTTTCGCGACAGTATCGGGATGGTCGGAGACGGTTTCCTAAATCCTATATGGTACATTGACAGTGCGGAATACCGTGCTGCTGTAAAGGCATTTGAAGGAGTTAACAGGACCTCTCTCAGCATAGGAGAATATGAGAGCCTAAAAAAGGCCGCGCTCGATCCCTATGTTGCGTTAAGAGATGCTTTTTACCAGAACAGGCGAAGCAAGATAAAAAAGTGAACTGTCTCAATTCTGTCTTTTCATTTTCAGGTAAGCGTCAATAAACATGTCTATGTCCCCATCCATGACTCTTTCAAGGTCGCCCACTTCAAGGTTTGTGCGGTGATCTTTAACCATCCTGTAAGGATTGAACACATAAGACCTTATCTGGCTTCCCCAGGCGATCTCTTTCTGGCCTTCATGTAGTTTTTGTTTTTTCTCGTCCAGCTTCCTTCTCTCAAGGTCGTAGAGCCTCGTTTTCAAAACCCTGAGAGCCATTTCTCTGTTTCGATGCTGAGATTTCTCGTTTTGGCACTGTACCACTATCCCCGTGGGCAGGTGCGTGATCCGCACGGCAGAGCTGGTCTTGTTAACATGCTGTCCCCCGGGGCCGCTTGCCCTGAACGTGTCGATGCGCAGGTCTTTTTCGTCAATCTCGATCTTGATATCAGTATCAGCCTCAGGAAACACGGAGACCGAGGCAAAGGAGGTGTGCCGTCTTTTCGTTGCGTCAAACGGGGAGATTCTCACCATGCGATGGATGCCGTTTTCAGATTTCAGGTACCCATACGCATACGGACCTTTGACAGCAAAGGTTACATTCTTGATGCCAGCCTCGTCGCCCGGCAGATTGTCGATCAATTCAACGGAAAAGCCCTTCGACTCGCACCAACGCAGATACATCCTGAAGAGGATTTCAGCCCAGTCCTGGGCCTCAGTTCCACCGGCTCCGGCATTAATAGCAACGATTGCGTTTCTCTTGTCGTCGGGGTCTGACAGAAGAAGCTGAAATTGGAGACGCTCAACCTGTTTTTCGATTCGCGAAATATCTTTCTCAGCCTCGCTAAGGCTGTGCTCGTCGTCTTCTTCCAAAGCCATCTGGGCTAATATTTTGGCATCCTCTGCCTCCCTGTAATACTTGGCCCATTCCTCGATATTTTCTTTAAGATTAACCCTTTGCTGACTCAACCTGGATATTTCCTGCTGGTTTTTCTGCCAGAAGTCGGCCCGGGCCATTATCTTTTCGATTTTCTTAAGTTCGTTTTCCTTTTCGTCAAGGTCAAAGATGACCCCGCAAAGCCTGAAGTTGGTCCAGCAAATTGTCGGCTCTTTCGATAACTTCTTGATGCATTGTCTCCTCCTCGTTCAGGGATTTTGCCCTTTTATGGAATCAGGATATCTTGGCTCCGCGCCAAAGATAATTTTTTATTTTAAGATAGCATAATCTGTAAAAAAAGTTAATGATCGTTATTAGCAAAACTAAATACGCAAAAAAGTCTCCATACCTTGTATAAATCGTCAGGGATCGTTTGGGCAGTTTGATCTCCCTGGTAAGAGTTTCCTCGGTGAAGAGATCCCCTCGCTCAACTATCCTGCCTTCGGCACTGATGAAACCGCTGAATCCGGTATTTGCAGCCCTAATCAGCGGCCTGCGATTTTCAACCGCTCGAAACACACCCATGCTGAAGTGCTGAAAAGGTGCGCTTGTCATTCCATACCAGGCATCGTTAGTCAGGTTGACAAGTACTTGTGCTCCTTTGATGGTTTGTTTTCTGGAAATCTCCGGGAAAATCGCTTCATAGCAAATCAGGACGCCAGCAGCAAGTCCTGGGATTTTCAACGGCTCGATTTTTTCCCCGGGAGCAAAGTCACCGGCAGCCACAACTAGCTTGTTGACGAATGGAAGGAATTTTTTCAAGGGAACATATTCCCCAAACGGGACAAGATGAACCTTGTCGTAATATCCGAGGACACTGCCTTCGGGGGAAAGAAGGTAGGCGCGGTTAAAGTATTTCATTTCTCCATTTTTCTTCAGAAAAGCCGGACTGCCGAAAATCAGGTAGCAATTCGACTCTTCAGAAACCTTCACCACCTTTGAAGCCATCTCCGGATTGCTCTGAAAAAAGAACGGCACAGAAGTCTCGGGCCACACTATTAGGTACGGCTTCAAGCGGCTCGCTTTCCTGGTCAATTTAGTATAAGTCTGGATTGTTTTTTCTTGGTACGCAGGATTCCACTTAATAGACTGGTCTATGTTACCCTGGACAATGGAAACCCTTACCCGCCTCCCGTCTTGCTTAAATACAGAGAGGCGGTAGTGCCCGTAAGCAAGTAAAAAAACCCCAATTGCCAAGGCCACAGGGATTTCCTTCTTGAAATAGGCGCTCAGTTTGAAAGCGCGGCGAAAAAAGACAATATAGAGTGTGGCACTGGAAAGAACGAGAACAAAGGAAACTCCGTAAACACCTGTGACATCGGCAAGCTGTATCAGGATGGGGTGCTTGTACTGGCTGTGCCCCAAAAGGCACCATGGGAATCCGGTCAAGAGCTTTGCCCTCAGGTATTCCAGTCCAACCCAAAGGCTTGCGAGGCTTAGGGGCTCAAAGCTCGTGTTTCTAAAGAAGGAAGCTCCCCACGCGAAAACCGCCGAGTAAAGAGAAAGATACAGGCAAAGCAGCATTAAAATGCTGAGGCTCAGACTCAGGTCAATGTTCCCATAATGCTCGAGCACTACAATCATCCAGTAAGTTAGAGTGAGGTAATGAAAAAAACCGCTTAAAAGTCCCAGCCTAAAGCATTGCTTGGCAGGCGAATGATCGAGACTTCTTAGCAGGGGGACAAGTGCACCCCAGGCAAGGAACTCCAGCCTTCCCGGTGGAAAAGATGCCGTGAGCATGGCACCGGAGAGGATAGCATACAGGTATTTTTCGGTAGTTCTTGAATTCATGGCTGATAAAGTCCCGGGAACAGGCGGTAGAGCCTGGGCAAGAAAATGTTAGAGGTCAGAGGGGCTCTGCCTCATGCGCTTCTTTCTTCGGAGCAGAGGGCAGATGCCTGACAAGGATTCGATGAATTTTTCTCATATCTGCAGACTGAATTATCATCTCCAGATTGTTGAATACTACTTTCTCGTTTACCTTGGGTACTTTACCCACGAGGTTGATAATAAAGCCACCCACAGATTCGAAATCCCCCTGGGGCAGTTCGATGCCGAAGTGTTCGGCCAGTTTTTCAATCTCAAGTCTGGCATCAACAGAAACCGTGTTCGGGCTGATGACAGTCAACAGGGGGGGATCGTGATCATGTTCATCCATGATTTCCCCCACGATTTCTTCTATTATGTCCTCGGCTGTTATGATCCCTGCTGTGCCGCCGTAATCGTCCATCACAATAGCTAGGTGAGTTTTCTTTTCCTTGAGTTCCTTCAGGACTTCGCTTGCGCTTTTGGTGTATGGGACAAAGTGTGGTTTTCTGAGTATATCCCGGGGTAGAGTTGAATGAGGGTCTTTTCCCCAGAGCTTCAACAGATCCTTGGCGTGAAGTATCCCCACTATCTTGTCAAGGCTGTCTTTTGAAATTGGAATTCTGGTGTGCCCACACTCATTCACTAGCTCTATAACTTCGCCGAGGGTTGCATTGATAGGAGCAGAAGATATGTCTGTGCGCGGGACCATGATTGAGTGAGCCTGAATTTGTTTTAGATGAAGAACCCCCTGAACCATGCGAGATTCTTCGCTGGAGATGAGGCCCTTGGCCCGGCCCTCATTTATGAGGTCACCAATTTCCTGTTTTAGATAGGCGCGCTCATCGCGGATCTTTCTCTTCCCCAGGAGAGATGTTATAAAGTCCAGGAATTTTTCAAAGGAGGTGTGGCTCAATGAAGGATATGTCCCCCTGTGCTTTTGTCACCCGAGGCAGTTAATCTCCAATGTCCTTTCAGCTCTTTTCTGCGATTGTATTGGCAAATTTAATTGGCAATAGGAAAACACAACAGTTTTCAATACCAAGTTCATTTTATTTGTATCCTCCGATGGTGTCAAGAATTCAAAAACTTCGTTAAATTTAAAACAAAGATGGCTCTAAAATCTTTACCTTTAAAATAATAGGATCATGGTTCCCTTTCCTTCGTTCCTAGTCTCCCAGGCTGGTCAGTGCCTGACGAAGCCTTACCGCCAGTCACTCCAGAAAGGGAATCATGATCCATAAGGGGATGGAAGAGAGCTAGAATGATAGGAGAAAAGAATTTTGATGGACTTCCGTGGCTCAGAGGGGTAAGAATATTTGGGTTTAATTATTTCTTGACTTTAGATCAGTATGTGTTATTTTTCTTATTTAATATGAAAGATGCAAACCTTGCCTGTATGCTCTGCATGATTTCGCGTGGCGGCAAGGATTGCAAGAGCGGTGCAGGCGGGCATAGCTCAGTTGGTAGAGCACAAGCTTCCCAAGCTTGGGGTCGCGGGTTCGAAACCCGTTGCCCGCTCCACAGGGACTCTGCTCGAGGTAAGGCCTGGCTCCCTTTTTGAGGTTGTTGTTCGTGCCTGGGAAATGGATGACTTACTTCAAATTGTGGACGTGGGGTTAGCTTTCTTTGTTGTCTTATGAGTTTTATGCTATAAAAGTTCTGGCAATAATCCAGGTTTCAGATAGGAAGCGGGCCTCAACGCCCGCTTTTCTTATATCAGGATGGTTGGAATAGCTGATACGATAAGGGTGAAAGTAACGAACCTGGTTGAAAATATACTCGAAGAATTGGGGTATGAACTGGTGGATGTTGAATATCTGACCAGTCATGGCAGGTGGGTTCTGAGACTGTACATTGACAAGGAGGGTGGCGTGACAGTCGATGATTGCGCCACAGTCAGCGCAGAGATTGGTGACCTTATTGACGTGAAAGACATAATTCCCCACCATTATGTTCTTGAGGTCTCCTCGCCCGGCCTGAACAGGCCCTTGAGAAAGAGTAAAGATTTTGTCCGCGTTCTTGGAAAGAAGATTAAGGTAAAAATGGTTTCCCCTGTTGAGGGGCGACGCAACTTTGTCGGGCATCTTCGCAGTTTTGAAAATGGAATCCTGAGGGTGGAGACCGAAAACCGGGTAGTCGCCTTGCGCCTCGATGACGTTGAAAAGGCGAATCTGATTTACGAGTTTACCCAATAGAAAACAATAAAAAAGCTGGAGCAAAAACAAGATGACTACAGAACTTAACAGGGTGATTGACCAGGTTAGCCGTGAGAAGGGGCTGGAAAAGGAAAACTTGATCAAGACTCTCGAGGAAGCTGTAAAAACAGCGGCAAAGAAAAAGCTGGGCCCAAATTACGATCTGGAAGTGAGTTTTAACGAGGAAATAGGGGAAATCGAGGTTTTTGAATTCAAGGAAGTTGTGGAGGAAGTCCAGGATGATCATCTCGAAATCTCTCTGGAAGAGGCTCGCAAAATTGACCCTGAATGCGAAGTCGGTGATAGCCTGGGGATTAAAATGGACACGGATGAGTTTGGTAGAATAGCCGCACAGTCTGCAAAACAGGTTATTATGCAACGTTTGAGAGAAGCTGAAAGGAACATTGTTTTCGACGACTTCAAAGACAGGCGGGGAGAGATAGTTCACGGAATAGTGCAGAGGTTTGACAAAGGCTCTATTATCGTTAACCTGGGCCGAACAGAGGCCGAATTGCCCCCCAAAGAGCAGATACCAAAGGAATCCTACAAGCAGGGGGACCGCATCCGCGCTTATATTCTGGATGTAAGGCAGTACAGCCGGGGGCCTCAAATCATTCTTTCCCGCACGCACCCGAATTTTCTCTCTGCCCTTTTTGAAAACGAGGTGCCGGAAATTAGCGAAGGCATCGTATCCATCGTTCAGGTGGCAAGGGAGCCTGGGAGCAGGGCAAAAATAGCGGTTACATCAAGAGACAGCGATGTGGATCCGGTGGGTGCCTGTGTGGGTATGAAGGGAACAAGAGTGCAAGCTGTTGTTCAAGAGCTGAGGGGAGAAAAGATTGATATTGTAACCTGGGACCCTGATGCTGCAAAATTTATCTGCAACGCACTGGCACCGGCGGAGATCACCAGGGTTATCGTGGATGAAGACAACAGATCAATGGAGGTGGTAGTTCCCGACGATCAGCTGTCTCTGGCCATTGGTAAAAAGGGCCAGAATGTTAGGCTTGCATCAAGGCTGTCTGGATGGCACCTGGATGTAACAAGCGAAACGGAATACAACCGTTCCTTGAAGGAAGCCTACGAGTCTCTTCTCAAAATTGACGGAGTAGGAGAAAAGACGGCCCTGACCCTCTACCAGGCCGGATACAGGTCATTTGAAGAAATGGCAAAGGCGGATGTTTCCGATCTCGTCCAGCTAAAAGATATAGGTGAAGAAAAGGCCTTGAAGATAATTCAGAGCGCCCAAGAACAGCTCAAAAGAGAGGAAGCTGAAGCAGCGAAGAAAGAAGCAGAGAGCAGTGCTGAGATCGGAGAGGGAGAAGAGGCTGCTTTTTCTGGGCAGAGCAGTGAGGGAGCTTCCGGAGAAATTGCTAATGAGGAAGGGTAAAGGGCATATTCCCCAGAGAATGTGTGTCGTATGCCGTTTGAAGCAGGACAAGAAAAACCTGGTTCGTTTTGTCTTGGATCCTGAAGGGCGACTTATAAGGGATGACACAGGAAAGGAACCGGGAAGGGGCATTTACGTTTGCCCTTCGAATTCATGTCTGGAGCAGATGTCGAGCAAGAAATTTGTTTCAAGGCTCAGGGCACTTTGCTCTCGTAGAGGTAAGAGATTTTCCGGGACTGTAGGAAATTCGAACAGCAAGAGTCTTTCGACCTGCGATCAAGGAGTTAACACTCAAGCACAAGAAGGATAGGAGTCTGGGGGTTTAGATGGCAAAAATCAGGGTCTATGAACTAGCCAAAGAGCTTAAGATGGAAAGCAAGAAGCTCGTGGACAAACTCAAGGCTGGGGGCCTCAACATAAAAAACTATATGAGCACCCTCGATGAAGATGCGGCTTTGAGAGCGAGGGAGATTGCCACCGGTGCCGTTTCAGAGGTGATAGAGGAGAAAAGAATAAGACCTACGGTTATCAGAAGGCGAAAGAAAACGGTTACCGTTAAGGCAGAGAAAGTTCCGGCTCCACCTCCGGAGGCGGAAGAGGTGGGTGTCGAAAAGGAAAAACCCCCGGTTGGGAAAATAGAAAAAGTAGAGGAAGAAGTCCCTGAAAAGGTTGTAGAAGAAGAGATAGGCAAAGAAAAAGCTGAAACCAAGGCAAAGAAGAAGCCGAGAGTAAAGAAAAAAGAAAAGAAGGAGGAAAAGCCCCCTGAAGAGACCCGAGAAGCAATGGTTGAAGAGGCTGCAAAAGCAAAGCTGCCTGCCAAGGAAAAGCCGAAGGCGCGTAAGGGCAGAAAGAGGAAGCTCGATCAGCCGGCCAAAATAATTAAGAGACCGGAAGAAGGGCCTTTAAAAAGCGTGCTGGAAAAGGCGGATGAGGTATCCGTAAAGCCAAAAATTGTATCTCCCGAGGTTCCTCCCGTTGACTTGAAAGCTGTTCCGCCGCTGGAAGCAAAAGAAAAACCTGCCAAGAAAAAGAAGGAAAAGAAGAAAGTTGATATAGAAGAGGTCCCGAGAAAAGGTATTAGGCACCGCAAATTTGAAATATTCGAAAAGGCAGACCTCTATGAGGGGCGACCCGCCCGGCGCAAACGGAAAGACACTGCAGCCAGGGAGGGCCGAAAAAAACTGAAGCAAACCGAAATTACTACACCCAAGGCGATAAAGAGGAGAATCAGGATTCAGGAAACGGTTACGGTCGCAGATCTGGCTAAAGCCATGGGGGTCAAGGGCGCGGATCTGATAAAGGCCCTCATGAATATGGGGGTTGTAACGACTATTAACCAAACAATTGATTCGGATACAGCGGCCCTTGTGGCGGATGAGTTTGGCTACGAAGTTGAACTGGAGCAGTTCGAGGCTGAGAGTATACTGGAGGAGCCCGAGGATAGGCCTGAAGACCTTAAGCCGCGACCGCCGGTTGTAACAATCATGGGACACGTGGATCACGGGAAAACGTCTTTACTGGACTATATAAGAAACTCAAATATTATCGCCGGTGAATCGGGAGGCATTACGCAGCATATTGGCGCTTATTATGTGAGTCGTGAGGGAGGAGATATTGTATTTCTCGATACTCCCGGTCACGAAGCATTTACGGCCATGAGGGCCAGGGGAGCCAAAGTGACGGACATAATTGTCCTGGTTGTTGCAGCCGATGACGGGGTTATGCCTCAAACCAAGGAGGCAATAAACCACGCAAGGGCTGCCAACATTCCAATCATCGTCGCAATCAATAAGATCGACAAGCCTGAAGCCAATATTGAAAAGGTGCAAAGGGAATTGGCCCAGATGGAACTTGTTCCTGAGGAATGGGGCGGGGACACGCTATTTGCCCACATTTCGGCAAAAACAGGGGAAGGTGTTGACGATCTCCTTGAGCTCATCCAGCTGCAGGCCGAGATGCTGGAACTGAAAGCGAATCCAAATAAACTCGCAAGGGGCACCGTGGTTGAAGCACGACTTGATAAGAACAAGGGCCCGGTAGCTACTGTTCTTATCAAGAGTGGGACCCTCAAGCAGGGGAATCATTTCATATGCGGTGAGCAATTCGGCAGGGTGAGGGCCATGCTCAACAACAGGGGTAAAAGAATGATTTCAGCCGGCCCCTCGAGACCTGTTGAGATATACGGAATTTCCGGTGTTCCCAAAGCGGGAGATGAATTTGTCGTTGTCGAAGATGAAAGAAAAGCCAAGCAGATTATAGCTCATCGACAGGCACTGGCAAAGACAAAGGATGCAGCAAGGCGAAGTATTATGAGCCTTGATGATCTTTTTGAGAAGATCAAAGAGGGGGAAGTAAAAGAACTAAATATTGTTCTGAAAGCGGATGTTCAAGGTTCTCTTGAGGCTGTTTCCGACTCCCTTCTAAAGCTGAGTACAGACGAGGTGAAGCTCAGAATCATCCATTCTTCCACAGGTGCTATAACAGAAACAGACGTCATGCTAGCCTCTGCGTCCAACGCAATTATTATTGGCTTTAATGTGAGGGCCAATCCCAGGGTTATGGAAATTGCTGAGAAAGAAAGCGTGGACATCAGGTATTATAACGTTATTTACAATGTGACCAAGGACATCCAGATGGCAATGGAAGGGCTTCTTGAGCCTGTTTACAAGGAAAGCGTCATAGGACGTGCGGATATCAAGGAGGTTTTCCATATTCCCAGGGTGGGTGCCGTTGCCGGTTGCTATGTTACGGATGGGCGTATCGAGAGAAATGCAAGGGTAAGGGTGCTGAGGAACGAGGTCGTTGTTCACGAGGGGAGGATAGCATCCCTTAAGCGTTTCAAGGAGGATGTCAAAGAGGTTCTAGCGGGTTATGAGTGTGGCATCGGGCTTGAGCACTTTCAAGATTTCAAGCCGGGGGATGTTTTTGAAGTTTTCCAGCTTGAAGAAGTGAAGCCGGAACTGTAAAAATGGTAGTTGGAACACTTAAGATAGAATTTCGTCTGCATGACAGTCGTTCTCTGAAGGGCAAAAGAAAAATCGTGCGTAGCATGGTTGACAGGGTGAAGAACAAGTTCAACATATCGGTTGCAGAAATCGGATCAAATGATAAGTGGCAAAAGATCGAATTGGGAATAACCACCGTGGGCAATGATAGACGTCACATAGACGCGTCACTGAACAATGTAATGAGCTTTTTGGAATCATTGTATCTGGCTGAATTAGTTGAATCAAAGAAAGAAATTCTCAACATTTGATGAGGGAAGATAAATTTAATACGGAGATAGGGCCTTGTAGTCAGTGTTTCGAGGCCCACAGCAGTGAGAAAAGCAGGAGAACAGGGTTCTATGCTGCCCGGAAAAAGAGCCACCAGAGTTGGAGACCTGATTTTGCGTGAAATTGCAGATGTAATCTTGCGAAGGGTTAAAGACCCCAGAGTTAGGGGGGCGACCCTGACCGGGATCAATCTTAGCAATGACATGAAGCATGCCAGGGTTTACTACAGCACCATTGGAGGTGAAGAGGCGATTGTTGAAGTGCAAGCCGGATTGGACAGCGCAAAGGGCTTTATCAAAAGGCAAATCGGATTCCGGATGGAACTCAAGTATATCCCTGACATAGTGTTCATGCACGATCCTTCACTGGAGAAGGGGCAGCGAATGGAGAAGCTTCTGCAGGAACTCAAAGCAGATTAGTGGTTAGGTTCAGGCAGATAAACGACTCCTATGCTTAGCAACCGTGACGGAATACTACTTATTGATAAGGATAGCGGTGAAAGCTCGTTTAGCACCGTCAAGAGAGTCAAGAGGATCCTGGGAGTAAAAAAGGCCGGGCATGCAGGCACCCTTGATCCTTTTGCCACCGGCCTACTGATCGTGCTGTTGGGAGAAGGTACAAAGCTTTCTCAGTACCTTATGGCCCATGAAAAGCGCTACTGGGCCAAGGTCAGGCTAGGTATTGAGACTAGCACCATGGATCCGACGGGAACCGTTGTGCGCACCAGCCCTGTGCCTGATCTAGACCCAAAATACGTGGAGGAAAAAATACTAGGTTTTCTAGGGGAAATTGAACAACGCCCTCCCGCCTTTTCTGCTGTTAAATACAAAGGCCAAAGAGCTTATAAAATGGCTCGAAAAGGTATCAGAGTAGAGCTTAAAAAAAGGCGGGTATTGATATCACACATCGAAGTCATTCATGTTGATCTTCCTGATGTGACTATTGTTTTAACGTGCTCGCCAGGGACCTATGTGAGAAGCCTTGCAGCCGAGATCGGGAACACACTTGGAGTGGGGGGCCACCTCCTTGCCCTGAGAAGGCTGAGCGTGGGTCCATTCAAAGTAGAAGACGCTCTGAGGCTAGCTGCTGGAGATGTTGCCGAGCTCAGTCGTGCGGTGAGTGAAAGGATAATTCCGCTGAAAGAGGCGCTGCCCGACATGAAAGAGCTGCAAGTGGATGGATCCATGGCGGAGAGAATTAGAAAAGGATATCAACCTACCTGGGATGAGCTAAGTGGTGCAGTTGGTGATTTCTTTGACACGCAGGTAAAAGTAGTGAAGGGTTCGGAGCTGGTAGCTTTTTTGAAAACAACGAGAAACACGAACAGGGGAAAGGTCGAACCCAAAATACTGAGGGTTTTCAATTGAGCACCTGGTCATGCCGGAAGCAGACGTGGCTTGATCCTCGCAGCGCGCATTGCGAGGCTCAATGCCATGTCTTATTGATTTGTTCGTGCTAGTTGGTCAACTTTTAACAAATTTCCAAGGAGGGATTGAAAGTGGTACTTGACCCGGAGGCCAAAAAGGAAATCATTGAGAAGTTTAAGTTGCATGATAGCGACACAGGCTCGCCCGAAGTCCAGGTGGCAATCTTGAGCAACCGAATCAATTACCTTACCGAGCATTTCAAGGTTCACAAGAAGGACCACCATTCCCGCAGGGGCCTTCTCAAGCTGGTGGGCCAGAGACGAAGGCTTCTCAACTATCTGAAGCGAAGAGACGTGAAGAGGTACCAGAAGATAATCAAAGAACTCGGACTCAGGAAATAGCACGGGCTCAGTGGCGCAATGGCCACAAGTTGATTCTAGGGAAAGGACGGATGAAAAGATGATAAAGGGCTGTACAAGGAAGATTAATGGCCAGAGCCTGTACATCGAAACGGGAAGGGTTGCCAAGCAGGCAAATGGGGCTGCTGTAATCACGATGGGAGAAACCGTTGTCCTGGTTACTGCCGTGGCATCTGAGGAGATTCGGGAAGGTGTTGATTTTCTTCCTCTCACCGTTGAATACCAGGAGATGTCCTATGCAGGTGGGAGAATACCCGGCAATTATTTCAGAAGAGACATGGGAAGGCCAAGCGAGAAAGAGACTTTGACTTCCCGACTTATAGATAGGCCTCTGAGGCCTTTGTTTCCTGACAATTATGCTTATGAAACGCAAATAATTGCCACCGTGCTCTCTACTGACAAGGAAAATGAAGCAGATGTTTTGGCTGTGCTGGGAGCTTCAGCAGCCCTTGAAGTATCAGACATCCCTTTCATGGGCCCGATTGCCGCTGTAAGAGTTGGCAGAGTGGATGGCAAGTTTGTCGCCAATCCCACGCGAAGTATGCAGCTCAGTAGCGATATAAACCTGATCGTTGCCGGCAATTGGTCAGGCGTGGTTATGGTTGAGGGAGGAGGAGAGTTCGTCTCGGAGTCAGACATAATTGAGGCCATCTTCTTTGGATATGAGGCGCTGAAGCCGCTGCTCGAGATGCAGGAAGAAATAAGGAAAGAGGCGGGCAAACCAAAGCGTGAGGTTCCACCGGCTCCCAGGGATGAAGAGTTGGAAGGGAAGATACAACAAATCGCCCGCCCCCTGCTGCAAGAAATCCTCAATATGAAGGATAAGCTGGAGCGGCAGAAAAAAAGAAAAGACACAATTGCCAGAGTTATGGAGAGCCTCTCAGAG
>Ga0190359_1000622_pt1 | contig 23573 bp, 19 predicted proteins | sample 48721823_MG_FD_161269 | JGI IMG/M metagenome (GOLD analysis project Ga0190359, IMG submission 161269) | Hydrothermal vent microbial mat bacterial communities from Southern Trench, Guaymas Basin, Mexico - 4872-18-2-3_MG | ecosystem: Environmental > Aquatic > Marine > Hydrothermal vents >... | reverse complement strand
CGCATCCTACATTTATGGCTAGAACCGAATGGCTAAAAAAACATATGTACAATCCATATTTCAATAAAACACAAGACCTTGAACTTTTAATGAGAACTTACGAGACAAGTAAATTTGGTAACATTCCATCTATACTTATAGCATATAGGCAGGAAAATAAATTTTTAAAAAAAATTTTAATATCCAGATGGTCTTCGATAAAAATTCTGCTACTGTGGGGGTGCAAGAAATCGAAAATACACCTGGCGCTGATGGGAATATTATTGCATTTGGTAAAATTAATATACGATGCTCTTATACATTCTCTTGGAATTGAAGATGTAAAATTAAAATACAAAGCAAAACCCTCCAATACCGATGATGAAAATAAATGGAGAAATGTGAAAGCACGTTTGTTCGAAAAAATGGAAAAGTTGGTTATTAAGACATAATATGTGTGGTATAAACGGTATAATTCAGTCAAAAAGTAATGCTGAATCTTTCGATGTTCATTCCAAAATATCCGTAATGAATAACCTGATAAAACACCGTGGACCTGACGATGATGGAGTGTATATTTACGAAAATCGGATTGCACTTGGAATGCGCAGGCTCGCAATAATTGACCTGCGTTCAGGTAAACAGCCGATTATAAGCGATGATGAAAATAAAGTAATAATCTTCAATGGAGAAATTTATAATTTCCTTGAACTACGCAAAAATCTTGAGAGTCTTGGTGTAACATTTAAGACTAAATCTGATACAGAAGTCATTCTTAAAATGTATGAAAACTTTGGTACAAATTTTATTAATAAGCTGAATGGTATGTTTGCTTTCGCAATTCTTGATATAAAAAAGAGTTCTTTATTATTAGCAAGAGATCGATTCGGACAAAAACCGCTATATTATTTCCATAAAAATGGTCTCTTTTGTTGGGCATCTGAACTAAAAAGCCTTACTGCCGCCTATCCATTTACTCCAAGGATTTCTATTCAAGGATTAAACAGTTACTTTTCTATGGGTTGTATTCCCTCTCCTTTAACCATCTATGAAGATTTTTACAAACTTCCACCGGGACATCTTTTCATCATAAATACCGAAGATGCTACCTATACAAGCCATAAATACTGGGGATTAGAAAAAACAATTGGAACAAGTGCTGACACATATAAAAATGCATTAAACAATGTAAGAGAATTATTATACGATTCGGTAAAGATACGGATGATCTCGGACGTTCCTCTCGGTGCATTTCTCAGTGGTGGTATTGACTCCGGTATCGTTACTGCAATAATGTCATCTCATTCCAAAATTCCTGTTAAGACATTTTCAATTGGTTCTCGTAATAAAAATTTTGACGAATCATATAAAGCTTCTGCCGTTTCAAAGCATCTTGAAACTGAGCATTACTCCTTCATTCTTGATGAAGATGATATCCTTGAGAATATAGATGATATAATATTAAATTTTGATGAACCCTTTGCCGATTCATCAGCCCTTCCGACATGGTTCGTATCCAGGATGGCAAGACAATATGTAACTGTGGCTCTCACCGGCGATGGAGGAGATGAGGTTTTTGGTGGTTATAACAGATATCTTATACATTATTATGCAAAGAATTATTTCCGAGTTATCCCAAAAGAAGTGCATGAAAAATTTATATTACCTTTCCTTGCATGGTTCCCTAAAAGACAAGACAATCGGGTAAACCTCCTTTCAAAATTGAAGAAAGCTGCCTCGGCTTTGGGACAAGATACTTTTGACTCCGCATTTAATATAATGTGTCTATTTTTCAAGGATTGGGAAAGAAAAAGTTTATTAAAAAACGAAATGCTTTTCGATTCATCATTACGTGAACATGCCAAGAATGTTCTAAATAGTAAAGCCAATCTTCATCCTATATCGCTTTCGCAACTTCTTGACTTTTCTTTTTCTCTTGAAGGCGATATGTTAGTAAAAGTCGACAGAACCAGTATGCAAAACTCTTTAGAATGCCGCAACCCTTTTCTTGATTACCGCTTGGTTCAGTATATGATGTCTTTACCGCCTTATTATAAAATCCGTGGTAAACAAACAAAGGTTATATTAAGAGATGCCTTTTCCAGCCTACTTCCCAAAGGTCATTTCAATTTCCCGAAATCAGGATTCGGAGTGCCTGTGGGGAACTGGTTTCGAAGTAAATTGAAGAATTGCCTTTTAAATGTTTGCGATAAGGATATATTGCATGATCAAGGTATTTTTTCGCCAGAAAATGTTACGCTTCTTATAAATCAACATTTAAAAGAACGACAAGACCATACATTTAAATTGTGGTGTATATATTGCTTTCAAAAGTGGCATTTAAATTCTAATGTGAAGAAAATGGATAATGGAAAAAAATCTTAAGAGAGTTTTAGCTGTTTCAACCATACCCGCAACAATATATTACTTCCAGTATAATCAAATTGATTTTTTAAAAAAAAACGGATATTCATTTTATCTTGTAACATCAAAAGATAATTGGATCTCTGTTTCAGAATTAAAGGAAAAAATAAATTGTCCAGTATTTACAATTCCTTTGTCACGTAACTTCTCCCCGTTCAATGATTTAATTTCCATTATCAAATTATTTTTCCTTATCATTAAAATAAAACCTCATATAGTATATTATTCAACACCAAAAGCTTCATTCATTGCATCTATCTCAGCATTCTTATGCTTTATTCCTTTTAGAATATACTCACATAGAGGCGTTGTATATACAAACAAATTACAAATAAAATATTACCCCTTAAAAATTATTGATTTTGTTTGCTGCTTGTTATCTCATAAAATTATTGTCAACAGTTACTCGAACTTAGAATTTTTAAAAAAAAATCAGATTCTCAATAAATATAAAATAGGGATTCTTGGAAACGGTTCAAGTCATGGAGTAGATGCAATAAACAGGTTTAACCCTCAAAAAATCAACTCTACAAAAAAGTATGATCTTTCTATTAATAACAGAATATTATATGGCTTTATAGGTAGAATTGAAAGAGATAAAGGAATTAATGATCTCATTAAGTCGTGGGCTTTAGTGAATAAAGAAATCAAAAATTCTGTTTTATTGATAATTGGGCCGATTATAAAGTCATGGGACGCCATTTCTCATGAGACACTATCATCAATTAAGAGAAACAATACAACGATATTGCTTGATCCAGTAAATGATATTGAAAATTATTATGCAGCAATGGATATTTTTGTATTCCCCTCATATAGGGAAGGGTTTCCAAATGTAGTACTTGAAGCTTCGGCAATGGAAATTCCAACAATCACAACGGATGCATTAGGATGTAGAGACTCTGTTGTTAATTTAGAAACAGGTTTGATAGTCCCTCTTGGGGATATTAAAAAATTAGCAGACGCCATGATAAAATTAGGTTCTGATAACTTATTACGAAGTAACCTTGGTAAAAAGGCCAGACAACATGTTCTAAAATATTATAATCCAGAATTAATTAATAAAGAACTTTTATTTTTATTTAACAATAGAGAGTTTATTAAAAAATAGTGGATGAAAATAATACAATTCGAAAAAAAATATTCTGAAGAGATTGCTAATCTTCATTCTGCCTCTATTACAACCGGATTTTTATCGCATTTAAGCATTAATTTTTTAAAATCTTTATATGTTGCAATTTCAAAACATCCTGATTCATACATAGTTATAGCTATAGACGAAAAAGAGGGTGTTGAAGGTTTTATAGCAGGAACTACATCAACAACGCAAATGTATAGGTGGGTACTAAAAAGATATTTCCTTATTTTTTCAACGCACTTGATAAAATTTATTGTATGTCCCAAAAAATTAAAAAATATTTTTGAAACCCTATTTTATACAAAGAAGGATTCCTCAAATTCAAATAACAATATAGAAGCCGAACTGCTTACAATAGCTGTTAATAAAATTTCCCGGGGAAAAGGGATAGGGAGGGAACTTGTTAAAACCCTTGAAGATTTTTTTTATGATAATAGCATTTCACATTATAAGGTAGTTACATATTCAAAAGACCCTGTATCAAACGCCTTTTATAAATCATGTGGTTTTCAATTTAGCCGCAGCTTCAACCATCATGGAAATATTTTAAATGAATATGTAAAAACCATTTCTTAAGATGAGATTTAATAAAAAAATAATTAAACGTATTTTTGATATTATTGCCTCTGTTTTGGGAATAATCCTGTTTGCTGCTCCAATGTTGTTAGTTGTTATAGTAATTAAAATATCATTAAAAGAGTCTGTTTTTTATATTCAAAAACGTATCGGTCGCTTTGGAAAGTCTTTCAAGTGTATAAAATTTCGAACAATGTATCTCGATTCCGAAAAATATGGCTCTATCACAACTTCTTCAGATTCAAGAATTACACCGACAGGAAAATACCTGCGGAAATACAAACTTGACGAATTACCACAGCTCTGGAATGTTCTCATTGGGAAAATGTCCTTTGTCGGCCCCCGCCCGGATGTTGAGGGATATGCGGACAAACTGGAAGGGGATGCAAGGCGAATTCTTGAGTTGCGTCCCGGGATTACGGGACCTGCTTCTATTTATTTTCGCAACGAAGAGGAGCTGCTTGCAAAGGTAGAAAATCCGAAAGAGTATAACGATACGGTTATCTGGCCGAAAAAAGTTGAAATTAACCTTCGCTATCTTGACAACTGGAGTTTCTGGAAAGATATTGGATATATTTTGATTACAATTGTTCCCCAGCTGGATGCTGTTTTTAAATTAATGAAAGGTTTTGATGATATAGCTTAAAAAAAATATCGCCACAGAGTCTCAGTGATACAGAGTATTTATCAATTATGAAAGAAAAAAAACGAATTTACCTCTCCCCTCCTCATATGTCCGGTCACGAGCTGCAGCTTGTTAAGGAAGCTTTTGCCTCCAACTGGATCGCTCCTGTGGGGCCGGATATAGATGCGTTCGAAAAAGAGATATGCGGCTATACCGGCGCAAAACATGCGGTAGCATTAAGCTGCGGCACCGCCGCGATTCACCTGGCGCTTATTGTTTCGGGTGTAAGCCGGGGAGACGAGGTTCTCTGCTCAACCTTTACCTTCGCGGGCAGCGCTTTTCCCGTTACCTATGTTGGTGCAACCCCTGTTTTTATTGACAGCGAAGAGAAGTCCTGGAACATGGATCCAGGACTTCTGGAAGAGGCAATCAAAGACAGGAAAAAAAAAGGAAAAAGGCCAAAAGCGTGCATTGTTGTTCATCTGTACGGCACTGCCGCCAACCTGGACGCGATAATGGAGATTTGCAGCAAATATGATATCGTATTGATCGAGGATGCGGCAGAGTCAATGGGAGCGAGATACAGAGGCAAACATACAGGTACTGTTGCACAATGGGGTGTCTTTTCGTTTAACGGAAATAAGATCATTACCACTTCGGGTGGAGGAATGCTTATCGGGCTTGACAAAGAGCAGGTAGAGCAGGCCCGTTTTCTTTCAACACAGGCACGGGACCCCCAAGTGCATTATGAGCATTCCCGCATCGGCTACAATTACCGGATGAGCAATATTGTCGCAGCAATTGGACGTGGTCAGCTTAAGGTATTGGATGAACGGGTAAAACGGAAAAAAGAAATTTTTGATTTGTATAAAAAAACTTTAGCCGATATTCAAGGCATATCCTTCATGCCAGAGCCTGAGTTCAGCAGTTCAAACTACTGGCTGACCTGTATAACGGTTGACCCTGATGCTGCGGGGTTTTCCCGTGAAGACATCCGCCTTGCCCTTGAAAAAGAAAATATAGAGAGCAGGCCCCTGTGGAAACCCATGCATCTTCAGCCGGTTTATAACAAGCACCTTGCCTATACAAACGGCATTTCTGAAAGACTGTTTGAAACAGGCATGTGCCTCCCCTCTGGTACCGGCCTGTCCGACCAGGATCTAAATGTAATTATAGATTGCATTACAAAGGTTAATAGCATATAATAAATACATTAAATTACTGTTTTTTCCCAAATAATCATTATTTTAAATATCCTTCATGAAAATTATTAAAGAAATACCTAATTCGGTTTTTCGATACCGGCTGATTCTAATCATCTTCTTGCATGTTATCTTCTCTGCCGGCAGTCTGCTGCTTTCTTTTCTTTTCAGATTTGATTTTACACTCGGCCACACTATTTATCCCAGGCTTTTCTTTCTTTCCTTACCGATAAATGTAACCATTTTCATTATTTTCTCAGGTATTTTTAACCTGTTTCAGGGGATATGGCGCTACGTTTCTGTAGATGATCTTAAAGATATCGTTAAAGCATCTGCCATCTCTTCGCTTGTTTTCATGTTTATAATTGTCTTTAGTGGGAAATTTAATGGATATCCACGATCAATCTATGTCTTAAATTTTACTCTTTTTATAATTTTAAACGGAGGTACTAGGTTTACCATCCGGCTCTTCCGTGAATCCTTTGCCCCCATGAGTGAGGATGCCCGAAATGTTCTAATTATTGGTGCGGGAACAGCAGGGAATGAAATCGTTAAAACCCTGAAATCAGCTAAGCACAAGAAATATATTCCTATCGGTTTTATTGACAAGGATCCTTCAACCCATGGTAAAAGGCTCCAGGGAATAAAGGTTCTTGGGGATTTATCCTCTATTCGGACGCATATCAAGAGACACCGTATCCATGAACTTTTTATTGCTATTCCAGAAGCATCCAATAAGCTGGTACGGGATATCATTGACCGTTCAAAAATACCGGAATGGGAGGTGAAGTTCAAGATTGTACCGTCACTCATTGACATTATGAGCGGAAAGTATCAGCTTAATCAGATCAGGGAAGTGTCAATAAACGATCTTCTCAGCAGGCCGAATATCACCCTTGATGATGCCCATGTGCGAAAACAGATAGCCGGCAAGACAGTGCTGATTACCGGTGCCGGCGGATCAATCGGATCGGAGCTCTGCTTTCAGGTTTCGGTCTACCAGCCCTCCAGATTAATTCTCATCGATCTCAGTGAGGAGCACGCATATAATATTGACCAGGTATTGAAGAGGAAATATAAGAATGTCGCGATTCATACTATTGTCGGATCGATACTTGATGTTGCTGTGCTGGATATGCTTATGCGTGAATATAATGTTGACTTCATTTTCCATGCGGCTGCATATAAGCATGTACATCTCATGGAGTGGAATCCGTTAGCAAGTCTTAAAAACAATGTACTGGGTACTGCGATTTTAGCTGCTGCTGCAGAGCGGCATGGTGTAAAACAATTTGTTATGATATCGACTGATAAGGCTGTTAATCCACGCGGAATGATGGGTGTTTCAAAACGGCTCTCTGAGAGAATTGCCCTTGAGCGGCACCCTTCAGCAACAAAATTTAATGTTGTGCGGTTCGGCAATGTACTGGGATCCAGCGGGAGTGTTATTCCGTTATTTCAGCAGCAGATAAAGGAAGGCGGACCTATTACAGTAACAAGCGCTGAGACTAAACGGTTTTTTATGTCTATTCCGGAAGCAGTACAACTGGTCCTTCAAGCATCAACTCTGAATGAGTCGAATGTTATATTCATGCTTGAGATGGGCGAACCTATAAAAATAATTGATTTGGCAAAGAATCTTATTGAGCTTTCCGGCCTAAAGGTGAACGAAGATATTGAGATAAAAATTACGGGTATGCGGCCCGGGGAAAAGATAAACGAGGAACTGCTTACTGCGGATGAAAACCTGTTAAAAACACCTTTTGATAAAATACGCATGCAGAGAAACGAGAACTATGATCCCGCCCTTATTGAGAAATTCATACACGATCTGAAATCGAATGTTGAGCTCGGCAATATAAAAGCTCTCTATCAGGATATCCGGGAACTTATCCCCGAAATGACCGGCCCTTCCTTTGAAGAGCTCCAAAAAAATATGTTCGGATAGATACAGTCATTTTTATTCGTGCTCGCCAGCCTTCGCCAAAGCGCCACGGTGCGACGGCAGGCGATCGTGCCGGTAATCGATACGAAACCTTCGGATCTCCAGCTACCCTCTCGTAATATTTCTCCGTATCTCGCTGGCACGCCGTAGTCCTCCAAGGACGAAAGTGACCGTGGCTGAATCTTTTATTTTAACTATAATTTTATTTTTTTTCTCTGCGATCTCTGTGTACTCTGTGGTGAACCTCTGTTATTTTCGACTTTTTTGCATTCCTATCCCTCTTTCCTGAGCGGTAAATTCATATAAACATTCCAATTTCACGCGAGAATATTGAATGCTTATTCAATTGACACGGGCATCTTCAGAAAGTATATTTATACCATGGAATTGAAGAACAGGCAGGTAGACTCGTATATCTTTGATAAAGAGCTCACAGAGAAAAAAATGATATTTATCTCCGGCCCCCGTCAGATAGGGAAGACCACGTATGCAAGTCACTTGCTCAATAGTCGTTACGCAGGTGTTTATTGCAACTGGGACAATCCTCTTATCCGCAGGAAATACAATGAAGACCCCTTTTTCTTTCTTAAGGAATATGCCGGGGGCACGTATCTTGTTATCTTTGATGAGATACATAAACGCATTAAATGGAAGGATATTCTCAAAGGTATATACGATTCTATTGAGCCGCAAATACAACTTCTGGTGACCGGAAGTGCACGCCTTGAGTGGTTTAGAAAATCAGGCGATTCTCTGGTAGGGCGATATGCTCATTTCCACATGCTCCCTGTTTCACTTTCCGAAGGTATGGGCATACCGTTGAAACGGCTCTGGCTTTGTAGTGCTGATGACCTGTCCCGGCCGATGCCGTCTCTTTTTGAAAAAATAGAAGGGAATAAAAAATCCGCAGAGCAGCAGGAGATTCTGGAGCACCTTTTTTACTTTGGCGGATTTCCCGAACCGTTTACAAGATCTTCCGAAAGATTCCTCAGGAAGTGGAAACAGGATTATATTTCGCTTTTGTTAACTGAAGATATGCGGGAGCTGTCAAACATCCGGGCTATTGACAGGATGGAACAACTTATTGATCTTCTTCCGGAGCGGATAGGAAGTCCCCTTTCGATAAACTCGCTCGCTCAGGATATCGACTCAAATTACCACACGGTAAAAAACAGCATAACACAGCTTGAAAAGTTATGGCTCCTTTTTTCGGTACGGCCGTGGAGTAAGCGACTTAACAGGACCATTAAAAAGGAAGTGAAATCATACTTCACCAATTGGATATATGCCGGAAACGAAGGAGCGAAATTTGAAAACCTCATTGCCACGCACCTTTTCAGGGCAGTTACCCTCTGGACGGACTGCGGCTATGGTACGGCACAACTCTGGTATATCCGTAACTTCGACGGTGGTGAAATAGACTTTCTGATAACCCTTGACGGTAAACCGCTTCTGCTTATCGAATCGAAGTTGTCGAAGGTCGAGACAAGCAAACCTGCAGTTAACTTTTGCTATAAAATGAACATCCCCCTGTTACAGGTTGTATACGGACCCGGAATCTTTAAAAAAGTTGATAAAGATATCTATATTATATCCGCTGCGAAATTTTTATCAGTTATACCGTAATGCAGGGAGAATGATAGAAAGAAAAAAAATCAACCGGTTATATTAACCTTTTGACGCAAACTGAAAAGACGACTTTCTTGCACGCAAATGCAAATGAGTCTTGACTTTCTTGCATTTTCACATACCCGGAACTGCCATGTTCCTTAATCTGAAGAGAGAAAGAATTAACGACTCTATCCGGCTCCGTAAAGCAGAGAAATATCTTATGGAATTGGCAATTTAATCATTTTGGATTGAAAAGAACTATGGTAAAATATTTTTAGTATTTTGTATTTTTTAAACAAAATTTTCAACTTTATGCCCTGGTGTCTTTGTGGCAAATCAAATAATGAAAAAGAAAATCCTTATAATCTTCGGTACCCGGCCCGAAGCGATTAAGCTGGCACCGCTTATTCTCGCCCTCAAGAAAGAGAACGCATTTAAAACGATTGTTTGTGTAACCGCACAACACCGGCAGATGCTCGACCAGGTCCTTTCGTTCTTCGGTATAGCGCCGGATATCGACCTAAATATAATGAGGCAGAACCAGTCGATTGAGGAGCTTACCGCCACCATGTTTGCAAAGTTTACGCCGGTAATCAGAAAGGTCTCTCCCGGTATGGTTATTGTACAGGGTGATACCACAACGACATTCATCAGCGCGCTCGCAGCATTCTACCAGAACGTTCCGGTGGGGCATGTAGAAGCAGGGCTGCGCACACATGATATCTACGCCCCTTTCCCTGAGGAGCTTAACAGGCAGTTCGTATCAAGAATCGCACAATACAACTTTGCACCGACCGGTACCGCGGTTAAGGACCTCCTTGCGGAAGGTATTAATAAGAAGAGCATTTTCAAAACAGGCAATACCGTTGTCGATGCAATGAAACTGGGCATACGTATTATAAAAACCAACAAATCGTTGCGCCGTAAACTGGGACAGTGGTTCAATACCGCTATCGACAAAGATAATAGTGTTATTGCAAAAGAATCAAAGTTGATTCTTATTACGGGTCACCGGCGGGAAAGTTTCGGTAAGGGGTTTCAGAATATCTGCTCTGCAATAAAAAAGCTTTCCTCTCTCTTCCCCTCACACCTGTTTGTCTACCCTGTTCACCTGAATCCGAACGTTCAAAAACCTGTTTACAAACTGCTGGGTAACATCAGCAATGTAAAACTGATCAAGCCGGTTGACTACGCTCAGATGCTTTTCCTCATGTCAAAATCCTACCTGATACTGACGGACTCAGGCGGAATACAGGAGGAAGCGCCGTCGCTGAAAATTCCTGTTCTTGTCATGCGCGATAAAACCGAGAGGCCGGAAGGGATTCAGATTGGATGCTGCAAACTGGTGGGGAATGATAAGGATAGCATAGTTAAAACAGCAAAACGAGTACTCACCTCTCCGAAGCTATACCGCTCAATGCAGCAGGGAAAAAACCCTTATGGTGATGGTAAGGCGAGTGAAAGAATTGTGAATATATTAAAAAAGGAGTTATCGTTTTTCAGTTAACCGTTATCAGTTTAAATCGTAAATCTAAAATTATAAAGCTATTCTTCATACCCAGACTCTTCTATATTAACTAACCTCGGAAATACCTCCCACCTTGCTCGCTCCAGATCCTCCGGAAAATCAATCTCCGTGGCCGGCAGATCGGATATATCAACGGCTTTTAAATCAGCTTCCTTTGCAAGAAAATCAACGGCATATTCAAAAAAGCTATTCCAGGTAGATTTATCTTTAATACACTCGTCAAGTATCTCTGCAAATCTCCTGTTATCCTTCTTGTCAAACTTCGCAATACCGATAAATTCTCCGTAACATTTCTCCTTCGGGATCGTTTTCCCGATCCCCACTATACGGTTGTTCCCAACAACAACCTTTACCTCTTCTTCCCCGCAAGGGCCGGGTATACATGCAAGGTTGCTTGTCTCTTCTCCCTCGCACAGCCTCTTTACTATCCTGTAATCAAAAAGGACATCCGCATTGAAATAGATAAAGCTGTCATCAAAGAATTCTCTCGCGAGCCACAGCGAGTATATGGTATTCGTCTCGCCGAATAGCGGGTTCTCTGTATAGGTTATACTACATGGTTCATTTTTCAGATGGTCAATTATCTGCTGCTTCTCAAAACCAACAACAACAACGACTTGGTCTATTCCTACCTGTTTCAGCGCTGTAATCTGGCGCTGGATAAGCGACTTCTCACCGAAGGTCAGAAGGCACTTCGGCTTTTCAGGCAGAACCGGCTCGAGCCGGCGGCCTCTCCCTGCTGCCAGGATTATTCCGCGCATTACACCCCTTTCATAAACCATTTTTCCAGCGTTGACCGGAAAGCCCGCACCTGCAGGCCGTTATCACGGTATTAAAATACTCTTTTTTCCGTTAGCAATGTATTTTATAAACGTTTGGTATACGCAATGCATATTCCATGGAAATTCCGCCATGTCGATGAAAAATACTATTCTCCCCGAGGAGAGAAGGCCTTTATTAAAAAGGGTAATTAAGGAAAAAGGATTTATTCGCGCCCTGGAAGCGCATAATGGTCTCAGTGCCCTTATTGCCAACGACACTTGTTTGCAGGTAAACAACGCCCGAAAAGAATTCGACGCTATCTGGGAAAGCAGCCTTACCGATACCGCATCAAAGGGCTTGCCTGATGCTGAAATCGTAGGGTATGAATCACGATGTGATAATATCCGGCAGATTCTGGAAGTTACCAATAAACCCCTCATTGTCGATGGCGACACGGGTAGAGATGCTAACAGTTTCGAATATCTCGTTAAAACCCTTGAGGACCTCGGTGTCTCAGCAGTAATCATCGAAGATAAGGTTTATCCAAAAAGAAACTCACTTGAAGATGGTACACAACAGGCGCTGGAAGATCCCGGTGTTTTTGCTACTAAAATCTCCCGTGGAAAAAGTATCTGCAAAACCGATGATTTCATGATAATCGCCCGACTCGAGAGTCTTATTGCGGGAAGAGGCGTTGACGATGCTGTTCAGCGGGCAAAAGCATATCTCACGGCCGGCGCTGACGGTATCATGATCCATTCCAAATCAAAGTCTGCCCTTGAAATTACCGCTTTCTGCCGTCAGTATGAACGGTTATTCACAGAGCCGGCACTCAGGAAACCCCTTGTCTGTGTGCCGACAACCTATAACACTATAACCGACGCAGAATTGAAGGGTCTGGGAGTAAATGTTGTTATTCATGCAAATCATTTGTTGCGCGCAGCCTATAAATCAATGAAAGTGGTTGCAGAAAAGATACTTCTGCACGACCGAAGCTTCGAGGTGGATGATCTCTGTGCTACAACCAAGGAAATATTTTTTCATGTCGGCTTTCTGGATATAAAAGAAAAGGATAAGCGGTACGGCCCCAAATCCCCGGTTGTTATCATTCCCGCTGCCGGGAAAGACACCGAGTTCGACATACCGAAAGCGATGCTCACAGTCAACAATAAAACAATCCTTCAACGGCAGAAAGAGGCGCTTAATGAAGTTGGCATAACGGATATAAATGTTATCTGCGGGTATAAAAAAGAGGCCTTCAATACGCCGCACCTTACCTATTACCATAACGATAACTATGAAACCACCGGTATTATCGAGTCCCTTTTTAAAGCCCGTGAGAGAATGAAGAACGGCTTTCTCTATATCAATTCAGACATTATTTTCAACAGAGACATTATCACCAATATCCTTAATACCAAAGGGGATATCGTCCTCTGTGTGGATAATACCTATTCGTATCATAAGCATCAGGTCGACAAGGTGCTCGATCTGGTAATATCCCGCAGACGATCCGAATCGAGATCTCAGTTCCGTGAATTCAACGTTAATTATGGCGAAGTCGTCCGCATTGGTAAACAGGTCAACAAAGAAGATGCCGATTATGAATTTACCGGTATAGCCCGGTTTTCGGAAAAAGGCGCGGATATACTTGACAAGGTGTACAACGAGCTCAAATCGACTCCCGGAGACGGCCCTTTTCATGAAGCGGAATCATTTGCTCAAGCCGGTTTCACCGACCTGATTCAGGAATTAATCGTCAGAAATATTAAAGTCGAGTTCTTTAATGTCTATAAAGGATGGATTGAAATACATGACAAAAAAGATCTTACCATTGCCGAAGAGATTGCATCATGATATCCTGCAGTGAATTTGTGGATCACCTGAATGCCCTGGGCATAGATACGGCTGTCGGAGTGCCAGACTCCACCTTTAAAGGTCTTATCTCCTGTTTTGAATCGACGGAAAAAATCAATCACATTACTGCGTGTAATGAATGTGAAGCTGTCGCGGTCAGTGCGGGATACTATCTGGCAACCAACCGACCTGCGCTTACCTATATGCAGAACTCCGGTTTTGGTAAAACAATCAATCCCTGTACTTCTCTTTATTCCCGCGAAATATATAGTATCCCCGGTCTTTTTCTCGTAGGGTGGCGGGGGAAACCGGATGAAAAGGACGAGCCGCAGCACAAAACCATGGGCAGGATCATGCTCAATCTTTTTAACACACTGGAAATACCCTGCACCGTTCTCAATGAATCCGAATGGAAAAAGCAGGTATCCGAGACATACCGTGTATCACGTGCCAATGAAATCCCATCTGTTTTAGTCGTACCCAAAGGACTTTTTGACTCGTTTCCTCCATCGGGCAGGCAGGAAGATTCAGCGTTGCTGTTGCGCGAACAGATGCTGGAACTCGTCATCGAACATCTTGCTGCAGACACCTTTTTCGTATCCACCACCGGAAAGACATCCCGGGAGCTGTTTGAAATCCGTGAACGCAACAACCAGGGGCATGCCGGGGATTTCCTTACTGTCGGCTCAATGGGATGCGCCTCTGCAATCGCTTTTGGTATTGCCCTCAATAAACCTGAAAAAAGAATCTGCATTATTGACGGCGACGGCGCTGCACTCATGCAGCTTGGATCAATGGCCACTATTGGTCATTATCAACTGAAGAACTTAATGCATATTATAATCGATAATAACGCTCATGAGTCAACCGGGGGCCAACCGACAGTCTCAGATAGTGTCGATTTCGGCGCCATAGGCAAGGCATGCGGGTACCCTTATATCTATTATGCGCAAAATGAAAAAGACGTCTGCGATTCCGTTAAAGCGGTGCAGGCTGCAGATGCGCTTTCATTATTGATAATCAAATGCAGGAAAGGCTCCCGCAAAGATTTGGGCAGGCCGACAACAACTCCTGAGGAAAATAAAATCGCTTTTATGAAAAAGCTGGGATCAGTATAACATGGCAGGATCCGGTAAAGAGCAAATAACAATAACACTGAACGATTTATCCCGGGTAGTCAAATCTCTGACAGACGGTACCGTACTCCTGGTAACCGATCCCGTTGTATACAAAATAAATGCACTTTCAGAAAAACTGTCTTCTCTCTTTACTGCCTGCTTAGTAAAAAGAATTGATGTTACCGCCGGACTGCTGACGGTCGAGTCTCTGGAGCCAATCTATACTGAATTCGCCGGTTCTCACCCCGGATGTATTATTGCGCTCGGCGGCGGGACGGTCATGGACACGGCAAAACTGATGAATATGATATTGTCATACAACATAACACCATCAGACCTTATTCACGGTGCATGGTCAAATCGGCCGCTCATTCCTGCCGTCGCGATTCCTACAACTGCAGGAACTGGTAGTGAGGCCACACATTTTGCGGTAGTATACAGGGATAAGACCAAATACTCTATCGCGGACGACAACCTTGTTCCCGATTATGTTATCCTTGATCCGGAATTGACGTTATCGATGCCGAGAAACACCGCGGCGTATACCGGTTTTGATGCGTTCGCTCAGGCTATCGAATCCTACTGGTCGATCAACGCAACCGATGAGTCAAAAGAGTATTCACGGGAGGCGATCTCGCTTATTAAGACGTACTTTTCGGAGTCTGTACTGCAGAATTCCCTTCAGGCCCGGGATGCCATGCAGAAAGCGGCCAACCTGGCGGGAAAAGCGATAAACATCGCCCAGACAACTGCTTCACATTCCATCTCCTATCCGATGAGTTCTTTTTTCGGGATACCCCATGGCCTGGCCGTATTCCTGACCCTTCCGTCAATCTTCGCTTTCAATCAAGAGGTTACCGAATCAGATTGTACCGATATCCGCGGCGTTGCCTATGTCCGGGACACCATGGCAACACTGGCCGAAATGGTTGCCGAGTCCGGTAAAGACCCTAAGGAAACGCTTTACTTCCGCATGGCGGCCTTCTCGGTGGATACTCATCTCTCGGCTTACGGCATTTCAGACCAGGATGCAATTACCTGTATCCTTGACAACGGTTTTAATCCCCAGAGGATGAAAAACAATCCCAGAAAAATTACCCGAAACGACCTGTCAAGACTACTACAGGACCTGCTATGAAAGCTATGATTCTTGCATCAGGAACGGGAAGCCGCCTGCTCCCGCTTACCGCAACCGCCCCGAAATGTTTAATTGACATTAACGGGAAAACCGCCCTCGGCCTTCAGCTTGAGGCTTTGCAGGCTTCACATATCACCGATATCATTATCACCACCGGTATGCTCGGTGAAAAAATTGAAAAGTATATAAGAAAGTACTGCTCATCTATGCACATCACCTGTATTTTCAACGAGCGCTTTGATACCACGAATTATATCTATTCAATGTACAAGTGCCGTTCCTCTATAGATGATGATTTCCTGTTGATGCATGGCGATCTGGTTTTTGATAAGGAGCTGCTCACCGGCCTCCTGAGTCAGGATACAAATGCGGTGCTGATGAATAATACGATACCGCTACCGGAAAAGGACTTCAAGGGATTACTCGTTGACAACTGCGTTCAAAAAATCGGGGTTGATATTTTCGACGACAACGCCTTTTTCCTTGCACCGTTATATAAATTATCACAGGATTCATTTCAGAAATGGATGCATAAAATTACTGAATTCGTTGAGGCCGGTAATGTTTCCTGTTATGCCGAAGATGCTTTTAATGAAATAAGCGACACAATTGCGTTACAGCCCTGTTTTTATAAAGAACTCTTTTGTAAAGAACTGGACACGTTTGCCGATCTTGAAGAGATCACAAGCGCACTTTCTTCAAATAGAATATAGATTTATATTTACCTGTTTCTCACACCGGTAACACTCTCGCCGTGTATTTGAATCTGATTTATCCCGGAGGTACGGGTGACGGCTGAAAAAGCTTCTGTTGAAAAAAGAAAAAAAAGGGCATGGAAATTACTGTTACGTGCAACTGAATTACTGAAAAGGAAGAACATACCATACTGGATTGAATCCGGTACCCTTCTGGGATTTGTGCGTGACAGGGATTTCATAGCGCCGGTTACAAACATCAATATAGGAATCCCGGCTCAATATATTGAAGCGGTAAAAAAGATACATCCCTGCTCCATACCGGGCTATCGTCTGAAACGGATAAATGACCGCAGCGGGTATACCTGGGTTGACGGCTATGAAAGCGGTTTTTGTACCAAGCCGCTTTTTCACATCAAGGGGAAAATACTTTTTGTGGAAAACATGCCGCTCTACATAACTCCCCGGTATACAGTCGATGGCTCGGCACGCTGGGTTGAATGCAGCAACGCCCGAACCTGCAAATCGGTCTCTTCTCATTTCTATCAGAAATTAGATACTGTTACTGTCAACGGTGTCTCATTTCCAGTACCGCAGGATACCGAGAAGTACCTGACAGAACGGTACGGTGATTATAAAACCAGGCGCTCGACTTGGAATACCCATACCGACGATAATACCATTGTGGATAAGAAGATTCTTGAACGTCTTCCGAAAAAATCCCGCTCCTCGGACAGAAAAGACAAATTTGATGTAAAGATGCGATTAAAGGGCAAGGATCTGAAAATTGCCGGAAAAATGCTCGAGGATACCGTCACGATCCTGGAGCGGAATAATATCCCCTACTGGCTGGATGCCGGCACCCTTCTGGGAATTGTCAGGGACAACGACCTGATTCCCTGGGACGACGATATTGATATCAGTGTATCAAGTATCTATATAGACCGGGTAATCGCACTGAAAAAGCAATTTCTACCGAAATACCGGCTGGTAACGCGGCCGCTTAACTCGGGTGTTATACCGGGGAAATATCGATCATGCAAAGTAAAACGGACCTTTGGAAAACTCTCCTTTCTCTTTAAAAAAGAGGAGCTTCACCTCGATATTTTCTTCAAGTACAAAATCAACGATTATTACTGCTGGATTGACAGTAATATTACCAAACGGGTTGATGCACGGTTTCATGATAGCCTTGACACTCTGTTCTGGAACGGAAAAACCTATTCAATACCGTCGGATGTGGACGGCTACCTTACGCAGCGGTACGGTGACTGGCGTACACCGGTTAAAAATTATGATGCAAGTATTCATGACCGTGCCATCTATGAATAAAATCCCCGGCACTCAACGGTCAATGCCGGCAGGAAAAATAATTCTTTGAATGCGGCTATCCGGCAAGGACTTGTTCAGCAATACAATCCTTTGCTCTCTCCCCGGCTTTGCCGTCAAGACCGGTGAAATAATAGTCCCGATGTTCCATCAGCTTCCGCATCTGTGTATCTTCAGGATACACAGCTTTCCTGACAGCATCCATCAATTGTGAAGTATCCTTTAAATGTACAAATATTCCTTTAAGGTACTCGCCCGGCTCCTCAGCAACAATAGGCATCCCGTCTGAGTGTTTCATCCGGGGATATGGGAAATCGGCGATGATACCCACCCGCCCCAGAGAGAGGCATAGAGCCAGGGCGCTTGACGTATCACTTATCACGGTATCGGAAGCAAACATATAGGGATGAATATCAAAATCCTCTTTCGGGATTAGACGGATCTTTCTATTCTTTTTTGCTAACGACTGATACATTTTACTCTGTCCGGATGAAGCATATTTGCCGCCCCAACTGTATGGGTGGAGTTTAATAATCAGGTTACACTCCCCGGCAATTTTCTGCACGGATGTTTTTAAAAAGGGAATGCATGAGGGCCTGTAGGACGGAGCATACAGCACGGTCTTCTTAGTTATATCGAGACCCAGTCGCGACAGGATAGCCTCGCGGTTATAGTAACCGTCCCAGAAAAAGGTGTCCAGCTTGGGAACGCCGGTCATGACCCAGTCCGCATCCTTCTCAAATCCGAATTTACGAATAATATCCATCCAGTACTGACCCTCGGTAAAAACTGTATACCGGACACCTTTCTGCCTGATCACGTTGCGGATTCGCAGCGTTTTTGTACCGGGGCCGTGATCGGAGACAAAGCGCTTTACCGTACCATATCTTTCCGGGTCCTTCAGGGCGTCGGCTGCCACCACCGCATCAAACCCTTCAGGTGAATTCACCACGGTATACCCATTCCTGCGAAGCCAGTCTTCAATGCGTTTCCTGTGGTATACCGGGATAAACCCCCATCTGCGTTCATCATTCTTGCCAACATAAAAGGCAGTTTCAAACCGCTCATCACCTTCAAAGGCTTTTAAAATGGAAAGGAAGGAGTGGTAGTAATATTCTTTTTTAAGATCAAAGAGAATTTTTTTCTTCATTGTTTCTAAGTTCAAACAGCTTGTAATATTTCATAAAAACAGTCACTGCACCGAGAATACATACAATCAAACCGCGTATACCGTCCAAGAACCCTTCTCTGAGTATATAATAGTGGAAAAACTTGAAAAAAGGCCGCAGGGTGAAATGGTACCAGTGAACAGTTTTCCCCTTTTCAAAAAGGTCTTCTGCGGCCCAGGTGGCGTACCGTATCATTTTCCGCCACTGTGAGGCAAAATCCCGGACCGGATTATGGATAAGAAATGCCTTTTTGTTAACCCATGCCCAGTTTGTAATGCGCATGCCCGCATGAACCCGTTTCATAACAAATTTTTTATATAGCTCACGGCGAACCAACCGTTTTCCACGATATCCCAGATAGACTTTATGGTTCAGTAATTTTCCGTAAAACTCGGTTTTAATACGCAGCTTATATGCCTCATACGGAATTTCATCCATTGACAGAATGGCTTCTATCTCTTTCTGCAGCTCCGGGGTACAACGCTCATCCGAGTCGATCACAAAAACCCACTCGTGCGCTACCTGGGGCATTCCCCATGTCCGCTGTTGACCGGAGTTTATGTATTCATGTTGCACAACCTTTACCTTAGGATACTTTTTACAAATCTCAACCGTACGATCCGTGCTGAAAGCATCCACGATGAATATCTCATCCACCCAGGTAATGCTCCTTAGGCACTCCTCTATAATATCTTCAACATTCTGAACCGGAATGAATGCCGACACCTTATGCTTTCGCACGATAGTTCTCCACCGAGAATGTATAAAAATCAATTATCCGCTGAATCTGGCTCTCCATGGTAAATGCCCGTCTGTTGTCAAGAATAGTTTCAACCAATCCTTGATAACTTCCTGTTGATATATTCTTATACTCCTCATACCGTTCTAAAATAAAACCAAATCCGTTTTTTATCACAATGTTTTTTACCTCAACCAGGCAGTCCTGAACCAGAACCGGAATTCCCGCGCATAAATAGTCAAACGTTTTATTTCCCAGTGCGTAGACGATATGCGGCAGCTTTGATGCGACAGCGCCGTTAAACACCGTCACCCCGAAATCATACTGCGATATCTCTCTGATTAATTGCTGATATGGCAGTTTTTTGTGAACCGTACAGTTGGGTATTTGCCGATAGCGGGAATATTCCTTGTTTTTTGAGGGATAGAGGTGGATAAAAAAGCCTTCCGCAGACAACCCGGTCAACGCTTTGATAATATTTCTATGATCAAACGTGCGCTCCGAAATTCTTCCCAGATATACCACATGGCGCCTGCCGTCGGATGCCGACAATTTGGACAGGCAATCTTTAGGCTCCAATGCCGATGACGCGGGAAAGTAATTGGCAAAACAGATCGCATTTTCTACCAACGAGTAATACCTGGCCACTTCATTTTTATAGGACCGGGTAATATATACGGCGCCATCGGCACGTTCATTGCAGATCCGTTCATTCTTCTTAGCTCTCCCCGAAATATGATGTTTAAAGGACATGAAATCATGCTGATCATAAATGACGGGAACACCAGGCCTGCCCTGTATCAGCCGGGCACCCAGCCTGTCCGGCTGGTTATGATAATGAATTATCTCAATCTCTTGCTGCTTGATGATCTCTCTGATTTTTTTTATTTCACCAAAGTGATGTCCCGGCAGCCGTGTAATTGACGCAAAGGAAGAGTTGCCGTAGCCGTACGCCTCATCAGGGGTCTTATTGCGGTGTAACAGATGAATCAAATATCCCCTTGACTGCAGGGCAGTCGCATACTTTATCGTTCGTATACACGGTGAAGAATCCTGAACAAAAAGGATTGATTTAATTGAAGAAATATCTTTCATATGCTCAGTGCCGGGAACGACCCTTCAATCCCCCGAAAAAGTACTTATTTTGAATCAAAGATATATCTGCAAGTCCCTCTCCGGCGTTGCGCTGAGCAGGGTCGAAGCAGGGATTTCGGGGACGCTCATGTCACGTTGCCGTCTAGGGAATATATCTCCGATGAATACCGGCAATCTTCTCAATTCTCCGTTCCGCAAGCCGCTCCGCAGCCTTTGATGTTGTTATATTCTCTTTTTCAGCGATAGTATATACTTCTGCTATGGTATCGTAAATCTCTTTCACTTTTTTAATAACTTTGGACTCCATATATTCATGTATCGCTTCAAAGTAAACATCAACCACACCACCTGCATTTATGATATAATCGGGAGCATAGAGAATACCCTTTTCCACCAGTATGCTACTGTGTTTCTCTTCGTCCCGGAGCTGATTGTTTGCAGCACCGGCAATGATTTTAAATTGCATCTGAGGAATGGTTTCATCATTGATTATTGAGCCCAGGGCACAGGGCGAGAAAATATCCGCCTCTACCTTATAAATGTCCTCCGGTTTGACAGCGGTTGCATTAAAAGCGTTTACTATTTTATCAACTTTATCCTGGTAGATATCGGTTACAATAAGTTCCGCACCGGCTTCATGGAGGTATTCACACAGATAATAGGCGACATGGCCGCATCCCTGAACGGCAATTTTGATTCCTTTGAGATCATCTTTTTGCAGTTTGTGTCTGATTGAGGCTTTAATACCTTCGAACACCCCGAGTGCCGTATAGGGGGACGGATCCCCTGCGCCGCCTTCCTCCTTTGAAAGCCCGGTAACATAAGAAGTCTCCATTTTTATCGCTTCCATATCCTCGACACAGGTACCCACATCTTCAGCGGTAATGTATCGTCCACCGAGACTTTCAACGTACTGGCCGAATGCGCGGAAAAGAGCCTCGGATTTATCTTTCCGGGAATCCCCGATAATAACGGCTTTGCCCCCGCCGATATTCAGACCGGCTGCTGCATTTTTATAAGTCATACCCCGCGATAAACGAAGAGCGTCTTCCACAGCCTCCTCCTCGGTTTCAAACGGCCACATTCTGCATCCGCCCAACGCGGGACCCAGTACGGTACTGTGAATTGCTATAACCGCCCTAAGGCCGGTAGTTTTATCGTGGCATAAAACAACCTGCTCATGCCCTTTTCCCGCTATGTGTTCAAAGTATCCCATGGCCAACTCCTTATAATACTGTAAATCAAAATTTATATGTATAGTACAACGCGCTTACTGTTCTTCAGTAGTCATATAAAATACTTTATGTCACACATAACACTTAACGTTTATATGTCCCGGGGAAAACTGGAAATGTGCTAAGCCAAAGCGTTAGCTTGCGCTCCGGCTTAGAGGGTCGCAACTGTCAACCTTTAACATAAATTAATTATTGGTAATGGTTAACCAGAATCAACCGAACAGCTCCCGTTCAAAAGCCTCACCAATTGTTTCCGGACCAAATCTTGCAATAACATACTCCCTGTTCTTCCGGGCAATACGCTCTCTTTCCTGCAGCGGAAGCCTGCTCCAGGCAAGTATGCCTTCAATCATCGCCTCTTCGGAATCATACCCCCAGGGATCCCAAAACGCCTTAATCAACGGATTTTTCCAGGCATTATAAAAACCCTGGAGTCCGCAGAGAAGGCCTTCCGCAAAAGCATAATGAAAGCTTTCCAACTGACTGAAACTGATTATTGCATCATGGCGACGGAGAGCGGCATGAACATTTTTTCTGTCACCAGCGAGTGTACCGATATTCTCTCTCTCAACAATATGTATATGTTTCTCCATATCGACCTGTTGAATATTCTTTTTAATCTCTGCCAGACATTCAATTTCCTTCTGTTTCTTCGGCTTTCCGGCCATAAGAGTCAACTCGAAAGCATCACTGTGCGCAACGAGTTTTGAGAAAAAACGTACCAGCTCAACATACCCTTTGATCGGATTGAAGGTCAGACTGTATGCGAGTAACTTTTTCGTATTATGAGGAGGGTTTAACGGATAGTCATCCGTGCTTACCGCGTTGGGAATGGTCACGGTTCTCACCAAAGTAGTAATTTTCCGTCTGAATAAATTTTCGAAATGGTTGTTGACAAAAAGTACTGTATCAATGTGGTTCCATTGTATCGCGTTCATATACTCCGTATCGATTTCCCATCGATGGAGCCGTACCACAACCCTTTTATTGTTCCACCGTTTTTTTGAAACCAGTCGTGCGAATTTTAACGCCCATTCCACCCAGACAACCCGTCCCTGCACCTGCCGGTGTGAATATTCACGCTTATGCACCGGAAACAGATATTGAATGGAATATTTTTTTTCGAGTGCGTTCAGAATCGGCTCGGCGAAATGATCCTTGCCCTTTTGACAAATAAAAGTAATATCATATCCGGTCGAATTGTTTTTCATAAATCCGGAAAACACTGGTTACCCTGCGGCGGAGAACTGGATGTCGTAGAAATATTTGTACCGATTATTCAGTGCGATAAGCTCATCGTGGGTACCCTGCTCAATAATCCGTCCTGCGTCAAGTACGATAATCCTGTCGGCATGGCGAATGGTTGACAAACGATGGGCTACCACCAGGGCGGTTCTGTTCTGAATCA
>Ga0190359_1000621_pt1 | contig 23596 bp, 19 predicted proteins | sample 48721823_MG_FD_161269 | JGI IMG/M metagenome (GOLD analysis project Ga0190359, IMG submission 161269) | Hydrothermal vent microbial mat bacterial communities from Southern Trench, Guaymas Basin, Mexico - 4872-18-2-3_MG | ecosystem: Environmental > Aquatic > Marine > Hydrothermal vents >... | reverse complement strand
TTTTATAGCCATTATTCTATCTTTCTGCGGTAATAAGAAAACAAATCACCGCCCCGAGCTTTTCAGACTTATAGATCATCTCAAAGCAGAAGATATTGTTATGTCTCCTCTGAAGGAATTACCTGACAGAGATACGGACTATAAAAAATACTATCCCCAATGCAGTGTTCCTTTAGAAGATTTTGGGATCAAGCAGAATCCCTTTAAGCTTGTAAGGAAAATCCAGCTCAAGGACCAAGAGTTTGATGTTCTTTGTGCCCCTAGTGAAAGTGAATATAGCTTTCCTGTCAGGCTCCCTGAAAACCCGGCTTTTGAATTCGGGATCGGGCTCTTGGACAATGAGAGCCCAGAGGGACATGGGAAGTCTGCCCAGTATAATGCGGCCGGAGCAGCTTTTGTGGTTGCGCTTGAATCCAAAGGGATGCAAAAAATTCTCTTTCAGAAATATATCGATCTGTCTTTGGCCCAGAAAACAGGCCTTGTTTCTCATCATAAAATAAATCTTCCCCCAATAAAAGAGGATGTCCGGCTTTCATTAAAGACAACAGGGGATCCGAAGGCCTTTGCTTTTTGGTTCAATCCTGTTGTGTATAATAGAAATCCGGATAATATCAATATCATTCTTATTTCCATTGATACTCTTAGGGCTGACCATTTGGGATGTTATGGGTATGAAAGGAACACAAGTCCAAACATAGATGAACTGGCTTCAGATAGTGCTGTTTTTCTCAATACATACTCATTATCTCCCTGGACTCTTTCCTCCCATGTATCCATGATGACCTCTCTGGTAGAGGCGCACCATCAGGTTTCCCGGGAGTTTGAAAAAATAAATCCTTCTCTAGTGACACTTGCGGATATGCTGAGAAAAAGCGGATTTTACTGTTCTGCTGTAACAGGGGGAGGATATGTCAGCTACCTCTATGGATTTTCACAAGGATTCAATCAGTACATTCAGCAGAGTGAAGGAATACGAAAGAATTTGTCGGCGGCATGGACTTTTAAAAAAGCCTCAAACTGGATCAATAAGAATAAGGACAAGAATTTTTTCCTTTTCATACATACATACCAACCCCATACTCCTTACAGCTGCCCCAAGCCTTACAATACCATGTTTCTTGATAAGGATGCGAAATGGCACTACATAGATTATTACAGTCATCTCGGGGGGGCGGAAGGTATTTTTAATCCCCACTCAGAGAAAGAAAAAAAGAATATTATCGACTTGTATGACAGTGAGATTCGTTACACGGATGAGAAGCTTATAAAACCACTCATACAAGAAATCAAAGACTTAGGCATCTATCAAAAAACAATGCTGGTTTTTACGGGTGACCATGGAGAAGAATTTTACGAGCACGGCGGCTGGTTTCACGGGCATTCACTGTATAATGAAGTGTTGAAAGTCCCTTTAATAATAAAATTTCCAAAAAGTAAATTTGCGGGCCGGAATGCAAGAAATATTGTACGGCTTACTGACATAATGCCCACCATACTGGATGAAATTAACTTTGAGACAGATGGATTAAAACTGGACGGGAAAAGCCTTGTGCCGGTGATAAAAGGGAAAGAAAAAAAGGAGAGAGTGGTCGTTGCTTATAAGGCGGAGAATGTTTTTGGTTCTCATCTTCCGGAAAAGTATGCCATCAGCTCTGGAAGATATAAGCTTATTTTAAACAAAGAAATGACTGAAAAAGATATTTCGTTTTTTACTTCAATCCCGCCTTTCATAGGAGAATTCGAGCTTTATGACCTTTATGCCGATCCTTTTGAAAAAAACAATGCTGCAGAAAAAATGCCGACGGTTGTCAGTCAGATGCTCGAAGAAATGGAGCTCATTTATGCAAAAGCGGAGAAAAGAGAAGTGTATAAAGTAAAAATTGAAGGAGATGTAAGAGAGCGTCTAAAGTCCTTAGGTTACATCCATCCCCCTTAACCTGAATCATTATAAAAGTTGTGAATAATCAAGGTTAACAAGGGCTATCTAAGTTGAAAAGTGACTGTCACAGTAAAGACTACAGGATGGGGTTTGCCGTCCAACCTGAAGTCATGTTCATTTATTTTGTCTTTCCATTTGTTTTTTTCAAAAGCAAAAATGATATCTGCCTCTGTTATCAAAGCCACATCTTCTAGATTAAAAACATTTTGGATTTTTGATTTTTCTTCTTCCAGTAAAAATTTTGATGGTATGGTGGCTGATATGGTGGGCTGGAGAAAAGAGGAAGTCACAAACTCGGGAGGATTGATTTCCCCTTTTCTTGCCCCCTGGAAAAAACGCATCTTTACGTTAAGATAGTCTGATGCACTCAGAGAAAGTGAGATAAAAAGCACACCTATAATGCTTAAGGTAAGTCTGTTCTTTTTATTCGTAAGGAATCTCCTTCAGTTAATTTTTTTTCTGCCCATAGAAAAATATAATCTGATTCCGGAGACTGAAAATAGAATGTATTGGCAGGCTGGTTGTGGACTTTAATGTATTGGATCTGAAGGCCTTTTCTGACCTATCTCATGCTGTGTGACAGAAGCAGAAAAGGAGGCCTTTTAAAACAGACGGATTGATAAAGATTTGAAATCACCCGGACGGAATCGTCTCTTTCAGTATATCAGCGAAGGAATCCTGAAGAGCTTTGAACGCTTTTTTTGCGGTCTTCTCCATGTATGTTTTTAATTCCTTTTTCCGGGGCTTGTTTTCCTCCCATTCTTTGAGTTTCTGGTCTGTTTCCTCTAAAACCTGGTCTTCTATAGAAAAAATAAGGGGAAGGAATCCGCTATCCTTATAGCTCAGAAAGCGGGTGAGGTCCATGTACTGTTTCATATTTCCTCTCTGGTCATGGTAAAGGTATGAGATGAGCTTTTTGGACAGATCGTGCATGGGAGCGGTTTCCGGGCCTCCCAGTATGCTTGGCACACTCTCACTTTCGACCCAGAGGGGAAGGGCAACGGAACATATGGGCTGGCCCAGTATGATCCACATGGTTGCAAGTTGAGGCTTTTCAATATTCGGTGCGCCGCGGAAAACAGAAACGGAAATGGTTGAGATGCGGTTTATGGTATCGTTTGTTCTTATATAGCGAGGAGAAGCCGCATCCGGATTTGAATCGAGAGAGAGAGGGAAGGAATAAAGCTTTTCATTGGCCAGGTCTCTGCAAGCTTTCTTGAGAATAAACTGAAGGTCTATTTTTTTCCCGGCAGCTCCTTCTTCGAATATATGGGAGATCCTTTCGAATCTTATAAATCCGCCTCCTTTGTCTTTTTCCCGGGCGCTGAAGGCAAAGTTTGTCCGGAGAATATAGCCTGAAGGTGCGGTCTCGAGGTCATTGGCGTCGAATTTGACGTAAGAGCTGCTGCTTGTCTCAAAAAAGCAGGCATTGCCGTATGAGTCGATAACCCCGTAATTGGCCGCGACCTTGCGTTTTCCATTGGTGTTTTGCAGCAGGACTTCAAATTCATTCACATCAGCACACATTCCGAGTGCCCTGCGCATCATGACTCCGTTATCTGTAGCCATCCCCTTTCCTGGAAGCAGATCATTCGAAGCCGAATTGATGATGGCAAAACCCATGGAATTGATCCCCTGCCACACGGATACAGCATCGTTATCTTCAGAATTTATGACACCGAGGAATCCGTACTTTTCCCCTCTTATAAAAACGACTTTGTTGTTTGGCTGGCCCGTATCGCGGTTTTTCCATAGGAGGGGACGTCCGTCCGCAGTGGCTTTCCCGGATATGACCGCGACCGTACAGGGTTTGAGTACGGAAACGGTTAAAAGAAAGAACAGACAGATGGAGACGCTTACAATTTTGGCATTTGAGTGCTTTTTTTTCATTTCACCCTCACTTTTTCTATTGTTTTTGATTTATCTATCTTGATCGAATGTGTCAATGTGTTTTTGCTCTATTATAATCTTTTTACAACCTCAAGGAAATCAAAAGGAAGATAAGGATTCTGTTTCCTTTGATAACATCTACTAATCTTGACTTTAATGAGCTTCCTATTCTAAAATGCAGCTGATGGCAAAAGATAAAGTGACACTGAAAATCCCCAGGCCCCTTTATGAGAGGCTCAAGACCGTTATTGAAGGCAGTGGATTCAGCAGTGTCAATGAGTTTGTGGTTTATATACTGAGAGACCTCATGTCTGCAAAGAGCCAGGACAAGAAAGAACTTTCCGCAGATGAGATCGAAGCCATCCGGAAAAGGCTGAAAACCTTGGGATATTTCTAGGCTTTTCTTTTTCAATAAATTCCTTTTAATCCCCCGATACTCCTAAAAAGCATTCAAAAAAATTTGTTGACAAATATTATCATTGGATTATAATCATAATACAATAAGGCTAATATAAGAGCCTATTATGTATTAAGCCGCTTAGTTCTGGTTACAAATAGGGAACAACTGAGTATCAAATCATGAGAGCAGATAATTTCGAGTAAGGAGGCATCATGCATTTATTTGAATTTTCCATTGTCATCATAGTTCTTGCTTTTGTTTGTGAGTATATTGATTCATCCCTGGGAATGGGTTATGGAACCACCTTAACTCCAATTTTATTGATCATGGGATACAGTCCCCTTCAGATCGTTCCTGCGGTTTTACTGTCGGAGCTGGTGACAGGGATAAGCGCCGCTTTTTTTCATCACCGCTTTAAAAACGCTAACTTTAAGATCGGTTCTGTTGATACCAAAACAGTAACGGTCTTGGCTGGCTGCGTTCAATAAGGGGATCAGCGGAGGCGGCTATGGGCCTCTGGTGACCAGCGGTCAAATTTTATCCGGAGTAAATTCAAAAAATGCCATAGGGATCACATCCCTGTCTGAAGGTCTGACCTGTTTGGTCGGAGTCATCACCTATTTGATTTTCACAAATCACACTATCAGATGGCAGCTTGCCCCGTCCTTGGTTTTAGGGGCCATTCTTTCCGTTCCTTTTGCCGCGTATACGGTCAAGAAAGTCAAGAATGTGCGTCTTAAGTTGATCGTGGGCATAGCCACTCTTGTCCTCGGATTGGTAACTCTTGGAAAATTAATTTTCTGATATAAAAATCCGATTCGGTAGGGATTTTTATTTTATGTATCCGAGTGATCTTAATATTTCTTCGTCTTCTTCAGAGAGCTTGGGCTTTTTTTTGCGTTGATTTGCCAGTTCTTCCGCTTTTTCCTGAACCATCCTTAAGAGTCCGGCTTTCAATTCGGACCCCACATCCGGGCTGTTTATGATGTTCTGCAATCCCTGTTCATCTTTTTCAAGGTCAATGAGCTCCACTTTGCCTTTGTCCCGGTAAGGGTATATGATGATTTGATACGGGAAGTCGATGATGGAAAACGCATTTCCCCGAGCCTCGGGAGCGTATGTCTCAAGCAGGAGCTTCTCTTTTTTTAAAGAACGGAGTAATGAGTTTCCCTTCATGAAATCAGGCCTTTTGATCTGCGCTATATCCAGGATAGTGGGGGCGATATCCAGGCAGGAGACCACTCGCTTTCTCCCTCTGGATTTTTTGATATTTTTCCCGAAGATTATCAAAGGGACTTTCACAAAGATTTTGTTCAGATAGTCAATATGCCCTATATGGCCTCTGTATTCACCCAGGCCCTCTCCATGGTCTCCTATGATCACAAATGCTGAATTTTTATACATCTTGTTTTTTTTTAGATAATCAATAAGTTCTCCAAGGTGTTTGTCCATGTAAGTGACTTCCTGTTTGTAGAGTATCTTCATTGAAGAGACTGTGGGCAGCATCCTTTGAATAAATTTCAGGTTGACCTTCATATTGTGATCGCTTTTGTTTTGAAGTTCTATAACGGAGTGCGGTTTTTTGGTTGTGAATTTGATTCGTTTTCCAAAAACGGATTTTTTCCATTCGTCGGGATAGATTATTTCCATATCTTTGGTTTCAGGTTCAGGGATTATGGAAAAGTCTTTGAATTCATGATAATTAATTTTGAGCCTTTTATCCTTCTGTAGCATCTCCGGGATCTCTGTTTCCAGGGTTACCGTGTTTTTTCCCGGCTTTAATGTGAGTTCGAGTTTTACAAGAGCTCTTTCAATGCTGTCAGAGACGAATATTTTCTCTCCGTTTAAGGAAACTGAAAAATTTCCTTTATAGTAAGGAGGGAAATAAGGTTCATGAGGATCTGAATAGTGAATCCAGAAAAAAGACTTTTTCTTTTCGAACTCTTTGATAAAGGCAAAAGCGTCTTCATTGACCTGTTCCGCTGTTTTGTACCATATATAGGATTTTCTGAAGTTTTCAATAAAGGAGTCAAAGTCCTTTCCGATGCCCCATCTGCGTGAAACAGAACCAAGAGAAATAACAGCTCCTGTGGCATATCCGTTGTTCTTCAGGATTTTTTCCAGACTGGGCAGGGGGCAAAGGTTTGGCTCTCCGTTGTTGTAGACCTTCAATATATGCGGGGGGAGAGAATAGAACATGGAGAGGTGAGAAGGCAGGGTGATGGGTATGAGCGAATAAGCATTTGAAAAATACGATCCTTCTGATGCCAGTTCGGCCAGATGGGGAGTGAGCGAGTTTTCTTTGAGCGAATAGTCTATATGGTCTGCTCTTGTGGTATCCAAAGTGATGAGGAATATATAATCGGGCGGCGTGTTTTTTATCAATGTGCAGTTGATGCTGGGGAGGAAAAAAAAGAAGAGAACCTGTATTAGAAAAACCGTTTTGATTTTCATGGATTTTCCCATCATGAATCCATATCGATCCCTTTTTAAAAGAAATAGTAGACAAGCAGAGGGATGATGACACTCAATCCCAGACTGACAATCACTTCCAGGAGCGTATGACCCACTTTTTCTTCCAGTCTGGGAATGTCTTTTCTGTCTCCGATCAGTTTGTTTATGGCTTTTGACTGCTTCTCAATGACCGTACGGACATTCACAGCGTCATAGATAACCAGAATGGTCAAAACAATCCCTATAACGAAATAAGGGGAAAAGCCGGTTTCCAAAAGCAGGGCCATGGTCAAGGATGCGGCCAGGGCTGTATGGCCGGAGGGCATTCCTCCGTTGGAGAAAAGCGCTTCTTTATCCAGTTTTCTCTCTTTTAACAGGATAAAGAGAATTTTAAGGACATAGGCAGTGGTCCACGTTATGATGATGCTCAGACAAAATTTGTTCATGATTTTATCCCATCGGCCCTTAAGTCAGTAGATCCCGCCGCTTCCGGAAATAAGGTCGAGCTTGAGCTGATTTTTATCCGACCTTGACTCCCCTACACTCGTGACATAGATAGCGGGTTTATCAACGACAGGGCATTTATTTTCACATATACCGCAGCCAATACAGAGTTCCGTGTCTATAACCGGTGCCAGGGGGGTTTTTATTTCCCCCTCAGGAGTTTTGACTTCGATTTTTATCAGTTTTATGGCTTTTGGAGAAACCGGGCAGTGCTCTTCACATACAATGCAGGGATCTCCGAATTTCCACGGGATGCAGCGGTTTTTGTTTATCCAGGATGTCCCTATTTTGACCTGCGTTTTTTCCGGAACGGTCAGTTCCCTAAGTGCTCCTGTGGGGCAGACCTGGGTGCACAGTGAACAGTAGTATTCGCAGTACCCGATTTCAGGAACCAGCATGGGCGTCCAGAGACCTTCAGGCCCTGCTTCGGTGAGAGCAGGCTGAATGGCGTTGGTGGGGCATACTTTCATGCACTCGCCGCATTTCACACATTTTTCCAGAAACTGCTTTTCCGGGAGTGCGCCGGGCGGCCGGATCAATTTTTCAGAGGCTCTTGCGGATTTCGGAGAGAGCCGGAAAAAAGGAGCGGCGACGACACTGACTAAGGAAGTAAGAATGAGTTTCCTTCTGGAAAGATCGATCTTTTCTATTTTTTCCGGGCCGGGTCTAATGGGAAATTGGATCGCATTTGTGGGGCATATCGCACTGCAGGTAAAGCAGTAGATACATTCGGAACTCTTCCATTCATCATTGGGAAAAGGATTAGCCTGGGTTTCGCAGTGGATGGTGCACAGATTGCATTCAATGCACTTTTTAGGGTCAATGGTGAGCTTCAGTATGTTCCATCTTGAAAAGAGACCTAACAGTGCCCCTAGGGGACACAGATACCGGCACCAGAATCTTTCACGGTACACATTGAGAAGCACGACAGCCAGGAACAATGATCCTATGAAAAAGGCTTGTGCGAATACGGGGTTTATATCAAGAGTCGTTGAAAATTGGGCTATGGGATCTGCAACGGAATAAAACTCAGCTTGATACAGAAGGCCTATGATGTTCGAGAAGGTATGGTTTAGAACAGGAAACACGGCAACGGCGAAGGACCGGTAAAGAAGAGAGAAAGGATCCATTATCCCTACCAGGTTTAGAGAGAAGACAGCGCCCGCGAGTATACAAATCAAGATGTAGTATTTTAATGTGGGAAGCTTGTTTTTTATTTTTTTTGGCTTTAAAAGCCTGCTTTTCTTAAAAATAAAAGAGAAAAATTGATGGATGGAGCCGAGAGGACACACCCATCCGCATGCAAAGCGTCCGAAAACAAAGGTCAGTATGATCGTGAAAGCCGCAAACACAAAAGACGCAAACACAGCTCTTGCTGCGATAAGAGTTGTCAGAGCGATCAGGGGATTGAAATGGAAAAAAATCTCCACATTTCCAATATAATCCTTTCCCGGGAAATGGGTTTGCACCAGGAGCCAAAAAAAAAGAATAAAAAACAAGGACTGGCTTATGATCCTGAGTGTCTGTATGGCTCTGTATTTTTTAGATCTTTCTTTTTTCAATTTTCAGCTTCTCCAGGTCAACTTCTCCGAGACCTCTTTTATTTGCGATCTTTAGGTATGTGAGTTCTTCCTGGGACATATCCATGAAATGGGCTCCCATCCTGTCCACAGCCACATAATCAACTCCGGCTACGACCGTTTTGTACAGCCTGACATCGGACAGCCTGCCTCCCTGAGGCCCGTTTCGATAGAGAATCCGGTAGGCATCCAGAAATGACAGCACCGGCATAAAGAAGGCAGCCAGGTCCACTATGGCATAGTCCAGGTCTTGATGGAGCTGGTTTCGATTCCCTCCGAGCGCACCCAGCCAGTTTTTCATTCCCAAAGTCAATCTGGATAGACTGTGATGCTTGGTGATAGGGACATTTATGATTTTATCTGTTTCCAGAAAATCTCTGTATACTTCCCACTCCTTTATATGCTGTCCGTGGAGAGGGACTTTTTTCAGTTTGTGTTCATTGGGGAAGGGAACGTCGGCTCCTGCTTCCTTGGCCGCTTTGGCTATACCGGAACGGACATAAGTTCTTTGCGCAGGATTACATGGATGGTCCATCACTTTGACTTTTTTGGCTCCGGCTTCAAAGCAGAGCTCGACCAAGGTCTTGACAATTTCAGGGTTTGTACATGCCGCCTGTTCAGGTGTTCTGTCCCAGCCTATGTTCGGTTTGATGAGCACTTCATCGCCTTTTGAGATAAACCGGTTCATTCCGCCCAGGGCGGATATCGCTTCTTTGGTGATTTGAGAGGGAGATTCCCCTTGAATGACGGCCAGGTCCGGGATTGTTTTTTCCTGTGCGAAAAGTCCAGGATTTAGGTTTAAGAAAATACTTCCGGCAGCTATGTTTTTTATAAAGTCTCTTCGTTTCATTTTTTTATCCTTTGCCTAAAGATTGAATGTACTGGATAATACCCTGGAATATTCCTTCGGCAATCTCTTGACGGAACTCAGGCTTCCTCAGAAGCTCTTCTTCTCTTGAATTTGACAAGTGGCAGGTCTCGACCAGCACAGAGGGCATCTCTCCCCCGATTAAGACCCAGAAAGGCCCGCCCTTTACTCCCAGGTCTTTGGTGTATTTGTTGGATTTTTTAAGCCTTGATGTCAGGCATTCTTGAATAAGTACTGCCAGTTCCTTTGATTCTTTGATTTTACTGTTCTGGGCGATTTTTGTGATGATTTCTTTCATGTCCGCAATGCTTTTGGTAGACGTTGCGTTTTCTCTTGCGGCTGTGGCATTGACAGAAGGGTCTGTACTGAAATTCAGAAAATAAGTGGCTGTGCCGTAATAGTTTTTTCTGGGATTGGCATTGGCGTGGATGGAGATGAACAGATCTGCTTTTTTTTGATTGGCAATAACAGGTCTGTTTTCCACAGGGACAAATATATCTGTTTCCCTGGTCATAATGACTTCGAGGCCCCGTCTTGTGCGGAGCAGATTTTGCAGCCTTTTGGCTATGTCCAGAACAACAGCCTTTTCATGTGTGTTCCGGCTTCCTATGCAGCCGGGATCTTTTCCGCCGTGTCCCGGGTCTATAACGATTCTTTTGATCCCCAGGCCTAACTGCCGCGCCATAGAGTATCCTGAGTCTGTGGGTTGAGCTTGGGATGCATTTTTTACGGGGTAGATATCGATGATGATCCTGAACGGGTCAGGGAGATGCCAAACCCGGTAGTGGTCTATTTTTGAAAGGTCAAGGTCCACTGCTGTTCTGACCGTGGTGTGATTTTTTTGGGCTATTCTGATCTCATGTATATAGTCATTGTCCAGATGAACCGTTTTTGTGTGAAGGATCGGATTGAGTTTGGCCTGGAAAACATCCACGTAGATCCTGTCCGGGTCAGAGAGTTCATCAAAAAAATACTCTCTCAATTTTCCCACGTCTACCACTATTCTTGTGAAAGAAGGATGCGTATGGTAGCGGAGGTTATATATTTCTATCCTTGAGTCCTCACCGGATTGGGGAGATATGGCCGGTACCATGAAAAGCATTATGAGAGCAGCAGTTGCAATCTTTTTTGTCATTCTGATTTAATTATATAAAATCTATATAAACAGTCAATTTGTAACATTTAAACTCAAAGTCATGCCCCGAATTTGACCAGCTTTCCTGCGTGAGCGAGCATGAGGGGCATGGCATATAAAGAACGGAACCGGCCCAGATATCCCCGGCTGCATTCTTTTTCACTGAATTTTGTGACAATATCTGTTTGAGCGTATTTTGAATGGATAAGAAAAGGATTCGGATGCCATGAATGAGCCTTGAGAAGACAGGGAGTGGAGTGGTCAGAGGTGACAGCAAGCACATCCGGTTTGAGATCAAGTATCAAGGGGATGAACCGGTCTGTTTTTTCAATGATTTCTTTTTTCGCCTGAAAGTTTCCGTCTTCCCCGAAAGAATCTGTTTTTTTTACGTGAACATAGAAAAAATTATATTTGTGATAATTTTTTTTCAAAGACTCAAACAGGTCTTCTAATTCAGGGCCGACATCTAAAACATCCATGCCGACTAATTTTGCCAGGCCTTTGTACATCGGATAATTGGCGATAGCCGCTGGTTTTAATTTAAAGAGGTCCTCCATACTCGGGATAGAGGGGAATTTTGAAAAACCGCGGAGCAGTATTGTATTTGCTCTTGTTTCTTCCTTTAGAGCATCTGTGACTTTATCCATGACTTTATTGACTATCTCAGCGGTTCTTTTGGCCTCTGAAGAGAACGGTTTTGGATACACTATTGGTTTGTTTTCTTTTTGAGGGTCTGCATCGGACAGCTGGTCTGAAAGGCCTTCACTAGTAAATTTTATGACAAATCGGTGCTCTTTTCCGGTGAAAAAGGAAATTGTGGTGTTGTCGACTTCTTTAACGGCTTCATTTAGTTTCTTGCAAAGGGCCTGGTTTTTTTCTGTTGAGATCCGGCCGGCTCTTCTGTCCACAATGAGGTCTCCTTTTAATGTTGCGAAGTTACCCCTTGCTACCATGTCGTTTTTTGTCACATCTATGTTGACTCCTAAAGCTTCCAAAATCCCTCTTCCGAGGATATACTTTGTCGGGTCATAGCCGAAAAGTGAAAGATGAGCAGGTCCGCTTCCTGGCGTTATTCCTCTGAAGATGGGATCCGTGAGCCCGCAGCAGCCTGATTTGGCAAGAGAGTCGAGATTTGGAGTGGAAGCGGCTTCAAGAGCCGTTACCCCGCTTTGAGGCAGGTCTCCGAGTCCGTCCATGACTAAAAGGACGATTTTTGAGTCGGTCTCAATGCATAAGTCTTTTATAAATTTTTCTTTGTCCATATTAAATCAACTATAAAAAATTTGGATGAGTAAGTCAATCGCAGGGGTCGGAGTTCTGTTATGCTGTTTTGATTTACAACCAAATACGAGTCTGATAAAATCAGGTCATGAAAAAGGTTCTTATACTTGATTTTGGGTCACAGTACACTCAGCTCATAGCAAGAAAAGTAAGAGAATTAGGGGTTTTTTCAGAAATTTTTCCTTTTTCCGCAGCGCTGTCAGAGATAAAAAAAGAAAACCCGGGAGCCGTTATTCTCTCCGGAGGGCCCCAGAGTGTTTATGACCATGACGCTGCCAGTCTGTCTTTTAATATCAAAGAACTTGGAGTTCCGGTGCTGGGAATCTGTTATGGTCTCCAATTGATGTCGGATTTATTGGGAGGCAAGGTCATTCCCTCAAAGAAAAGAGAATATGGCTTTGCGTCGCTTGAAGTGAGGAAAGGAGACGGACTGCTGCAGGGAATAGAAGGTAAAAGCCAGGTGTGGATGAGCCATGGAGATAGAGTATTGGAAGTGCCTTCCGGATTTATTGTAACCGGAATGACAGAAAATTGTGATACAGCCGTTATTGAAAACAGGAAGAGTCAATTTTTTGGTGTCCAGTTCCATCCCGAGGTCATTCACAGCCAGAAGGGGAAAAAGATTTTATCCAACTTTCTCTTTAAAATTTCGGGGATGAAACCTGATTGGGATATCAGGTCTTTTATTGACAAGAAGATTCAGGAAATCCGTGAGTTAGTGGATGATGAAAAAGTCATATGCGGGCTCAGTGGAGGGGTGGATTCTCTTGTGGCATCTCTTCTTGTTAAACGGGCAGTGGGCAAAAACCTGACATGCATTTTTGTCAACAACGGTCTTTTACGTAAAGGTCAATACGAGAAGCTCATAGATACATTCAGGAAGGAATTTGGGCTTAATGTCGAGGCTGTGGATGCGGAAGCAATGTTTTTGGAGAAGCTAAAAGGGGTGATGGCTCCGGAAGAAAAAAGAAAAGTAATAGGCAGGGAGTTCATAAATATATTTGAGCGTGAAGCTGGAAAAATTGGAGAAGTGCAGTTCCTTGCCCAAGGGACTATTTATCCCGATATTATCGAAAGCAATCCGGTTACAGGGCCTTCCTCAAGTATTAAGTCTCATCACAATGTGGGAGGGCTGCCGGAAAAATTGCCCTTCATGCTTGTGGAGCCGCTCAAAGAGCTTTTTAAGGATGAAGTGAGAAAACTGGGCCTTGAGATGGGAGTCATAAGTGATTTTATATTCCAGCATCCTTTCCCGGGTCCCGGCCTTGCCGTGCGTGTGGTGGGCGAAGTGACAGAGGACCGCCTGAAAACACTGAGAGATGCAGATGCGGTAGTGATTGATGAGGTGAAGAGAGCGGGGATCTATAATGATTTGTGGCAGGCATTTGCTGTTCTTCTACCAGTCAAGTCAGTAGGTGTTATGGGAGACAGGAGGACCTATCAAAGAGTGGTTGTTGTCAGGCTGGTCCAGAGTGTTGACGGTATGACAGCTGGATGGTTTCGTGCGGATCCGTTTTTATTATCCAGAATATCGACCAGGATCGTCAATGAAGTTGAAGGAGTCAACCGTGTTGTGTACGATATAACGTCAAAGCCTCCCGGAACAATTGAGTGGGAGTGAAATAGAAAAAAATGGAATCTCAATTCATACATCTTCACAATCATACTGAATTCAGTATCCTTGACGGAGCTGTTAAGATCGAGTCCATGATCAAAAGAGCCAAGGAATACAAAATGGATGCGGTGGCTATCACTGACCACGGTAATATTTTTGGAGCTGTCCAGTTTTTTAATGCAGCCAGAGAATTGGGAGTGAAGCCCATACTGGGGTGCGAGATGTATGTTGCACCAAAGGGACGGAAACATAAAAAGCCGTCTCCTGGCGGGTCTAACCATAATCACCTGGTTTTACTGGTAAAGAACGAGATCGGTTATAGGAACCTTTGCAAACTTATAACAATAAGTTATCTGGAAGGATTTTACTACCGCCCGAGAATAGACAAAAAGCTTTTATCCAAACACTCCGATGGGCTCATTGGCCTATCTGCCTGTTTAAAGGGTGAAATAAATGAATTATTAACCAGGGATTTTGACCTTAAAGCTGAGGAAACAGCCAGAGAATATATGGAGATTTTCAAAGATGGGAATTTTTTCCTTGAATTACAGGACCACGGACTGGAAGACCAGAAGAAAATCAACCCTAAGATCATCCAGATGGGGGAAAAACTGAATATACCGCTTGTGGCCACAAACGATGTCCATTATTTGGACAAGGAGGATGCGGAGAGCCATGATGTTTTGCTTTGTATCCAGACGAATAAGAAGGTAAAAGATAAAGACCGGATCAGGTTTGGTTCTGAGGAATTTTACTTTAAATCCACTGAAGAAATGTCCGAGTTGTTTGGCGGTGTACCTGAAGCATTGGAAAACACTCACAGGGTAGCCGAACAATGTGATTTCAACCTGGCTTCCAGCGGGTATTATCTGCCTAAATTCAAGCCTGCTGAGGGTTACAGTCTGGATGAGTATTTTGAGATGGTCGTTACTCAAGGATTTAAGAAAAAAATGGATTTGGCTGAATCTCGTATGAAAAATGGGGATCTTCCGAACAGAGAGAAGTATGAGAAACGGATAGACAGAGAGATGAAACTGGTCAAACAGATGGGTTTTGAGGGTTATTTTTTAATCGTCTGGGACCTCATTAGAGAAGCAAAGTCAAGAAATATCCCAGTTGGACCGGGAAGAGGATCGGCAGCAGGGAGCCTTCTTGCTTATTCATTAGGGATCACGGCTCTGGATCCCCTGGAATATGACCTTTTGTTCGAAAGGTTCCTGAATCCAGAGAGAATCAGTCTCCCTGATATTGATATCGACTTTTGCGGGCGGCGAAGAGATGAGGTGATATCTTACATAAAGAACAAGTATGGAGAAGAGAACGTCTGTCAGATCATTACTTTCGGGACCATGGCGGCAAGGCAGGCAGTGAGAGATGCCGGAAGAGCCTTGGATATTCCGCTTCCTAAAGTAGATAAAGTCGCTAAGATGATACCTCCTTTTGGTGAGGACGCGTCTATAGAGGCAGCCTCCAAGAAAATACCTCAATTGAAGACACTTAAAGAAGAAGACCCTGTTGTCTCAGAGCTGCTTTCAGTGGCAAAAAAATTAGAAGGACAGATAAGACATCCCTCCATCCATGCGGCAGGAATCGTCATCACACCGAAACCGCTTGTGGAATTTTTGCCTTTATACAAGTCAGTCAAGGATGAAGTCACTACTCAGTTTCCTATGCAGGACATTGAATCCATGGGGCTTCTTAAGATGGACATTCTTGGACTGAGGAATTTGACCGTCATACAGGATACACTCAGGATTGTGAAAGAGGATTTGGGAGAAGAGATCGACCTCGAAAATATCCCCCTTGATGATGAAAAGACATTTCAGCTCTTCCAATCAGGGAACACGGACGGGGTTTTTCAATTCGAAAGTTCCGGGATGAAGGATCTCCTGAGAAGGTACAGACCCGATGATTTTCGAGACCTTATCGCCCTGAATGCGCTCTACAGGCCCGGTCCTCTGAAGAGCGGTATGACTGAGGACTTCATAAAGAATAAAAACTATCCGGAAAATGTAAAATATGACATTCCTGAACTTGAAGCTGTTCTTAAAGAGACAAAAGGTTTGATCGTATATCAGGAACAGGTCATGAGAATCGCCACTGATATTGCCGGATTTTCCATGGCTGAAGCAGACCTGCTGCGCAAGGCAATGGGTAAGAAAAAGGCTTCAGTGATGAGGGATATGAAGAAGAGATTTATAGAAGGGGCCAAAAACAAAGGAGTCAACAGAGAGAAGGCAAGAAAGATATTCGAGAAAATAAAGTATTTTGCAGGATATGGATTCAACAAATCCCACAGCGCTGCTTATGCCTGTCTTGCCTATCAAACAGCTTATTTGAAGTCTCATTACCCTGTTTATTTTATGGCGTCTTTGCTGACATCCGAGGCGGAGAGAGGGGATACTTCCAAGGTCGTCAAGTACATTAGTGAATGTGGCCGGATGGGAATCAATGTCTTGCCTCCGGATATAAATGAGAGTGAATTGACGTTTGCGGTAAAGGGCAAGGACATCCGTTTTGGTTTGTCCGCAATTAAGAATATAGGAGAAAACCCTGTCAGAGAAATCATAGAGGCTCGAAAGGAATTGGGAAGATTCAGCTCTTCTTTTGATATATGCCGCAATATAAGCCCGAAATCTTTCAATAAGAAAGTGATAGAAAACCTGATAAAGTCCGGAGCAATGGACAGCTTTGGATTAAAAAGGGCACAGCTATTCAGTTTGATCGACAGTATGCTCAAGTATACTCATGACACATACAGAGTTAAATTCTCCGATCAGGAAATGCTTTTTGGCGCCGGACAGATGGAGCCTCCTTCTATATCAAGTGAGATCAAAAGGATGCCGGAATGGGATGAAGCTGAACTTCTAGCTAATGAAAAGGAAGCTTTAGGTTTCTATTTGACAGGACATCCGCTGGCGAGGTTTGGGAAGGGGATAAGGAGCCTGATTTCACATTCCATAAGTCAGTTGAACCGGGAGAAAAACACGAACTTTGAAGTCAGGCTGGCCGGCATCATTACTTCTGTCAGGCCTTTGAAAACAAAAAGAGATGAAAGGATGGCCACTTTTATACTTGAGGATATGAGCGGTCGCTGTGAAGTCGTTGCTTTTCCTGACAGTTATAAACAGAGCTATGAGTTTATACAGGAAGATGCCCTTGTATTCATCAAGGCTCAATCCATAAGTGAAAATGACAATCCGCGTTTGGTTTTGTCTTCGATTTATCTTTTATCAGATGCGATCCAGAATCTTGCCAAGCGTATGGTGTTGAGGGTGCATCTTCCCGCCTTGGAAGGATCTGTTTTCAAAGAGCTCAAGAAACTTTTAGAGGCATGGCCAGGGGAATGCCCCCTTTTCTTTGAGCTTGAAACAAAAAATTCTTATAAAGTCGTGGTGCAATCAGTTGATATACAGGGGGTGACTCCTTCTGAAGAGCTCTCAAAAAACCTGGAGACCTTATTGGGTGAAGATTCTGTTATCATCCAGTATTAACCTGGATGATGAAAAAGATAAGGGAGAGGATTTAGTAAAAATGGCTTACAAAATCATTGTTGCTGATCGCAGTACTTCTGTTTTGGAAACCCTGCGATTAGCTTTTATGGATTCAGGATATGATGTTTACACTTTTTCAAATGGAGAAGAAGCCATAAAAAGTATCCCTCATATAGAACCAGATGCTTTTTTGCTTGGATTATCTCTCAAAGGAAAAGGAGGACTTGAGGTCGGGGAATATATAAAGGAATCCAAAGACTATGATAGTATCCCTATTATTTTTTTAGCCGGCGCTTTTGAGGAAGTGGATGAGGAAAGACTGTTGAAGATACCCAACCAGGGCGTTTTTTGGGAGCCGTTTGATTCTGGGGAAGTGGTTCGGAAAGTCAAAAACCTTTTGCAGGGAGAAGAAGGAGTCGACACTCTTCCTGAAGAGCCTTCTTTTGATGAGATAGAAGAGCTCAGGAGAGAGTTTCAAAAGCGTGTGGATGCGGTGGAGAAAAACATAACCAGTAAAATGAGAAATGTCGTGAAAAAAGAAATCTATGAGGTTGCCAAAGAATTAGAAAAAAGGGTTAAAGCAGGAATTCTGGAAGAAATAAAAAAAGGCAGGAACCAATTACCTTAATCTTAGCCTGTAGTAAAAAAAGGGCTGATGTGTATAATAGAACAAATATTATGAGTGAATGAACCTGAACTGATAAGGTTGAAGGATAGGATTTTAAATGAGTGACAGAAAAATACTGGAAAAATCTTATGATCCGGAACCGGTGGAAAAGAAATGGGCCGATTTCTGGATTGACAACAAGCTTTTTACTCCAGAAGCCTCGTCCGATAAAAAGAAATTTTCCATGGTTCTGCCTCCTCCCAATGTAACCGGTTCTCTTCATATGGGGCATGCTTTGTGTTTCACACTTCCAGACATCATAGTGAGATGGAAAAGGATGCAGGGTTATAATGTTTTGTGGCTCCCAGGGACAGACCATGCCAGCATTGCGGTCCATAATGTCATAGAAAGAAAACTTGATAAAGAGGGCATTAAAAAGGAAGACATAAGCCGGGAAGAATTCCTGAAAATAGCCTGGGATTGGAAGGAAAAATATGGCGGCAAGATCATCCACCAGTTGAAAAAGCTGGGGTTTTCTCTGGATTGGACAAGAGAAAGGTTTACCCTGGATAAAGGATTCTCAAGGGCTGTCAAAAAAGTTTTTGTTGACCTGTATAAAGAAAACCTGATTTACAGGGATTATTATCTCGTAAACAGATGCCCGAAATGCCGGACCGTTCTTTCTGATATAGAGATCGAACATAAAGAACTGCAGTCAAAGCTTTATTATATAAAATATCCGGTTAAGGATTCCGATGATACCATCACTGTAGCCACTACGAGGCCTGAGACCATGCTTGGAGATACGGCTGTGGCTGTTCATCCTAATGATAAAAGGTTTAAGAAATACCACGGAAAGAAAGCAGTGCTTCCCCTTGTCGGGAGAGAAATTCCTGTGATCAAAGATAAATCAGTGGACAGAGAATTTGGGACAGGCGCTGTTAAGGTCACCCCGGCTCATGACACGGCTGACTTTGAGATGGGGAAGCGCCACGGATTAGACCAGGTCATTGTCATCGATGGAAAGGGGGAAATGACCGAAGCGGCAGGGGAAGAATTTAAAGGGCTTAACCGGTTTGAGTGCAGGGAACAGGTCGTTTCTCAGTTAAGAAAGCAGGGGTTTATTGAAAAAATCGAGGATTATGTCCATTCTGTGGGGCACTGTTACCGCTGTAAAACAGTGATAGAGCCTTACCTTTCCTGGCAGTGGTTTGTCAAGATAGAATCCCTGGCAAAGCAGGCTATCAGTGTCGTTAAAAAGGGAAGGATCCGCTTTATTCCCTCTAACTGGAGCAAGACCTATTTTGAGTGGATGTATAATATTCATGACTGGTGCATTTCCAGACAGTTGTGGTGGGGGCACAGGATACCAGCATGGCACTGTCAGGAATGCGGTCAGATTATTGTTGCTGAAGAGCCTCCCTCAAAATGTGATAAGTGCGGGAGCAGTCAAATAAAGCAGGATGAGGACGTGCTGGACACCTGGTTTAGTTCTGCTTTGTGGCCGTTCGGAACCATGGGCTGGCCCGAGAAAACAGATGACCTGAGCACGTTCTATCCTACTGACCTCATGTCAACCGGATTTGACATCATCTTCTTTTGGGTCGCCCGGATGATTATGATGGGGCTTAAATTTATGGGAGATATCCCTTTTAAGGAGGTCTATATAAATGGACTGGTAAGGGATTTCAAGCGAAGGAAGATGAGCAAGTCAGAAGGGAATATCATAGATCCTCTGGATATGATAGAAAACTACGGGACTGATGCGCTCCGTTTCACGCTGGCTGCTTTGGCTGCCCCGGGGATGGATATATCTCTTTCTGAGGAGAGAATGGCCGGATACAGGGCATTCGTCAATAAAATATGGAATGCCTCGCGCTTTGTCCTCATGAACATCCAGGAGAGTGTTCCTCAGATCAACAGGGATGAAATGACGGTTGTTGACAGATGGATCAGGGCCAGATTGAATGACATTGCAGGAAATATGAATGATTCATTAGCCAAATATAATTTCCATGAGGCAGCTGAGACAATCTACCATTTTATCTGGCATGAATTCTGCGATTGGTATTTGGAGCTTGTGAAGCCAGATCTAAAGAAAGGAAACAGATCCAGCCTCGGAGTCCTTGTCGATACACTGGATAAGATTTTAAGGCTCATTCACCCTTTTATGCCTTTTGTTACAGAGGAGATATGGCAGAAACTGCCTGTTGAAGGGAAGTCCCTGGTAGTTGCTGGGTATCCCGGACCGGATAAGTCATTTGAAGACAGGGAATCTGAGGATTTTGTGAACATGTTAAAAGATATCATCGTTGAAGTCAGAACCATTCGGTCAGAAAATCATATTGTCCCGCAGAGAAAAATTGACCTTATTGTAATATCAGCCGACGAAAATATAAAGGATAAGATACTGAGACATAAGGAATACATCTGCAGCCTGGCTTCTGTCAAAGATATAGAGGTTTCAGAACGGTTTCCATCAGGCAAAAAACTCCTTAAGGGAGTGGCCGGGAACGTGGAGTTGGCCATCCCCATCGAATCCGGATTGATTGATTTTAAGGTAGAGAAAAAGCGCCTTGAAAGGGAACTCCAGAAAATAACAGGTGATATAGAGAAGCTCCAAAAAAGAATGAGGAGCAAAGATTTTATTGAAAGAGCGCCGGAAAAGGTCATTAAGGAGACAAAACAAGGGCTTAAAGAGATGGAAGAGAAGAGGGAAAAGCTTGAGCGAAATCTCGGACAGATCAATGAATGGTCATCTGAAGTCTGATAAAAAGAAAACAAACCATGACTTTTCAGTTGCCATTTTTATAGAAAACACATATATCCTGGAAAGCAGAACAAAAAAAGGGACACCGCCATTTTTTTTATGAATAGCTCAGGTTCATGAGAAGATGAAGATCGGAGAAAAAATCCACAGGGTCCAAACCTGCCCCTCGACAAATGACCTGGCCAAAGAGCTGGCAGAGAGAGGAGCTGAACAGGGAGAAGTGGTGGTGTGTGAGGAACAGACAAAGGGGAAAGGAACAAAGGGAAGAACGTGGCACTCCCTACCGGGAAAGGGGCTTTATTTTTCGGTCCTTCTTTTTCCGTCAAGGTCTGACATATCCCTACTCCCTCTTACAGCTTCGCTTGCGGTAAGGGAGGGCATTTTAGAGGAACTGAATATAATGATCAGTCTTAGATGGCCGAATGATCTAATATGTGATGGATTGAAAATAGGGGGGATTCTGTGCGAAAGTAGTTTTTCAGGGAAAAGACTGAATTACAGTATCATAGGGATAGGCATCAATGTGAAACATAAAAAGAATGATTTTCCTTCAGAAATTAAAAGGACTGCTGGTTCACTTGAGATGATCTGTAAAAAAAGCATCGATAAGGATAGACTCTTGTTGTCTGTATGTTTTTATATGGAAAAGTGGTATAGGTTGTTTCTGAATATTGAAGATCAAATATTAATGAATAAATATCTGGAAGCATCCTATTACCATATAGGTAATGAATTGAAGGCTGAAGCAAAAGGGACTCCTGTATCAGGCTTGTTCAAAGGACTTGACAGAGAGGGAAAAGTCATCCTTGAGATAAACGGAAGAGAAGAGCGGTTTTTGTCAGGGGAAATAAGGATTATAAACTCATAGGATGTTCCCTTTAAAAACAGCAGTGTACTGCTTTACGGGCTTTGTCTGTCGTGTAAACTCTGTATAACCCCTCGAATGAGCTGCAGGGTAGAGTCCATGGCTTTTTCCCTTCCGTATTCAGGAGTCGGGAAAGAGGAAATGCCAAGAGCTTTCACTTTTTCAAATCCTGTTATGGTTTTGAGGATACGGGAAAGCTGATGGGGTGTGAGGCCGCCCGGGACTTTGAAATGAGACCCTGGAATAGAGGATGCATCCAGCACATCCAGATCGATGTGCACGTAGATTTTATTGACTTGATTTGAAAGGCGTGCCATGGAATCTTTGAGTGACTTATTTTGTGTTATCATATTAAAGTGGTCTCCGGCGTGTTAAAGTCTCCGTGGGCGTCCAACCAAACAAGGCCGACGGTTAAAGGTTTTTTTATATATGAGTTCAGGTCCGATAGAATATTCATGAGGGGGCATGGCCCCTGTGTATGGCTGAAGCACGAGACCGATTCTTAATGCCTGCATCCTTTTTCCTTCCATACCTTGTGTTAAAATAAACCTTTTCAGATGCTTGTTGCATCTGTTATATTATAAATATAAGCCTGTTTTATTTATAGTCAGGGGATAGGCTTCCGCCATTGGGATGTTGCTGGTAAAATATCAAAAAGAAGAAACGGAAAGAGGAGAAGTGAAATGCTTTTAGCGATTGATATTGGAAACACATGTATAGCTGTAGGTGTGTTTAAAGAGATCGAGTTAGTGAAGAAATGGAAGATACAATCAGAGAGAGAAAGAACCTGTGATGAGTACCAAGTTGTTCTTATGAACTTGTTTTCCCTTTCCGGTCTTGATATATCTGAGGTGAAGGGCGTGATTGTCTCCAGTGTTGTTCCTCCTCTCGACTCTGTTTTTCAAAAATTGACCCAAAGAATGTTTAAAACGAGAGCCCTTGAGGTAAGCCCGGGGATAAAGACAGGAATGCCCATCCTCTATGACAATCCTCACGAAGTCGGGGCTGATAGGATTGCTTCTGCTGTGGCCGCCTGCAAAATATACGGTTCTCCCTGTATTGTGGTTGACTTTGGTACGGCAACGACCTTTGATGCAGTGTCCCGTAAAGGAGAATATCTGGGAGGCGCCATTGCGCCTGGGGTTAGGATCTCAGCAGAGGCCCTTTATCATAAAACAGCGAAGCTTCCCAGAATAGACATTAAGAAGATAAAAAAGCCCATAGGGAAAAGCACGGTTGCGAGCATGCATTCAGGACTTTATTTTGGTTATGTCGGCCTTATATCAAATATTATCAAAGAGATGAAAAATGAACTAGGTGAAGACGTGAAGGTCATCGGGACAGGAGGATATTCCTCTCTGATATTTGATGAAATGGAATGTATCGATCATCATGATTCCGAACTCGTCCTTCAGGGTTTAAGAATAATCTATGACCTAAACAGAAAAGGGCCGGCCGGGGATTGATATAAAAAAATGGAACGCGAAAGCTCGGAGCAGGAGCATTATTATCAAACCATCGCTCGTCTTTTATTCAACCTCCGGGGAGCTCCTTTCATTCTTTCCCCCAGTGAAATCGATATCATTGAGGGATGGGAAGAGAGGCATGTTCCGTTGAGGACTGCTCTGGATGGAATGAAGGCAGCCTATGAGCGTTTCAGGAAAAACCCTGGCAGCAGGAGAAGATTTACACTGTCTTTTTGCAGCCGTTTTGTCTCCACTGCTTTCAGCCAGCACAGGGAGAGAAAAGTCGGTGAAAAGAGTGTAGGTAAAACTAGAGATGATAGAATCAAAAAGATCAAAGCTGAAGTGCGGTCTTTCCTGAAAAACATATCAAAAGAAGTGCTTTATCTTAAGGACCTTTATTTGGAGATTCAGGATGAATTATCTCTGAATGAACTGAAAGATGATACTCTTGAGAGCAGAGACGAGCAGGTGGACCAGGTGTTGTTAGATCGTGCCGCACAGAGCTGCATGGACAGATACAGAAAGGAAGCGGCTGTTGAATATGATGTGACAGGGGAAGAAAAAAGAAAGCAGATCGCCAGAAGAAAATATATTAAAGACATGAGAGAGAGATATAAAATACCTTATGTTTCTCTCTATTATTATTAACCTGACCTATTCATAAAAAAATGGCGATGAGCAATTTTTTGTTTTGATCTCAAGGAACTGCATACTTTTTAAAAAAATGA
>Ga0190359_1000620_pt1 | contig 23611 bp, 24 predicted proteins | sample 48721823_MG_FD_161269 | JGI IMG/M metagenome (GOLD analysis project Ga0190359, IMG submission 161269) | Hydrothermal vent microbial mat bacterial communities from Southern Trench, Guaymas Basin, Mexico - 4872-18-2-3_MG | ecosystem: Environmental > Aquatic > Marine > Hydrothermal vents >... | reverse complement strand
CCGAAAATGTTCAGAACCGGAAAGTTTTCACAAGACTATTTATGATGGTCTGAATTTGAACTATGTTTCGTGTAATACAAAAAAGTATATGTTGAAAATTTGTAGTGACCCATAAAAGCTCATGCATGCCGTAAGTGCTATAGAAACAAGTTTGCCCTTTTAAAATTGGGGTGAAGTTGGATTAAGTTCTTTTTTCTGACAGCCGGATAAAAAAAGTAAAACAGAAACGCAGATAGCCGGTATCCGTAAGAACAGTCTGGCCTTCATTTTCCGATCTCCTTTTTTGGGTTCTTCATAGAAAGAGTTGACATTTTTTATACTTATAAAATAAAATGCAGTCGCAATAAATCGTTCACCCTCAGCAACAGATAATGCCCTGCTGAACTGATTCTATCCTTAAATCCGTAATGACAGCGAAAAACAACATTTCAAACAGTATTAATCCTATGTCAGACACCCCATAAAAATAAATCTGCTCCTGAAAATTGTAATTCACCTATGCAGGCAGATTACCGGTTCATTTCAATGCACTATAAAAACAAAGCGGGCCTTTTACGGATAAACAAGTACTGTATCCTGTTTCTTTTAAGATTTTTTCCGCTGATTCAAAATCCATACCCACCTGCTCCGGTTTGTGGGCATCGGATCCGGTAATTAACGGGAAATCCAGAGAAGAAGCATACTGCAGAATTCTTTTATCCGGCAAGCACTCTCTGATCTTTCTCCTCAGGCCTGATGTGTTTAATTCGATAAACAGTTCCGGTTGAACAGATCTTATGTTTTGCAACGTTTCAGCAGCATATTTAAAAATTAAATCTTTATCGGATCCGAAATTCCACTTAATAACATCAAAGTGCCCGATTACATTTATCAAGCCGCTTTTTATTCCGTACTTCATTATTGAAAAATATTTCTTAATAATTTGTACCCTCTTTTTCTCTGAAATTTGTTCTGAGCCGTCACTGAAAACAAAATAATCATCAACAAAATGTACCGAACCTATTACATAGTCTATGGGGAAACGTTCTCTTAAAAAATTCAGAGAGTTTTCAAAACCCGGATAGATATCCGCTTCAATGCCTGTTCTTATGTTTATACTCCTGTATTCAGATTGTAATCGCTCAATTTCCCGGATATAATATTCAAATTGTCCGAAACTCATTCTGTGTACCGGATCAAACCCATCCTGATTTGGTGCATGATCACTGAACCCAATGACCTCTATTCCTTTTGAAACAGCATTCCGCACATATTCTGACATTTCTCCCTGTGCATGTCCGCACAGTTTTGTATGAACATGAAAATCACTTGTAATCATTCAAAACGTCTCCTGCAGTATTCAGAAACAACTCTTTTATCTTTTCCAGTTTATCCGAATCCGCTCCCTGTTTTTCTGCAATACTTATGCTTTGCAGACCAAGAGCCGCATACATTAAAGCAAGCTCCGGTTTCTGACTTTTGAGAATATTAATGTGCTTGTTAACAGTTTCAATATCACCTCTTGAAACAGGTCCGGTGAGCGCTCTTTCAGCCCCTGATTTCTCAATATTGTCAATGGTCTGTTTAATAAGAGGTAAAAAGACATTCACAGGAACTTCAGACTCCTGCATTCTTATCATCTCGGTTCCCGCTGAAAAAAGAGTAACAAGAAAGTTCGAGACAGTTACACATGCTGCATGGTAAAGAGGTTTATCTTTTCTTGATATTATGAAAGGTTTGTTACCAATTGAAATGATTACTTCGGAAAGTTCGTCACAGGCCTTTTTATCTCCCTCTAATGCTAAATAAAAGCTGTTAATATAATTATCCCTGTTTTCCGTAAATGTCATACACGGATGCATTGATGCTACAGATGCGCCTCTTTGCCTGCACTCATCCAGAATATCTGAGCCCGCTGCTCCGGAAAGATGGGCAATTACAGAACCGCTCCTCACCATGCCGGAGCCAGCTAATTGAGACGACACTTTCTCAATTTCCATATCAGGTACTGCAATAATAAGAAAATCATAATTATTATCCAGATCTGAGAGACTTGTCCCGTATTTAACCGCACTTACCGCATTTCCGCACCTTTTACCTTTTTCCGGATTTTTATCAATAACACTTAAAAATTTATACCCTTGATTTGCCAACAGAGCTGCAATTGCAAAACCTGCTCTTCCGGCACCGATGAGACTTATTTTTTTTGAAAACATTGAATTTTGTGTCATTTTTAACCTCTTTAATTTACAGCACATTAAAAAGTAGCTAAACTATTGGAGTTTGTCAATAAAATTACTTGTATAAAAAACATTTTTTTATTAAATTAATATAACATTATCAATGAGAAATAAATATGCTTATAAGAACCAAAGAAAATACATTTAATGTCAGGTTCAGTGACGGAACAGAAAAATCGTATTTAAAAGGTACGACCATAAAAGAAATTCTTGATTTAAACCGTCCTCCCCAGATGGAATCTATTGTTTTAGCGCTTATTAATAAAGAACCTGCTGACCTTGGATTAAAACTGTTTTCCGACTGCAGCCTTGACTGGATCAGGAAAAATACTCCTGAAGCTTTCAGGTCATATCAGTCAACACTCAGCCTTGTATTAATACGTGCAATTGACGAACTTTACCCTCAGCTCTCCCTTTTAATAGATCATTCTATGGGAAACGGCATTTACTGTGAAATCAAAGGTAAAAGGAAAATAAGCGGTTTTACTGTAAATAAAATTAAAAAACGAATGAATGAAATAATAAACAGAAACGATCCTATTGAGCCTATCTCTCTTTTGTTAAAACCTGCTCTTCAAAGTCTTGAAAAACGCGGAGAAGATCCTGAATTTATTGCAGGTAATACTGCAAAATCACATCTGCTTCTTCACAGATGCGGCACAACAACAACCTATCTTGCTTATCCTCTGTTTCCTTCAACCGGATATATTAAGGCTTACAATCTTATCAACTGGGAAAAAGGGATGGTTCTGCTTTTCCCCGAACGGGACAATCTTGAAGAAATACCTTATTTCCCGAATCCCAAAAAGTTATTTTCTGTTTTTCATGAATTCGGACATTGGGAAAAAATACTTCAGATAAATAAAGCGGCCGGTATTAACCGTGTTATCCGTGACAATAAGATCGGAGATTATATAAAAATATCCGAAGGCCTTCATGAAAAGAAAATTGCCACCATAGCAGATAAAATAACCGGAAAAAGGAAAAAACAAAGAATCATTCTTCTTGCAGGTCCATCCTCATCCGGTAAAACAACATTTGTAAAAAGACTTGCAATACAACTTCGTGTTAATGGAATTTCTCCGCTTGTTATTTCCTTAGATGATTATTTTATTGACAGAGATCTTGTCCCTCTTGATGAAAATGGAAATCCGGACTGGGAATCTCCTGCCTCTCTTGATATTGACCGGCTTAACACAGACTTAAGAAATTTAATAAACGGCCGCAGAGTGGAACTTCCCAAATTTGACTTTAAATCCGGGAAAAGTATAAAAGGAGATGTTGTTCAATTAAGATCAGATCAGCCTGTGCTTCTTGAAGGAATACATGGTCTTAATGATAATATAACACACTCCGTTCCTGCCAAGAGAAAAATAAAAATTTACGTAAGCGCGCTTACTCAGTTGAATATTACCGACCATGTCAGAATACCTACAAGCGATATTCGACTGCTGAGAAGAATGATCAGAGATCACCAATTCAGATCACATTCCCCTGAGGATACAATAACAACCTGGCCGTCTGTACGTTCTGGAGAAAATAAATATATCTTCCCCCTACAGGAAAACGCAGATATCATTTTCAACACAGCCTTATCATACGAGCCAGCTGTTCTGCGTGCAGTACTGGAACAGGTACTTGAAGACATCCCTGAACAAAGTGATGCATACACGGAAGCCCGCAGGCTACTGGAAATGCTTAAGCACTTTCTTCCTGTTGATCCGAAATATGTCCCCTCTAATTCCATTCTGCGCGAATTTATAGGGGAAAGCAGTTTTTCATACTGAGCAAAAGCAGAAAATACAATAACAAACACTTTTCCCCCACGGACAATTTTGATTACAATTCATTTAAATCATAAGAAAACCAGCTGAAATCAACCTGTTAAAATCAGGACTGACAGATATCTTCTTTATAATATTATAAATATATAGTCGGTATTTATTCAGAAAACCGGATTAATCTTCAAACAGAAAAGCATTCGTGAAAACTTACTCATTCAGGTACATGCAAATCAAAATACATACAGGAAAGTTACCAGAGAAGAATCAGACACAATTATTAAATCACCGGAGGATTTTAATAAATTTTCCCAAAACATAAGGTACTGTAACACTTATATTCTGTACTTCTTTAAATATAATAAAAAGGCTGCCCGTTAATTAACCAGGGCAGCCTTAAAATTTACTAATACAATTTTATGCAATAGTTATTTCGTCGCAAAGAAATACATCCTGTATAGTATTTAATAATTTAACACCTTCATCCATGGGCCGCTGGAATGCTTTTCTTCCGGAAATAAGCCCCATTCCTCCGGCTCTTTTGTTGATCACAGCAGTTCTTACAGCCTGCTCCAGATCTCCGTCTCCAAAAGATGCGCCTCCGGAATTGATTAATCCTGCTCTTCCGCTGTAGCAGTTAATAACCTGATATCTGGTAAGATCAATGGGATTATCACTTGAAAGATCAGTATAAACCTTTTCGTGGGTTTTTCCGAACTTAATTGCATTGTATCCGCCGTTATTTGTAGGCTGTTTCTGTTTGATGATATCAGCTTCTATTGTTACACCAAGATGATTTGCCTGACCTGTTAAATCCGCAGAAGTATGGTAATCTGCCTTGTCAGTTTTAAAAGCAGGATTTCTTAAATATGTCCACAGGAAGGTAACAAGACCCAATTCATGAGCATACTGAAATGCTTCGGAAACTTCTATTATCTGCCTGTTGCTCTCCGGTGCACCAAAATAGATAGTTGCACCCACAGCAACAGCCCCCAGATCATAAGCCTGCTGAATACTTGCAAACATAATCTGATCAAACTTATTCGGATATGTCAATAGTTCATTATGGTTTATTTTAACCATAAAAGGAATTTTGTGGGCATATTTTCTTGATACAGCACCCAGAACTCCAAGTGTGGAAGCTACTGCGTTGCAACCGCCTTCAATTGCCAGTTTTACAATATTTTCCGGATCAAAATATATGGGGTTAGGTGCAAAACTTGCTCCGGCACTATGCTCAATTCCCTGATCAACAGGTAAAATAGACATATAACCTGTTCCGCTAAGACGGCCGTGATTAAAAATTGTCTGCATATTTCTCAGTACTACAGGACTTCTGTCTGTAATAGAAACGACCCTGTCAACAAAATCCGGCCCCGGAAGATGTAATGCTTCCTTACTTACAAGGGCCTTATAATTAAGCAGATTGTCTGCATCTTTTCCCAGTAACTCTCTGATTTTATCAATCATTTTTACCTCCGCACCCGTTTAATAATTTTTCAAACTTACCATTAGACAATCTATACAAAAACTAATTAAAAGCAAGAAAATAATTGTTAATATCTTTACAAACCTCTTCCCGCCTCTTTAATAACGGCATGGCCTATTACGCCTCTCTGAATCTCATTAGTACCTTCGTAAATCTGTGTAATCTTTGCATCCCGCATATATTTTTCAACAGGATACTCCTTCATGTATCCGTATCCTCCATAAATCTGCACGGCCTCTGTTGTTACCTGCATTGCGACATCAGATGCAAAAAGCTTGCACATTGCAGATTCCTTGGATATATTTTTTACTCCGCTGTCAATCATGCGTGCAGTCTGATAAATTAACGCCCGTGCAGCTTCTATCTTTGTCGCCATATCAGCAAGTTTGAACTGTATGGCCTGAAAACTGGAGATTGGATGACCGAATTGTTTTCTCTGACGTGCATAAGTTCTTGCATAATCAAATGCTCCCTGAGCAATTCCCAAAGCCTGCGCAGCAACTCCAGGTCTTGACCTGTCAAGAGTTTTCATTGCTACCGGGAATCCCATACCTTCTCTTCCTATCATGTTTTCTTTTGGAATACGGCAGTCTTCAAAAATAAGTTCGCTTGTTGCAGAAGCTCTGATTCCCATTTTATCCTCTTTTTTCCCGTATGAAAATCCATCCATCCCGTCTTCAACAATAAATGCAGACGCGCCTCTGGATCCTTTTTCAGGATTGGTCTGCGCAATAATAGTATAAATTTTTGCTACACCACCGTTTGTAATAAAATGTTTAACACCGTTTAAAATATAGTAGTCGCCGTCTTTCACAGCTGTTGTTTTCATATTACTGGCATCAGAACCGGCATCAGGTTCTGTAAGACCGAAAGCAGCAAGTGATTTGCCTGAGGCGAGTTCAGGAAGATATTTCTCTTTCTGTTCTTTACTCCCGGAAAGCATAATCGGCATTGTTCCGAGCGCAGTTGCGGCAAAGCCAAGAGAAATACCTCCGCATGCTTTTGACAACTCTTCAGTTGCAAGAACAAGCCCCATTGTACCCATTCCCAATCCGCCGTATTCTTCATCAATATAGATCCTGAAAAAATCCATCTCTGCTAAGGATTTAATCACTTCCCACGGGAATTCGCCCTTTTCATCATACTCTGCTGCAATAGGTCTGATTTTCTCATCAGCAACCTGCTTTGCCAGATCCTTTATCATCTGCTCTTCTTCAGTTAAAAAATACTCCATGAACCCTCCTTAACTATCTATAAAATTACAGAATTTCCAAATTCTTAAGAGCTTCTCTTGCTGCACTCTGTTCTGCTTCTTTTTTACTTTTCCCGTCCCCCTGGCCCAGCGGCTCATCATTTATAAAAACCTTTACAATGAACCTTTTATCATGATCCGGACCTTCATCAGCAACAACTCTGTAATCCGGTCCCTTCCAGCTTCTTGCCTGCACAAACTCAAGTAATCTGCTTTTAAAATTCTTTCTGTATTTATAATCAAGATATTTCTCAGCATCTGTAAGCACTGTACTGCATATTAAATTTCTCGCGGGAACAATACCTCCATCAAGATAAATTGCCCCTATTAAAGCTTCAAAAGTATTGGCCAGAAGAGATTTTCTATGCCGTCCGCCCGAAAGCTCCTCTCCTCTGCCAAGTCTGAGATAAGTCCCAAGCTGTACGTTTTCTGCCCACAGTGCAAGAGTATCTCTCGAAACAATAGAAGACTTTGCCTTTGTAAGCTCGCCTTCATCTTTTTCAGGGAATCGTTTGTAAAGCTGCTCTGTAACTATCATTCCCAAAACAGCATCGCCTAAGAATTCAAGCCTTTCATTTGACTCTTCCCCTGTCTGTCCTGTATAAGACCTGTGTGTAAAAGCTCTTTTATAAAGCGCCTGATTCTTAAACGAATATTTTATTGTACGATAAAGGGAATCCCCCCAAAGGGATCCCCTTTTATTATTCCTTTTTAAAAAACCGACTTTTTTTATCTTACTTATTAACTTCACTTTTCATATTTCTTAACACATAAAGACACATTATGTCCGCCGAACCCGAATGAATTTGACAGAGCTACATTTACTTCCATTTCTCTCGCCTGATTCGGAACATAGTCAAGATCGCATTCAGGATCAGGTATTTGATAATTTGTTGTCGGCGGTACAACACCTTTTTGAATACTTAAAGCAGTTGCAATAAGCTCAACGCCGCCTGCTGCTCCGAGTAGATGGCCAACCATTGATTTAATTGAGCTTACAGCCAGTTTGTATGCATGTTCGCCAAAAGCACTTTTAATTGCCTTGGTTTCGGTTTTGTCATTAAAAGGAGTAGAAGTACCGTGAGCATTAATATAATCTACGTCATGAATATCAAGCCCTGCATCTGATACTGCAATTTTCATTGCTCTTGCAGCTCCAATACCATCAGGATGAGGAGCAGTTATATGATATGCATCTGCAGTAAAACCAATACCTGCCAGTTCAGCATATATCTTAGCACCTCTTTTTAAAGCGTGATCAAGCTCCTCCAAAATGACCACTCCGGCACCTTCGCCAATAACAAAACCATCTCTGTCCTTATCAAACGGCCTGCTTGCGTGTTCAGGATCATCATTTCTCGTGGATATGGCCTTCATGTTACCAAATCCTGCAAAAGACATCTCCGTCATAACGCCTTCTGCTCCGCCTGCAATCATGACATCAGCATCTCCTCTTTGGATATGCATGAATGCAGTTCCTATGCTGTGAGAACTGGTTGCACAGGCAGAAACCGTAGAATAATTCGGACCACCCAGTCCGTGTCTTATGGAAAAATGACCGGGTAAAATATCAGGAATAAGCATAGGAATAAAAAACGGGCTTACCCTTCTCGGACCTTTTTCCAACAGCTTTTTATGTTCGGAATGGTATGAATGCATACCTCCGATACCTGAACTTAAAATAACACCTATTCTGTTTTTATCTTCTTTTTCAAGATCCAGGTCCGAATCCTTCAGTGCCATGTCCCCTGCAGCAATACCGAAATGGGCAAACGGGTCCATACGTCTTGCTTCTTTCATGTCAATATACTTGGTCACATCGAAATTTTTAATTTCAGCGGCAATTTTGGAATCAAACCTTGTTGCATCAAATTTCGTAATAAAAGAAATGCCGCTTTTACCCTGTAAAAGTCCCTCCCAGAACATTTCGACGTTATTGCCGATGGGTGTAACAGCGCCCAATCCAGTGACAACAACTCGCCGATTTTGCATAAACATTGCCTCCTGTAATATTGGGACCCCGGCCTGATACCGGAGCCCCTTTATTTTTTTTCACACAGGGTTAATTACTCACCCTTTTTAGATTTCAAATACTCCAATGCAGAACCTACAGTTGTTAATTTCTCAGCATCCTCATCCGGAATTTCAATATCAAATTCCTCTTCAAATGCCATAACCAGTTCAACAGTATCAAGAGAATCTGCACCCAGATCATCAATAAATGATGCTTCAGGAGTAATCTCATTGGGGTCAACACCTAAACGGTCAACAATAATCTCTTTAAATTTTGCCTCGTCTATCATATTGCTTTCACCTCCTTTGTTTGTGATCCCGAAATTGGTTCTGGGAATCTATCTTTTTTTGGATTAAATTTATGTTAACATCCCGCCGTCAATATTAATTACCTGTCCGGTTATATAATCCGAATCAGAAGAAGCAAGAAATGCCACAACTTTCGCAACATCCTCAGGTTTGCCTCCCCGTTTGAGCGGAATTGAATTTAAAAATGCTTCCTTAACATCTTCAGCAAGATGATCCGTCATTTCGGTTTCGATGTATCCCGGTGCTATGCAATTGGCCTGTATATTTCTTGAGCCCACCTCTTTTGCAACACTTTTTGTAAATCCTATAAGTCCTGCCTTGGATGCAGCATAATTTGACTGTCCTGCATTACCCATTACCCCGACAACAGATGCGACATTAATTATCTTGCCTTTTCTGTTTTTCATCATAGCGCGTAGTACAGCTTTTGTGCACAAATATGCGCCCTTCAAGTTAACCTTAAGTACCAAATCCCAATCCTGCTCTGTAAGCCTCATAAGCAGATTGTCTTTTGTGATACCGGCGTTATTTACAAGAATATCTATCTTTCCGAACTTTTCCGTTGCTTTTGCAACCATTTCCGCCACGTCTTCACTGTTTGAAACATCACCTGCAACAGCCATTGCTTTTACGCCAAAAGCCTCCGCTTCTTTTGCAGTTTTCTCCGCGCCTTCAAGATTAATATCGGAAACCACTACATCTGCACTTCTTGAAGCGAGTTCAAGTACTGTGGCTCTGCCAATACCTCTCGCACCACCGGTTACCAAAGCAACACTGCCTTTTAATTGTGACATATAAAACACCCTCTATATAAAATTAACCCTGAAATCTTGAAAGATCATCAACAGTACCGCACTGGCTTATACTGACTTCTCTGTTAATTCTTTTTACAAGACCTGAAAGCACCTTGCCTGAACCTGTCTCTATAAAATCAGTAACTCCGTCTTTAACCATATTTTCTATTGTTTCCACCCATCTGACAGAATGAGTCAACTGATTATGAAGAAGATTTTTAATCTCTTCCGGACTACTTACAGGATATGCTGTAACATTTGCATACACAGGAATCTCTGTCATTTTGATCTGCATAGACCTTAGTTTTTCTCCGAATTCCTCAACAACATCCGCCATTAAGGGGGAATGGAATGCTCCTGAAACCGGAAGTTCTATAGCTCTTTTTGCCCCTGCTTCTTTTGCAAGTTCCACAGCTTTATGAACTCCGTCTATTGAACCGGACACAACTATCTGTCCAGGGGCATTGTAATTTGCAGGCTGAACAACACCAGTTTCTCTTGCTTCTACACAAATATCCATTACTTTCTTTGCATCAAGTCCTATAATTGCAGCCATTGTACCGGGCTTTATTTCGCCTGCAGACTGCATAAGCCTCGCCCTCTCCTTAACAAGGCGCAAGCCATCTCCAAAAGAGTATGCGCCTGCGCACGCAAGTGCAGAAAATTCTCCAAGACTGTGCCCTGCAGCTGCTTCAGGTTTTATTCCTTTATCTTTTAACAAGAGATATATAGCATAACTGTGAACATAAAGAGCAGGCTGAGTATATTGGGTCTGTTTCAGCTTTTCCTCAGGCCCGTTAAACGATACATCTGCAATATCAAATTCCAGTATATCCGATGCTTTTTTATACAGATCTTTTATTCCTGGGAAAGATTCGTACAAATCACTCCCCATTCCAACTTTCTGCGAACCCTGTCCCGGAAATAAAAATGCCTTTTTGCCCACAAGTATCTCCTTGATTAAAACTTACATTCTAATTAACGCAGATCCCCATGTAAAACCACCGCCAAACGCAACAAGAAGACATAAATCTCCCTGTTTAAGTTTACCTGTTCTTCTTGCCTCATCAAGAGCAAGCGGAATTGATGCAGCAGAAGTATTGCCGTACTCCTGAATATTTATATATACTTTTTCATCCGGTAATTTTAGTCTGGAAGCAATTGCATCTATAATTCTTACATTGGCTTGATGAGGAATTAACAGGTCAAGCTCTTCACTTGTTATACCGGCTAAATCCAATGCATGCAAAGCAGCATCTCTCATTGCTCTTACTGCATGCTTAAAAACCTCGCGGCCTTCCATTTTTATGTAATGCATTCTTTTATCAACTGTTTCATGTGTAGCAGGATGTGTTGCACCTCCGCCCGGCATAATTAATAAATTTCCAAGCTTGCCGTCACTTTTAATATAGCTTGAAAGAATACCTCTGTTTCCTTCAGCAGGGCCGAGTACAGCTGCTCCTGAACCGTCGCCAAAAAGGACACAAGTGCTTCTGTCTTCCCAGTCTGTAATTCTGGAAAGCATTTCAGAGCCAATTACAAGAACACGGTTTGCAAGTTCCGCTTTTATTAATGAATCTGCAATTGAAAGACCGTAAATAAAACCTGAACATGCAGCTGAAATATCAAAAGCAGCAGCATTAACAGCACCTATTTTTGCCTGAATCTGTGCTGCTGTTGACGGAAATGTATAATCAGGTGTTATGGTCGCTACAATAATAAAATCCAGCTCCTCCGGTTTAACTCCGGCATCTTCCAAAGCTCTTTGTGAGGCAAGAGAAGCAAGATCCGAATTGGTTTTTCCGTCTTCAAGAATATGACGTCTTTCAATTCCTGAACGTTCTTTTATCCACTGATCCGAAGTGTCAACTATTTTTTCAAGGTCATGATTTGTTAATATCTTATCCGGAACCGCTCTGCCCGTCCCCAGAATCATAGCAGGAATACTCTCACACACTTTACTCTCCCTTCCTCTTGGCCAGTTGTTTTTCTATATGTTCAGATACTTTTTCTGTAACCATTTTCCAGGCTTCTTCAACAGCATTTTTAATTGCTCTTTGTTTGGAGCTGCCATGTCCGATAATACATGTGCCTTTGATTCCGAGAAGCGGAGCGCCTCCGTATTCCTGGTAATCAAACAGCTTAAACAGCTTTCTCAGGCTGGGTCTTATCAAATACATTCCTACAGTTCCCGGCAAATTGCCTCTTATGGTCTTTTTCATGGTTTTTGAAACCATACGGGCAAGGCTCTCTCCGAATTTTAAAATTACGTTACCGGTAAAACCGTCGCACACAACAACATCCGCTTTGCCTGTTAGAATATCTCTTCCCTCTATATTACCTATAAAATTCAAATCACTATCTTCCAAAAGCTGATAAGCTTCCTGAATTACTTCCGTTCCTTTAGACTTCTCTTCACCGATGTTTAAAAGGCTGACTTTCGGTGACTTCATGTCAAGAACATAATTCATAAAGATAGAACCCATCACGCCAAACTGATAGAGGTGCTGAGGCTTACAATTTACAACAGAGCCAACATCTGCCATCAGACAGACTCCGTCTTCATGAGGCATAAACGACCCTATTGCAGGTCTTAATACACCTTCTGCAGTACCCAGCATAAAAAGAGCTGACGCCATTACAGCACCGGTATTACCTGCACTTACAACAGCATCCACACTTCCCTCTTTATGCAGATTCATTGCAACTGCAATGGATGAATCAGGTTTGGACCGAAAAACCTTTGAAGGTGATTCATGCATCTCCACTTTTTGTGAAGCATGTTCAATTGTAATAGGCAGGTCTTTGATAAGAAGATGATGTTTCATCTCTTCTTCAATAACCTTTTTATCTCCCACAAGCACAACCTCAAATCTTCCATGAGACTTACGTGCTGCATCAATCGCACCTGCTACAGTACACTTAGGTGCATTATCGCCTCCCATGGCATCTACTGCAATTCGTACTTTCATTGCTGAATTTTTCCTATTCCTGAGGGATAATTACCATTCTTCCTTTATAATACCCACAGCTGGGGCATGCACGGTGAGGCAGCTTCGGCTGATGACAATGAGGACACTCAACAACCTGTACAGCGCTCAGCTTTTTATAAGTTCTTCTCTTATCCCTTCTGGTTCTTGATATTTTTCTCTTTGGGACTGCCAATTACTTCTCCTTTCACTAACTTATTTCGAAAAATCTATATTCCTTAAACCCTGCCATCTCGGATCAATTTCATCTTTTACACATGAACAGTTTTCAGTGTTAAGATTTTTCCCGCAGACAGGACATAGCCCTTTACAATCTTCCATGCAAAGCTTTTTTGCAGGAACTTCAAGCAGTAAAATGTCAATAACATCACTGCTTATATCTATTTCATCAGCAGACGCACTTAGGACATGAAGTGACTCACTTTCCATTTCAGCGCTGCTTTTATCATACGTATATAAAACCGCAGACGAAGCCTTCACTTCTCTGTCAAATTCCTCAAGACATCTGTCACAAATAAAATGCCCTACTGAACGTACGGAAATTTCACACAGATAGTCTGCTCCCCCTTTTGTGATTTTCAGAGAAACATCTATTTTTTCTCTGAATTCACACCCTGTTAATACCTCCGATTCAACAAATTTTGATCGGAATTTGTATTCTGATACCCCCTCCTTTATGCTGTGGAGGGGGATTGAAATTTTTTCCTGTACACGAGGCGTCAATTTAACTAATTATATTTAATAAATCAAGGTAAAAATATTCTTCTAATCCATAAAATTTTCAGGAACAGGCGCGCTGTGTATTTCCAATCTGAGAGGACATTTCAGACATCTCTTTGCCTCATTAACAGCTTCTTCATCTGTAAAGCAGATATCCACCTGAGCATCGGGATTTTTCTTCCTCTCCTCAACAGGAATTGTTTTCATTTTTACCCTTTGCTCAGCACCAAACCCTTCTCTGCGCCCCATCCACGGATCCCATTCTTCTTCCGGTACCAACTTCTGGAACATTTCGCCATCACCGCCGAGATATTTATCAATTGAACTGGCAGCCTTTGTTCCCGCTGCTATAGCTTTGATTACAGAGGCCGGACCTGTTACCACATCTCCCCCTGCATAAACGCCTTCTCTTGAGGTTGACATATCTTCATTGACTTTGATTGTACCCCAGCGCTCAAGTTCAAGATTGAACTCATCGGGGATCACATAATCCTGGCCTATTGCAATAATCAAATGATCAACGTCAACCGTGAATTCGCTTCCTTCAACAGGAACGGGTCTGCGTCTGCCGCTGGAATCAGGTTCACCCAGTTCCATTCTGATACACTCAACTGTCAGATGATCCTTTCCTGGGATTATTTTTATGGGATTTACAAGAAAATTAAAAACAGCGCCTTCATTTTCCGCTTCTTCAACTTCTTCCGGATCTGCAGGCATCTGGGCCTTTGTCCTTCTGTACAGGACAGTAACCTCATCCGCTCCGTTTCTTAATGCGGTTCTTGCAACATCCATAGCAACATTACCGCCGCCTACAACTGCAACTTTTCCGGAAAGATCAAACTCTTCTCCGAAATTAACCGCTTTAAGCACTGCTATCCCGTCCTTAACTCTATGATCATCTTCCCCGGGCAGTCCCATCTTCATACCAAGCTGCGCTCCAATTCCGAGAAAAACCGCATCAAAGCCATTCTTCTTAAGATCCGAAATTGATTCCACTTTGGAATTGAGTTTAATTTCAACGCCAATATTTTCTATCTCTTTTATCTCTTTATTGAGCACTGACCAGGGGAGCCTGTATTTGGGAATACCGGAAGCCATCATGCCGCCTGCTGTTTTATTTGCCTCAAACACAGTAACGGAATGCCCCTTCAACTTTAAAAACCATGCTGCTGAAAGCCCGGAAGGCCCTCCTCCAACAACAGCAACTTTTTTACCTGTATCTTTTCCAATCTTAAGTTTACTTCTCCACCTGCCGTTGTCTTTTTCCGCAACAAAACGTTTCAGGTTCCTTATTGATATTGAACCTTGCAGCTCACCTCTTCTGCACTCTGTCTCGCAGGGATGATCACAAACAAGTCCGAGAATGTGGGGGAAAGGAACTGTCTCTCTGATAATTTCCAGCGAGTCCTGAAATCTTCCTTCTGCAATAAGTCTTACATATTCCGGTACGTCTATATGAGCAGGACAATTGTAACTGCACGGAAGAAGAGTCTTTTCTCTGTCTTCAGGGTCAACTTCTTTTTTCTCAGTCAGTGCCCCGGAAGGACATACTTCAACACATGCACCGCAGAATGCACAGGCAGAGTTAACATAATTTTCATCATACGCAGTAGTAACTCTGGAATTGATTCCTCGGTCAACAAATCCAAGAACACCTACTCCTCTTACATTGTCGCATATTTCAACACATCTGCCGCATAAAACGCAACGATTATAATCCCGGATAAAAAGCGGCTCATCCGAAAGAATCGGGAGTTCTTTTGCCTTGGGAGCAAATCCTGCTAATACTTCTTCAAATCCTATGTACTCTGCAATTTTCATGAGCTCCGTTGACTTTGGCATGTCTTCCGGCAATTCGCTGAATATAAGCCACAAAAGTTGTTTCCGCATTTCCTGAATTTCAGGAGTATTGGTTTTAACAACCATTCCGTCTCTGACCTTTGTATTACACGAAGTAGGGAATCCCCGCACCCCCTCAATCTGCACAATGCAGAGTCTGCATGTACTTAACGGAGGCAAATCCGGATGAAAACACAAACTGGGGATGTAAATTCCTGCCTCGTGAGCAGCCTGTAAAACCGTTTTATCCGGTTCAGTACTTATCTTTTTATTATCAATAATTAATTGTACCATTATACCACCCTTAACAAATGTGTTCAATTATTTAATTGCCATAAAATTACATGCATTTATACAGGATTTACACTTAATGCATTTATCTTTGTTAATATAAGCATATTGCCCTTTTTCCCAGTCAATTGCATTTACAGGACATGCACTGTAACATACACCGCATTTTACGCACTTATCTTCCATAACTTCAAAATGTATAAGCTCAACACACTCATGCGCTCTGCATTCTTTATCATTTATATGCTCTTCATACTCTTCCATAAAGTAACGCATTGTTGTAAGAACCGGATTCGGAGCAGTATTGCCGAGACCGCAAAGAGCTGTATTTTTAATGGTTTCACCCATACTCTGCAGAAATTCAAGATGCTCCTGTTTTCCCTTACCTGCACATATATCTTCCAGAACTTCCTGCATACGCTTTAACCCTATACGGCAGGGTACACACTTACCGCAGGACTCTGCAACCGTAAATTCAAGAAAATATCTCGCCACATCAACCATACAGGTTTTCTCGTCCATTACAATCATACCGCCGGAACCCATTATTGCTCCGGTTTCAGTAATAGAAGTATAATCAATGGGTGTATCCAGCAGAGATTCCGGAAGACAGCCGCCGGAAGGACCTCCGAGCTGAACGCCCTTCAGTTTGATTCTTTTTACAAGCATTCCTCCGCCCGGGCCGTAAACCAGATCTCTTATGGTTGTACCCATTGGTACTTCAACAAGACCTGTATTTTTTATTTTACCTGCAAGAGCAAAAACCTTTGTACCCTTACTGTCTTTGTATCCTATAGAGCTGAACCAGTCGGCTCCTCTTGTAATTATGTGTCTTATGTTTGCAAATGTTTCAACATTATTAATAGTAGTAGGTTTACCCCAAAGCCCCTCAACTGCAGGATACGGAGGTCTGGGGTTGGGTCGTCCTTTTTTCCCTTCTATGGATGCCAGAAGAGCAGTTTCTTCACCGCATACAAAAGCTCCTGCTCCCTCTTTAATATGAAGTGTGAACGAAAAATCAGATCCGAAAATATTTTTTCCGAGATAATTTCTTTTTTCCGCTTCTTCAATTGCAATTGTCAATGTTTTTACAGCAAGCGGATATTCTGCACGGCAGTAAATATATCCTTCATCCGCTCCTACAGTGTATCCTGCAATAGCCATTCCTTCCAGAACAGCATGAGGATCCCCCTCCAGAATACTTCTGTCCATAAAAGCGCCGGGATCCCCTTCATCTGCATTACATACAATATATTTTTTATCTCCCTTTGCATCTTTACAAAACTGCCACTTTGTACCTGTGGGGAAACCGCCTCCGCCCCTTCCTCTGAGACCGGACTTTTTCACTTCTTCCAGAACCTGGTCTCTTGTCATAGAAAGAGACTTTTTAAGTGCATCATAACCGCCTTTTTCAGTATACTGCTCAATATCCATTGGATCAATTTCACCGCAGTTAGCAAGAACAATCCTTGTCTGGTCTTTAAAAAACTGCTCGTAATCTTCTCCTGCTTTGAGTTTTTTGTAAGGTTCTCCTCCAATTATGTGAGACTCCACAATCTTTTCAACATCATCAGGTTTGACGTATTGATAAGTAATTGTGCCAAGAGCCGGAGTAACAATATCAACAAGAACGTCCCTGAAAAGTCCTCTGTCTCCGACCCGCATAATCTCCCATGAATCTGTAAGATTTTTTTGCTCCAAAGCTTTTCGGAAATTCTTTTCTACATCCAGGGCACCTGCAGAAATACCGCTTGTACCCATACAGATACGGATTTTATTTTCCATCTATTTATCACTCCTTGTTCGATAACTTTCTATTAACTCATCCAGCATCTCCACTGAACAGTTTCCATGGAATTCATCTCCTATTGCAACAACCGGTGCCATTCCGCAGCACCCGAGACATGCAACTCTTTCAATTGTAAACAATCCGTCCTCAGTGGTCTCTCCGTCTCCGATACCCAGTTTGTCTTCCAAGTAATCCAAAAGAGCTTTCCCGCCCATAACATGGCATGCTGTCCCCTGACATACTCTTACAGGATATCTGCCTCTCGGGGTCAGATAAAACTGGCTGTAAAAAGTAAGAATTCCGTAGATCTCAACTGGAAAAATATCCAGTTCCTTTGCAATAAATAAAACAGCCTCTTTGGGAACATACCCGTAAACTTTCTGAACATCCTGAAGCAGAGGTATTAAAATTCCCTTTTTACCCCTGTACTTATCAACAATCTCTTTTGTTTCCCTAAGGTCTATACTCATGTCCTGTCCTTTCATTTGCACAAAGCCCTCTATAATTTAAGGGAAGTGAAAATTATAAATAGAACTTTAACTAATTTCAAGTACGGATTATGATACAAACGCACAACGAAAGTGTCAACTCTTTTCTTTATTTTTTTAATTTTTTTCTATTATTACGCCTCTTAAAGGAATAATATTTTACTGTTAACACCTTTGAATCTTTGCTTGTTTTACAATCATAATTTCTTATATCTCATACAATTACAGCGCATGTTAATAAGAATAATACAACGCTTTTTTTTAATCTTCCAATGAACTGATAATTTTTTCCGCAGCAACAGGGATTGCCCTATCTACTTCCGGAGTACATTTTTCAGAAAATGTAGTCACATCATTAACTTCCACGCAAAAAATCAATATTTCGGACGGAAGATCCATACCGATATTTCTGCCAAGTTCAATTGCTTCGGAAAGAGAAACCTGATGTCGTGTTAATGATGATCCCCCTGGCAGATCTTCTGCTGTAAGAAAAATTACTGTCCCCGGAGGATTTTTACCCGTACTGACTGCATCTATGATTACAGCTTTTTGAAATCCTGTAATATATTCAAGAAGTTCCAACCCTCCGGTGCTGGCCTCATCAACAAAAATATCCGGTCGGGATAATTTTTTTTTAATTTCTCTGGAAATATAAATTCCCACACCATCATCACTTAAAATCGTGTTTCCCAGTCCAACAACAACTGTTCTGCCGGGATTTTCTTGTTTATCTGAAATTCCACTAATTCCCAATATTATACTTCTCCGTACTCTTTTAATCCCTGCTTATAAATATCTCCGCCGTAACAGTCATTTACAACTACAGCAGGAAAATCAACAACTTCAAGTCTTCTTATGGCTTCAGGGCCAAGGTCTTCATATGCAACAAATTCGGCTTTTTTTATACTCTTTGCACCAAGTGCAGCAGCTCCGCCTATGGCTCCGAAATACACGGCAGTATGTTTTTTAATTGCCTCAACGACTTCATCCGACCTGTTACCTTTGCCAATCATACCCTTTAGCCCTTTTTCAATAAGAATCGGAGCATAAGGATCCATTCGGTAACTTGTTGTAGGTCCTATTGAGCCGATTGGTTTACCGGGTTTTGCAGGTGCCGGCCCTGCATAATATATGATCTGTCCTTTTAAATCCACGGGAAGTTCTTCTCCCCTCTCCAGAGCTTCTATTAATCTTTTATGAGCAGAATCGCGGGCAGTATAAATTACACCGCTTATTAAAACAGAATCGCCAATACGCAGATCCTTTATCACCTCATCAGAAAGAGGAGTAGTGATACGCTTAGGTTCAGCCATAGCTTTCTCCTTTATATGAAAAGTTAGACAATTCTCTTATCCTTAAAATATAACAAACACTTAAAAATAAATAAAATTTTCAGATTATAACTTCCTTATGTCTTGCCACATGGCACTGCATATTTACAGCTACAGGGAAACTTGCAATGTGGCAGGGATGAACCTCAATGTGGACTGCCAAGGCAGTACATCGGCCGCCAAATCCCTGGGGCCCTATTCCCAGCTTATTTATTTTTTCCAACAGCTCTTTTTCCAGAGCAGCATAATAAGGATTGGGATGAACCGAACCAACAGGTCTTAAAAGCGCTTTTTTTGCAATCTGAGCACATTTTTCAAATGTACCCCCTATTCCGACACCCACGATTACTGGAGGGCATGGATTTGCCCCTGACCTTAAGACTCTGTCCACTACAAATTCCTTTACACCTTCAACGCCTGCAGCAGGAGCCATCATTTTTACTTCGCTCATGTTTTCACTTCCACCGCCCTTAGGAGCCAGAATGATCTTTATCTTATCGCCAGGCACTATATCAGTATAGATAATTGCAGGTGTATTATCTCCGCTGTTTTTTCTTTCAAGTGGGTCTGTTACAACTGATTTTCGCAAATAACCCTCTTTATATCCCTGCCTGACTCCTTCGTTTATTGCTTCTGTAAAATCTCCGCCTGTTAATCTTACATCCTGGCCGAGTTCAACAAAAAGCACTGCATAGCCGGTATCCTGACAAAGAGGGACCTCGTCATTTTCGCTGATTTTAATATTTTCAATAATCTGTGATAGTACATCTTTACCTGTAGGAGATTCCTCTTTTTCATAACATTCATAAATCCTCTTTTTTACATCATCACCAAGATAAAAATTTGCATCCATACATAACTTCTTTACTGCACTGGTAATGCCGGAAACATCAATTTCTCTCATAATTCCTCCCAATAGTGGTAACAGAATATCTCACTGCACCTGATTAATAAATACATTAACATTTTATTATCTTAAGTTTTATTATTCATTTTTCAGAACCGAGCAATCTTAATAGTTTTTTTACAGCATCGGAATGCTCATTCTTATTCATCCGCTTCAGATTGTACAATTTCCACTGAACTGCCGGCAGTTTTTCAATCCCCTTTATACCTAACTTATTCCAATCAGGACGTAATTCTTTCACAGACAGAAGAAATTCTCTTTCATCTGAAGTCAGCCCCGAATGTATCTGTTCAACTAAGTCTCTCCGTGTATTTTCAAGATCCTTTAATTTCACAGGGTAAAGAGTCATGCCCTGGAACTCATTCTCAAATGTCCGGCTTATATCTTTAAAATTCGGATCAAGCAGTTCAACCATGGAGCGGTTATGACTAATCAGATAAACAATAAAAGCCCTTCTTATATCATTTGTTAATCCTTCATTACCAAGAAGCAGCTTTACATCAAAAAAATCTCTGGGATGCTGTCTGTCAAGCGCCGCACAGATTTTACTTCCGTACAAATCTGCCACGGACAGAGTTTTAAGCTTTACCGATGCATGATATTTTTCCATAGCATTATCACAAAGCCTCTGTATTTGTGTCTCATAAACAGTTCCGCTTATTACTGTATTAGTCTCCAAAATTTCTATATCCAACAGATCATGTATATGTTAAGCCTGTTGATTTATCCTTTTTGTAAAAAAATTCTGAATCTATTATTTGATTTTTAATTGCCCCGTAAATCCCACAGAGAAAATTTGAGACATTTTTAAGTGTGCTACCCCTGTTTTCAACAGGAAGATAAGTCAAATCAATATCCACTGATAATCTTGGCATATTACGGTAAAAAAAGTTAATGGCTGTACCGCCTTTTAAAACAAAGTGCTGCTCCTTTGCAATAACAGGCAAAATACGCATTACCAGCCTGGCCTGTATATCAAAAATTGAAGCTCTCATAACCGGATTTCTTTGGTATAGTAATCAAATACTTTTTATCCAATATACCATCTTTGATAATTTGTCTTTGTCCACTGCCAAGATTTATGTTTGCAAGGTTTAACTCATTAAACCAGTCATGCCCTGCCCTGTCTGCAAAATACAGAAATAAACGTTTCACTTTGATAAACCGACAACTTTCCAACAGCAATTGAACTATTCCTGGCCTTAACACAGTTAAATTCTCTATAATTTCCCCGGCTTCCTCAAACTCCTGTAGTCGGGGAATCAGATAACACATTTCCATTGCTGCTCTTTCCGGAGAAGAAAGCCTGATTTCAAACTCACGATACTGGTAATTAACATAAGTATCAGTTAAATTTTTCGAAAAAAGTTTCGTTGGGAAGTACAATATTTTTGTATTCCAGTCTGCCTTTTTAAACCACGCAGGTAATCTTTCATTTCTATAGCCGAACAGATGACATACAGGCACATTTCCGTTTACCGGGATATACTGGGCATACCCTTGAAGAGACAGAGATGTTTTTGCACCGACATGAATATTTATATTAAGCTGCTTCTGCATTGCATACACACCGCCAAACCACTCTACCGAATCTCCCGGTAATTTATAGGCTCCCCTTTCTACAGACTCTAACCATCGGCGTTTTTTATACTCCTGAACAAGGCTGTCGCCGTATCCCTGCTTTCTTAAATAATCTGAAGTAACTACAGCACCCCGCGGTAGGAAATTGATCAGCCTATTTAATTTTGTAGCATTATCTACAGTCATACTGTATAAAATAGCACAATTCTAAACAAAATCAACTTGTTTTTTGCTATTTTCCCATCTTAATTTAAATCAAATTCCTCTTCAGTTCCCGCTTATACACACACCTTAAGCCCCATGATTGCCAGGCTGTAAAGCTTTCCGTCCATTTCTGCAATTTGCGGTAAATCTCCCCACTTTTCAAAGCCGGATTTTAAAAGCATTTTAAGACTGGCCTTATTATGAGAAAAAACAAAACCAACAATATTGCTTATTCCCAGATCAGGGCTTAGGGCAATTGCATCTTTCAGTAATTTTGTACCCAGCCCCTGTGACTGGTAGTTTTTATGCACGTATAAACTCAGCTCTGCTGTAAGGTGATAAGCCGGTCTTCCGTAAAAATCTTCAAAGCTTACCCATGCAATAACTTCACCGCCATGCTCATAAACAAGTAAGGGCCTTTTATCATTGTGTTTGTTGAACCAACTTAATCTGCTTTGAACAGACACAGGTTCTGTATCCGCAGTGGAAATCCTTGAGGGGATTGAAGAATTATATATTTCAACAATCCTCTTAAGATCCCTTTTTTGCGCCCGGCGCAGAGTACCGTGCCACTGCATATTACCACTCTATTATAAATCTGACAAGTTTCTCAATACCTTTTGCAATATCAGCTATTCCCGGCCCTAGCATGTATGCAGGTGTTGATACTATCCTGTTCTCTTCATCAACAACAATTTCATCAACTGCTGCAGATTTATGTTTTGCTCCGAAAAATTCAATATCATCTGCAGTGGACATATCACTGCCAATGGTTAATACAGGATGTACGTTTTGGTCTTTTAAGGATGCTGCAACAACAACCGGTGCAATGCACATTGCACCTATAGGTTTTTTCTCATTGATAAATGAAATTATCAGATCTTTTACTTCAGGAATAACAGTACAGTTTCTGCCTGTCAATGCATAATCACATAGATTTTTTACTGCACCGAAACCACCGGGCAGAATAACCGCATCAAGAGATGTTTTGTCTGCTTCTGAAATATCCAGTATTTCACCTCTTGCTATTCTCGCTGACTCTCTCAGCACATTTCGAGCCTCTCCGGTCTCCTTTTTTGTGAGATGATCAACAACTGACAAATTTCCCGCAGGAGCAAAACACACTGATTCTCCGCCGTATTTATCAATATAAAGAAGGGTTAAAGTTGCTTCATGAATCTCACTGCCGTCAAAAACTCCTGCACCTGAGAGTAAAACTCCGATTCTCTTTTTCATGGTTCTACTCCTTATTAAAACATGCATTCAAGATTATATAAATCACGGCAGTACCGCAGTAAAGTACAGGGACAGGTTCTCTAAAACAAATTATTACAGTTGATATGGAGACTTTAATAACATTTCTGCCGTGTTTAAAGATAAAAAAAATGTTCCTGTTTCCCAAAAGTTTTTTTGAGAAAAAAGGAACATTTTTCCATACTTTATGTAGCAATAAAACAATAATTTACTGTCTCTTTAAATAAAGTCGGCTCTCCAGCTCATCAGATTCTTTTTGTTTCATTAAAAGGATTCTGCCGGACGCTTTGGCAAAAACAGTTCCGCTTTTATCAGTTAAAAATGCTTCACACGTACAAATACGTTTTTTTGATTCTGTCA
>Ga0190359_1000619_pt1 | contig 23642 bp, 33 predicted proteins | sample 48721823_MG_FD_161269 | JGI IMG/M metagenome (GOLD analysis project Ga0190359, IMG submission 161269) | Hydrothermal vent microbial mat bacterial communities from Southern Trench, Guaymas Basin, Mexico - 4872-18-2-3_MG | ecosystem: Environmental > Aquatic > Marine > Hydrothermal vents >... | reverse complement strand
CAGAAAGTTGAGCAACTTCAGAAGAATAGCATACTACACATATATGAATGGAGAAAGAATGATAATAGAGACAGGTAGGAACAAGAGACAAAGACAAGTGATAGGAGTGAAGATAACCGAATTGAGAAAAATATTACCAACTAATGGTGAACGAGAGATAAACTATTTCATACACACAACGAGAAAAGCATATTTGAGAAAAATTGGAAAATATAAATACTTTCTAATACAGGAAGAATGGTTGAACAAGTATATATCAGTGTTAAGGGAAAGAGGAGTTATACAATAAAACTTATCAATAACAATAAATACTATGTTCAGTAAAATATAAATTGTGGTAGTATGTTCACTGTTGTAAAGGATAAACTACATAACGGTGAAATTGTTATAAGAGAAGCAAAGCCAGAAGAAGTTATTCCTAAAGACCATCACTGGTTGTTAGTTTTAGACAATATGAAAAAGAAAGGAATAGCTGACAAATTCAAATTTATTTATGATGGTAAGGTTTTTGAAAAACCATACATGTTCGCTTATGACGATGTTAAAGGTGGGATAGGAGTAAGAAGACCAGATAAGGTTTTGCTTGTTAAAATGAAGAAAGAAGGTTATTGGAAAGAAGAAAAAGTTGTTGGCGAAATAGATTTTAATTATTATGCTGACCCAGATTTGGGTCAAAGTTTGAAAATAATTGACCTTGTGAGGAAGATATAAATGTCAATAATTGAAGCGGGATTAGTTGAAGGACATTTACCGTTTGAGCAGTGGAATAAAAAGAATTTGGTAGATTGGGTTCTTGCTTGTAGAAAACAAGGCGGATATCCTATGTTCATATCAAGATTTGCTGGTAAAAAGTGGAAATTTAAAGGAACTAATGCTGTTCAAGGAAAATGTTTTGCTGGTGAAGGACCAGAGATTTCAGTTTATTTTGTTGGTGTTCCTGATGAAGATGAAAAACTAATAAACGAAGGGACACAGGATTGGGTAAAACTAATGAAAAAATACGCTCCAGATAAATTAAAAGAAGCTGAAAAGTATCCACTGATAATAAAAAGTGGTAGAATACCAAGAGTTATAGTCAAGGGGTGATTGTTTGGCTAAAAAATTAGATGAAGTTAAGTGGAGTGAAATCAATTGGATAAAGTGTGGAATGGGATACGATAGAATGTTAGGTAAATTTACTCCAGTTTGTTCTGTTCATACCATAGACGGAGAACTATATCAAGTTGAACCAAAAGCTATGGTCTTTGGATTGGAACAAGCGAGTATTGTTCTGAAGGAATAAGTTTATATATTATAAAGAATATATATGTATTATGGTTAGTTATCCAACTTTAACTAAAACAAAGAGAAAAAAGATAGCTGAAAAGCTTGAAATGAACAAAAAACATAGAGAATTGGCTGAAAAATATTTTGATAAAATTGTTCTAAACAATCCCTACGCTTCACAACAAGTTGTTTACGCTGTCTCTATTTATTTAGCTGGTCTTAAGGTGGGTAAGAAAATAAGTATGAGAAAAATAGCTTATGTTGTGGATTGTAGCACTATAGCAATACAAAAATTGATACAAAGAATGATAAAATATGGTCAATTGGTTAAGGAAGATGGTTCGTATGAACTTAAGCTATGACATCTCATACAATATGATGATTAAATACACCGTAATGATAGTGATAGGAATTCTTATAATAATATTATTGGTTGTTGAATTGGTTTCTTATAGATATAACTCATGTCAAAGTTCCTGTATGAAAAAGGGTTATGCCATATACAAGCTTAAAAATTGGAAATGTTACTGTGGTTGGTTGAACAACGATATGTCTATCTCTTGGTATCTTTTAGATAATTTAAATAAAATTGGAGCTTATGGTAAATATTAACCATTTACCTTATTCAACATTTTAAATTATGTGAACAACAAGGAATTAGAACAACAAGAAATTGTAACAACAAGGAAACCGAACAACAAGGATTTTGAACAACTATAACAAGAACAACAAGAAATACGCACAGGGATTGCGAACAACTATAATAATATTATATTGTTGTTCGCAAAATGTTTGTATATATACTCTCTCTTGTTATAGTTGTTCATTTTTCTTGTTGTTCATTTGTTAGTTATTCTAAATTCTTGTTGTTTATTTTTCTTGTTGTTCGGTTGAACAACAATATATATTTTACAAATTATATTTTACGACATAGAAAAGTATTTATAATACTTTGAACAATTAATAGTTATGAATTATAAAACATTAAAGAAAGCTATATTGGAAGAAATATCTGGTAAAGAATTATGGATTAATGAAATACATAAAAGAATGATTTTGAAAGGTTTTGATTGTTCAACACCAACTGTTTCTAAAGCTATAAAAGAATTGGAAAAAGAGGGTTTAATTGAAACCAAAAAAATAGGAAAAACAGTATTAGTGAGGGAGAGAAAATGGTATTGAATAAAAAATTTGAATTAGAATTAGAAGAAATAAACGATGATAAAGAAAAGTATAAAATAAAAAGAATGTTAACTGAAGATAGAACATTATCTATGGTTTTGGTTTCAGCATATTTTAACGAACCAGCTACAATTACAGAAATATCTAATTTGTGTTCAAAAATAAATTTATTTGAGGTAGATAGGTCAGTTGTTTGGAGAAAAATAAAAGTTTTGAGTAATATTGATTTGGTTAAAGTCAAACATATAACAGATGTTTTATCTCACCCAGATGGTCCTGAAGATGATTTGATAAGACAAAAATGGAGAAAATTTTTAACAAGATTTGAAGGAAATCCCCTGATGGTCAAGAGATTTAAATCTATGAGCTTTGTGATAGTCACTAAAAAAGGAGAAAAATTCATAGAATGGGCTATAGAAAAACACAAATTACCATTCAAGTTAAAGAAGAAGGTGGTTTGATGTTAGGCTCACCATACGACCAATTCAAAGCAAGGAGAAAAGCACTTAAAGGAATAGCAACAGATACAGTTGTTAACATAATACTTTATGATAATAACTTGACAGAAGAACAAAAAAGAGAAATACTTGAAATTGCCAAGAAAATATCGGTTAAGAAAGGAAGATACAGAGTTTACCTTGAAGACTGGTCAGAGGCATTAGAAATATATTGGTCAAAACATAAAATAAAATTTGGAGATGATAAAAATGTATAACTGGGAAGCAATAGAATTGTGGTTTCAGGACAAAGTTAAGAACAATATAGGAGAAGATTACTTTGAAAGATTGAAACGAGATAGAAAATATGTTAAATTTTTTGATTTTGTTGAAAAGAAAATAGATGAAAACATAGAAAAATGGGCGTATGAATTTGAAACACTTGAGGTGGTTGAGGAATGATACAAAATAAAATTGATGAAATAATATATGATGTAAGAAGAGTATTAAGACAACCAAGAAAGGAACAAATACACTTAATAAAATCAATTGTAAGAAAACTTGAAAAACTAAAAGAAGAGGTAAAATCCTTGAAGGTGTAATATGATGGTTAAAAAATCATACATAATATTCGAAAAGAAAAAGATTGAAAAAGGAAAAATAATCACAGCTTCCATAGAAATTTTAGCCAAATTAGATGAAAAAGAAGCAGATGAACTGTTTGATTTAATTTATAAATGGTTCGATAAAAAATATAATAGGAGGAAGAAAAAATGAGCAAAGAAAAAGAATATAAAGTAATACTGTTTGATGAAAAAGGTTTTTACTACTATGATTTTGAAGACATCAAAAAAGCAATAAAAAATTTCTACAAATATAGATATGGAATAGAAGAAGCTGACAGAGAATTGTTCATAGACCTTTTCTCCAACTTGAAAAAATATAGAATAGAAAACATAGATGAAATCATAAAAGCTTTAGGATATGAACTTTAAAATATAAAAATATTAAAAACAATAAAATAATTATGTGGTCAGTGGCAGATGTCGATGAAATAAAAGAGGCATACAAAAGCATACTACAATCTTTTGCTGATTCAAAAGGAATAACATACGCATACGCTATTTGGTTAGGAGAATCAAATCTCGGTCTAAAAGCAAAAGATGTTAGAAAACTTTTGATAAAGCTGTATTATGAAGGTTTTTGGGAATGGGATAAAAAGATGAGAATAAAATTGAGGCGACAATATGTATAAAATACGAGTTAATGATAGAATTTTTATAATAAGGTCAAAAAAAATTATAACAGCTTTACATTTGGCTATTATTAGATATTTAAAATCATTACCATCAAAACAATTAATTGAGTTCTACAAGGGTAAACCAATATCAGTAAAAATTATTGAAAAAAAGTATAATTACAGATAACATATATTTTACATAATAGAAAACTTTATATATTAGTTATTAATAATATATTATTATGGCAAGTGTAAACATAAGCGATGACCTCCACAGAAAATTGAAAATATACTGTGCTAAAAAAGACATAAAAATAAAAGACTTTGTGGAGGGAGTAATAAAAAAAGCCATGAAAGGAGGTGAATAGTATCAATAAATTACTGGCAGTTCTTCCAGTAGTTTTAATGTTAACATTAGCTCCAGTTATGGCACAAACTACAGTAGACCTACAGTGGGACGGTTCAGGTCACTTCCAAACTAACTTTAATCCAGACGACGACGCACAAGTTGTATTCGAAACGAGCGGTTCTTCAATTTCTGGTGAATTTCACGGAATAGATTACAACGACAACCCATACAACTACGGTGTGGACACAGTAGATGTTAAAATAAAATCAAACTTCGAAAATGGATTTGTTGGATACGCTTTTACAAGAACAGACAGCTACGATAGAATGTATGGACCTTCTGGTCAAACATCATACACCTTCATACAAGCAGACGAAGGAAGTTTTGCTTGGCACAGTAAGAGCAATTTCGCAAGTTTGAGAAACTGTAACTACGGTTGGCAGAACGACAACCAAATAACAGCAAGAGGCGACTACATAGTAGACCATGAACTTATAGTTGACAGCAATAAATATGCTTACATCTATGAAGAAGGAAATGGTGAAACACAAATATCAGATATGTCAGAAGAAGCAGGTAAAGGATTCACATTTGGTAAAGGTTGCGGTTGCTACACTAACACAAAAGTGAAATCAACTGGTTCTGGTGAATTTACTCTATACGCCAAAGCACCAAACAAAATAGAAACAGATAGTGGAATAACAGTTGAAGGTGGTGACCTAACAATTTATTCCAGCTTCAACAACGGTTTCACAATAAATAACTTTGCTTTGAGCGGTTCATAACCGCTCAATATTATTTAGAGGTGTGACACATGAAAAGACTAATACCAATATTGATGGCAATAATGGTGGTAGCAACACCAGTATTAGCTACTGATGTAAATATAACATTATATAGTGATGAAAATATAACATCTAATACAACTATGTATGCCGACAATATCACACTATTTACAAATGTTAACAGCAATTTCTTCAAGTGGTTCATAAATGGATATCCAGGGCAAGTTCCAATAATCAAAAAAGGTTTGGAAATAACAGATTTGATTTGGGACATAGAATCAGCAATCAACTACATATACGGCAAAGCAAACACATTCAACATATATGGTATGAGGTTGTTAAATGATTTGTCAAAAATATTTGTAACAAGAAGTGAATACCAACAACAAGAAACAAACTTAAATTACCTTCTGTTGAGAGTGAGAGCTTTGGAACATACAGTAGAAAAGATAAATGAAACAGCATACTGCCAAGGAAAAATAGAAACTATGCTTGAATACAATCTAACTTCAGTAAAATGTGGAAACACGACTTATTTTAACGACCCGAAATTGGGAGTTTATGGAGTTTCCCCTAACTCCCAATAGATGAGGGTTTTTCTTTTATATAAAAATAGATAATCTCATAAATGTCATGAAGTCGAATACCAAATGAGCTATTATAGGAGCATATATTGTCCATTCATAAAATCCCAATTTACCAAATATTTTTCTTTCTCTTAATGTGTAACCAGCAAACGACATTAAACTAACAGAAGCTACACCAACACCCATAGATATTAAATTCAATCCACCCCAAGAGAAGTAGTGTAATAGTATGAACATAAACCCAGCTAAAATAATTCCATATATAACACTCGAATTTTTATCTATACCTTTAGAATAAAACCAATTTGAATAACCCATGAATCCAACAGCTCTTATTATTTCTTCAAACACTGCTATTATCAAAACATCTACAAATGTTTGAAAAGCTTGGTTGGAAACTGTGTATTGTATCATATATGTATCCATAGGTAGCAAATGGTAACCAACTATGGAAAAACTCATTTTATCCAATTCATACATACCAAAACCTATCAGAAAACCAATAACAGAAAGAATCAGTAATCTTCCTATTTCTATATACCATTTTGTCCCTTTTACACCCAAATTAAATCCAAAATCATCAAAGAACTTACTGCCTCTTACACCAACAGCTATTAGTATTGGTATCAAACTTATTGTATAAAATTCGAATGTGTTAAGTTGAGTTCCTCTCATATGAATGTAAAACAAGTAGAAGAAAAGATACATGAAAATGAATGTAGTTACCCAAAACGATTTGGGCATGCCTTCGAATATCTTTTCCATGATTATTTTATTGTCTTGGATATATAAAAACTTAAATATTCGCTTAAACAAATAAAATTTATGGAAGATGATGAGAAAAAAGAGGATAAAAATATAAAAGTTGTTGATAAAAAATACAATAAAAAAGTTATAACAATATCTGTGATAGCTTTTATTTTGTGTTACTCAATAGTTTTAACAATATCATACATAGATTTAATTTTCAAATATGATGATTTGAAAAAATCTTGTAATATTGTAAATCCAGGGGAAGTATCTGGATATAACGACTGTGGTAAGAGTTTTAAAGGTTATGACGCTTTATTCTTTTACACACCCATAGACAACCACAGCAAAAATATGATGAATCTTGTTAAAAACAGCAATTTGAAGTTTTATTGGATTAATGTTTATGATAAGAAATGCGATTATTTAAAAACAGCTAAATATGGATACATAGGTTGGATTCCATACTTTTATTGTTTACATAATGGTTTGAACTACACTGGAGAAATGACAAATTCAACATGGAATTGGTTCATTAACAATTGTGGTGGTTGAAGTGAAAAAATACATTACAATTTTAATATTTTTGATTAGCCTATTTACTATTATTTCTGTTTCTAAAGCAGACATAATGTTATATCTACCGAATGGTAATACTTATGGATTGAATGAAAGTGTTCTTGTTAGTGGGAAAGTTTATAATGAAGCTAATGTTTCTGATGTAAATGTTTCTCTTTATTACAACAACGGAACATCTACTTTTTATTGGTCTTCTACATTAACAGATTCAAACGGTAATTTCAATTTTACTTGGTATAACGAAACAGAGAATAATTTCACTTTAATAGTCAATTATACAAATTCTACTAATCAAACAACAGTTGAATTGATTGAACCTATAAATGTTACATTTTTAGGTCCAGATACATGGTATATAGATTCAAGAGGAGAGTATAGAAGCTATTATACCGATACTTTGAAAATAACATCTCATTCAAATATAAATAACACAGACATAGAAAATGAGTATAATCAAGGTTACTTACAGTCTTTTTACATAAATGACATAGCTGGTAGTTATGGTAACTGCTCCAATCAAATGAGTAATAATTCTATTTGTTATTCTACTACAAGATATTTAAATATACCAGAAGGAAGTCAATTGTTGAAATACAAAATCACAGTTTATTATAATAATGGAAATTACTTTGAAAAAGAATACACACATGGAATAACAGTTGAAAGCACATATACATTAATAAAAAATATTAAAATAAAGGAAGATTCATATAGTTTCACTCACAGCATGACACATGATAGTGGTTCAGATGGTAGTTGTAGCGGTTGTTCTGGAAATACTGTGGATTATTATGGATATGAGTCAGATGATAGTGTAGCTAAAACATATAATTTGACTTCTCATCAACAAGCTATAATTGTATTATCTACATCAGGAGGAAATTTAAGAACAAGTTTTTGCTGGTATATAAATGGTGGTTCACGAAATTGTGGGTTGATATCGAGTGTATGTGATAATTATGCTGGGCAACGAGCACCTGTCTCACTTGTTTTTTATTCTAATGGTAATGTCACTAATGTAACATCTTATATATCTTGGTTACGAGAATTAAATTATATTAGCCACAGCCCAACGATAAACATAAAAACATTTTACATAAATGATTCCCAGGTAATCAAATTTCCAGAATTTAGAGTTTCATCATATAGCGAATATTCATATAATTTCAACATAGACACATCTTTGTATTATTACGGTTTGTTGATACAAACAGAAAATCAATTGAGTGAGAAGTGTGCTGACCATTATCATTCTTATACATATTTTAATGGAAACAAAATATTCACATATACTTGGCTGTATGCGAGAGAATATTATTTTGATGATATTGGAATGAAAACCTATTATTCATACCAGCCAATACAATCTACAAATACAATAAAAATAACAACCGAAGATGTGTCAGTTAATCAAAAATACACATATTTTGTAGCTATGCCAAAAGATTTAGATATTCAGTGTTATTATAATTACACCGACCCAACAAATCATAGACCAGCTACATACGAACCAAATTTGATATGGACTAATGAAGTGTATAATATATCATGTTATGTAACAAATATAGGAGAAAATGTTCTACATAATGGAATTGTTGATTTCAGTTATTTGCCTGGAATAGAACTTTTAGATGAAAGTAACACATTTGATACAATATCACCAAATGAAACAAAAACTGTGTGGTTTTTAGTCAAGGTAAAAGATATAGACTCATTAAGAGGTTTTGGTTTAGACTCTATGTGGTTTGTTGCTAACACTACTGATGGTGGTTTTGGTTTTACTGTTTTAAATTATAGACTATTACCAACTAAACATGTTGAAGTAAACATGACCATACCTGACCGAGTTCAAGCGGGTGGTTTATTCTCATCCCATGTATCGTTTAAATCACTTGACCATTCGATTATGTATCCTCATGTTATGTTGGATTTAGACGGAACATTCGGTTACGAAGTAGGTGTTTCTTCAGCTAATATAGGTGGAGGTTATACATCTGGTAGGTGTTATGATATAACAATATGGTATTCTGGTTATGAACCTGGTGGCTCTGGTCATTACACAACAACAGACGCTGGAACAACAGTTTTTTCAGATAGTCTCAACCTTGTGCCACAACATAAATACTTTATTTACGACGAATATGGTTTTCTGAATAAAGATAGAGGTAACAATAGTTACGAAATAGGAGATATTTTAACTGGTTACGGCATAATAGAGCCTGGTGATTGGAAAATGTATGCCACATATGACTATATGATAAACGGTTTTTCAGCTGAAGCTGGAACTATATACAGTGATTGGAATCTCGGTCAACAATTCTTATACAAATTTTTAGATATAACAGAAGTCCCACAGTCTTTGAATATAATATCTGGTCCAGATTACGGTGTAGTCAGAGGTCAAACAACTACACCAGCTACTCAATATTACAATTGGATAGCATGGTATCCAAAAAGTTTCCCAGTATACATATACTATTCTAATGGTAATCTGTATTGGAGAGGATTTCCTGTTTCTCCATATACATACTGGGTCCCATGTTTGTCAGACGGCTATTCACCATTAGTCCCGCCATTTAATGTTTATATACTATATATTAAATCTGGTAATTCAGCATTCAGTGTTCCAGCTGGTCAAAGATTAGCAGTTTTAGACAACCAAATAGTAGAACCAGGTCAAACTTCTGAAGGTGTTGATTTCAAATCAATAGCACCTTTACAGCCTGGGATTTATACAGTAACAGCAATAGTTTGGGACGACGCAGAAACTGGTCTGTATTGGACGGCAACCAAGCAAATAAGAGTAATTTCTTCGCTACCAGGTTCTGGTATAATAGTCAGCCAAAAAGATGAACCTTTAGAATCGGTTGTAGCAGACAAACCAGAAAACAATCCAAAGGTTTTAATGAAAAGAATAGTTTATGTTACCAATAAAGAAGGTTTTGACGACTATCAAGTAAGATGGTCAGCAAACAATTTACCAGGAGACGCAATTTATGTTAATGGAAGCATGGAAGGAACAATAGACTTCTTGGAAAATGGAGAAACTGTAAATCCATCTAACATAACATACTATCTTCCAGGTGTAGTAGTGACAACATCTCAAATAAATTACACATCTCAAATACTACCAGAAGGTAATGCTACTGGAGTAATAACTCTATACGCATACAACAACGCTTCTACTCAAAAATACTATAATGTAGTAGTCCATGTGAATGATTTCATACCATCTGGCTGGTCTGTTATAGGAGATACTACATGGATAATATCTTCAATAGACCCAAAACAAAACATAAGCAAGGCATTTTATTTGTCTTCCAACAATCCAGTAGTAACATGTGAATTAGTGAACAGAACAACATTATCTGTTTCTCCTGGAAGAAACATAGATTGGTCAGAGACAGTTAAATGTCACAATCCAAGCACACATTATTTATATTTTTCATATCCATACAAAATACCATCTACAGCAACAAACATAAAATTAAATGGAACTTCTGTTAATCTACAATACGGTCAATACACATACATAAGCATAGACGGTGATTTAAATCCAAACGAAGATAAGTATTATTTGATAACATATTCAACCCCACCTTTAACAATAGAAACAACACCGCCAATATATCCAGAATCTTTCTATGTCGGTCAATACGCAAGGTTAATTCAGTATGTTAATGTTAGAAATTGGGGAGAGAACAACATATCATATACGAGTGAAGATATACCAATAAGATACGGAATAAACTTAACAGTTTACTTAAACAGCAAACCAATAGATTATGTTGATTTAGTTCAAGGTTATTACACATTAAACATAACAAACATAACATCTTATGAAACAAGAAAATACACAATAACATACTACACACCAACAGCCACAGCAGAAATAAAGAGATACTTCAGAAGAGTAATAAACAAAACTCAATACATAGTTTATCCAGTAAAAATAACAAGCACATCTGGTTATCCGCTTTCACCACTATACATAACATTTGAGCAAGAGAATCCTTTCAAATGTAGCGATGTTGGTTTTATCATAGTTTCGGACGAAAATTCATACTTATCTCCACCGAACACTGGAGAAAAACTTTCTTTCAGATGTAGCAATAACTACACAATAGTTAAACTAAAAGATTTGCCAACTGGTCAATCTGAATACATAGATGTTTTTGTTATTGAAGAGCAACCGAGTCCTGTAACACCGTTTTACAAACCAATTCATGATTTCTTTGATTGGTTGTATTCAATTATCAAATCTTTCATAGAATGGATAACAAGCTTCGCAAGGTGATTGAATTGTGGAAAAAAGTAGACGGCAGAACAAGAGATGTTGTATTGCTGTTATACAATACAAAAGGATACTTGCCAAAATCAGTTGTAGCTAAAACCATCGGAACGCACAGAGTTTACATACATAGAATTTACAAAAAACTTGAGAAAGAAGGAATAATTAACAACGGTAAGCTTAACAAAAATAAAGTTAAAATAAAGAAATTTTCAATTGAAGTTTTTAAGAAGAGAATGAGCGGTTCAACATTAGGTGCTTTCATTTCTTTCATTTTATCCTTTATTTTTACAGATTACTCAGCTTTTATCATAATGGGTTCTATGACAGTTTTTGTTTTACATGCTTTATCAGTTTTAATTGAATTGTTGAAAATAAACGAAAATATAGAAGTATATGTCAACTGTAACCATTAGTTACAATCTATATTTTAAAAAGTAACCTTGTGATTATATATAATACCATAAATAATATATTTTTAGGGTTTAACCCACCGCATGACAGTATCAAGCCACGAGCGATGAGAAGCTGGTGCGGTGGGTAGCAGAGAAAAAAGGTGATAATCGTGAAAGGTGCTTTAAGTTCGGGAGCAACATTATTGATAGTGTTAGTATTTGCTATGATGTTCATAGGAATGTTTTACATGGTTTACTCTGGTTACACAGTTAAGCCAGTAACAGCTTACAAAGGTGAATGGTATCAAATATATTCACCTAAATATGTAGCTGGAACAGATTTGACTATTGCTGATACTACAATCGAAGAAAATGGAGTTTATTACTCCGCTAATATGTCTACAAATATAAACGAAACTGCTGGTCAAACTTCATACTTGGCTTTCGGTGTCAGAGTAAAAGGAACAAACGGTTTCAAGTCTGCTGAAATAGACGGTGATTTAGCAAGTGGTATTACTACAAGTGAGATACAAATTAGAAAAGCTTACATAGTTCCTGACGAAGAAGGTAAAGTTTTAGACATAAGTGACGCTGTTTACACAGGTAAAGTAGATGTCTCTGGTGACAGCTTTGAATTAACAGCTTCACCTATGCCAGAAGGTAAATATGTTGTAGTAACAGAAGTTAAAGGAATAGACCCATCTTCAATATCAACAGGTGCTGACCTATTGAAATTAACATTCAGCGGTGATTCAGAAGGAGATGTCACAGATTTCACACTATACATCGGTAATGTTAACGCCTAAAACTAAAATTTAGTCCCCTCTACCACCTTTTGGTGGTTAAAGAGGGGACACAATTAAATTTAAATACCGAAAAAACGAAATAAAAGGTAGAGATAATGAAACCAAGAGATATAGCTGGTATATTAATAATCGGTGTATTAGCATATATTTTAATTAGCAAAGTTACAACAGGTTCTCCTTTTTCAAATCCTTTTGGCAAATACTTTTATATAAAAGTTGGTTTAAAAGTAGATTGTCCGTCTGTTGGTCCGATTTACACTTATTGCCACATAGACCCATCTTATTTAACAGTTGAAGGAACAAATTCAAAATCTTTTTCAATTGAACCATTTTCTTTAGTGACGCATGAATCCAAAATTAGTATAGAAGTAACCGTTACTTCACCATCTGGTCGAAAAATTGTAAAGTCAGCTCAATATAGTGTATCTAAATCTGGCTACAAATACTATTATTTCAAAATACCAGCAGATGAAAAAGGAAGATACTCATTTGTGGTAAAAGTGTGTGGGAACTATTACGGATTTACATCATGTAAAACAGGGAGTGGGGTATATACGGTGAGTTAAATGAAAGGTTGGGCTGGAATAATAGCAACAATACTACTGGCAATTGTAGGAATAATTGTAATTATTTCTGTTTATGGAATATTATACTATTTGAAAATACTTATTGTTATATTGGCTGGAATAATTACATTCTTCTACGCATATAAGTTTATAAATGATTTTAAAATACACAAATGGATTAACTTCGGTTTAAGTTTCTTAATATCTTGTGGTGTGATTGTGTTTATCTACAATTCATGGGTATACATAGCAACACTATTGTTAATTTACGGTATAATTTATTTCATATTCGAAACTAAAGGAATAAACATAATTAAACAATCTTTCAAATTGTTAAAACAATTGGAAGGTGGTAAAAAGTGAAACACCCTATGTTGATAGCAATATTAGTAATTGTGTCAGTTTTAGTTATTGGAACATTTATTTCTACACAGCATTTATTTTGGACTGGAGGAAACATGTTAGGTTGTTCAGATTGCCATCTGATAACAAGAATAGGACCACAAACAATTTCAAGCCATTTTACATGTCCTTCTTCATGGAGTGGTGTTGATTATTTTGCTGGTTGTATAGTAAACACATACACTACATTTGCTTTGAGACCTGGAGAATCAGCAAATGTCTGTGGCTCTGATTCATACTGTTCAGCTGTTGTTGAATATTGGGGTAAGTGTAATCCCAGATACACTTCTGAATACAAATGCGATGGAGATGTTTTATACAGAGGATACATAACTACAAGCTGTGCTCATACATTTTACAAAGTGAAAGATTGTAACTCTTTAGATGGTTGTAAAGGAACAACATATTATGATTACTACTGCTCGGGGAGTGGTTGTGCTTACAAGACATATCCAAACGACCCAAGATGTGCTAAACCGAGTGGAGCAATTAATCTAAAATATGTAGGAGTGATAGCTGGTGGTTTATCAATTTTAGGTGTAATAATATATTTGTTGTTGAGGTGATTGAGTGAGGTTGAACGAAGACACAATACAAAAAGGAATTGGAGTAGCACTAACAGTTATAGGTATAGTCATAATGATATACTATACAAATGGTTTTGGAAGAATAAGTTTTTCAACGCACGGTTTATCTATGGTTAACAACGGTGTTGGAATTTCTATGAAAGTTAGTCCTATACAAAAAGTTCAAGCTTTATCCACTGTTGGTAAAGGATATTCTTACAAGTGGGAAGTTGATGTGAGCAACACAGGAACAGTTGATTGGGAAGACGCATGGGTTATAACAAGATTAGGCGTAAAAGATTCAACTGTTTCAACATGTTCAGCTTCTGGTGTAGTTGGTTCGTATTACTGTGAAAAATGTTCACAGGGTCAGGACACGGACGCTTGTAGAATAGACATAAATTCATGGGGATTCGCATATTCTTTGGACGGCAGTAATTGGCATAACGGTTGTCCATCTGGTGACAAGTGGGGTAACACATGCCACTTGGATTTGAAAAAACTCGGTATAATTCCATCGCCAGGTAAAACAGTAAAAATATACTTCAAACTAACACCACCAACATCAGCTGAAGATGGAAAATATCCTTTGATAACTGATGGAAGAATATATGTTAATGGAGTAACATACTCAATAAAAGGTAGCTATGACTACTTGACAGTTGGAAACATATCTGGTGGAATAAACCTTCAAATATTGGGAGCACTGTCTATAATAAGTGGATTGGGATTGATAATATGGTCAATACTAAAGTAAAATTGGCAATAATACCAGCAATTTTATTAATTTTTTTTATTCCAACTGCTTTAGCAGATTACATACCTGGAGACAATTCGATTCAAGTGAAAATACTGTCGTGGAGTGTTTACCCAAAGGAAGTTCAACCTGGTGGAACAATTGATGTTACAGCCAAAATACAAATTACATTAACGCAAAGAAATGATTATAGTTTATTAGTTGAATCTTCTGTTGTTCCTCAAGGAGTTCCTTATTCTTTGCTACCATTATTAGATGTTATACCGCACGCAAAATGTTGTCCAGGTAACGATAATTTTGACGACGCTATTTTACAAGAAACATACTCCGTTTGGGAAGTCGGTTATCCAAAAACCATTACGGAAACAGTTCATTTACAATTGAAAGCTCCAACACCAGATAGTTATGACCACTGCGCCCCTTCTGGGTCAGATAGAAGAAACCCAGGATTTTATTGGAATGGACCAGGTGAGTATTTAGTCACATTAAGTGTATGGAACGGTTGTGCTTCAGATGTTACATCAGATTTGATAAAATATGCTGGAGATTACAAAATAATAAAAATAGTTGTTCCACAGCAACAATATTGCGGTAATGGTGTTTGTGAGTCGGGAGAAGATTCTCAAACATGTCCGCAAGATTGTTCAGTTACAAATCAAATATTAAATACTTTAAACAAAACAATAGGTAGCACAAATTTAAAATATTCAGACATACTAATAATAGCTGGTATAGTAGGAATAGCTTTAGCAATAATTTACAAGAAAAGGTGATAATATGGAGTGGTGGTTAGTAGTTTTAGGTATAAGTTTAATAGCTTTCACATCTGGTTTAACAATAGGTTTGTTTATGCCCCGTGCTACTGTATATGACGCTTTTATAAACTATGTATTATTATTTATAATATTGTTTGGAACATTAAGTGGGTTGGTGTTGTCGGCTTATGGTTTACAAAAATAGATTTGACCCCGAAAGGGGCACTGGGTATGTGGTCTCTCGGAGACATGCCCAGTGGCACGGACGCGATGAGGCAACCGTAGAGGTGAGAGCAGAATGATATTCGACATACTATTTTACATGATACTGATACTTCCACCAATTTACGCAGTAATCGGAACAAAAAACAAGTATACTATGGATAAACACATAGGAATAGCACTAATACTCGGTGTATTCGCATTCCTATTCGGAATACTATATGGACTTGAACAAATGATAGGAGCACCACAGTTTCTAACTACACAGGCAAACATCTCACTACAAGGAATTTCAACAAGTTTAGGAGCATTTGGTCTGGCAATATCAGGATTCGTAGTAGCATTAGTAGAATACTTAGTAGCAGGGTTCGTCTCTTGGACAGTGGAGACATCTTTAGAAAAATTCAGATTGTAAACCACTTTCCTTTCTTTTTATTTTTTCTAAAAACAATAAATTTATATTAGTTTTTTCAATAATATTTTATGAAGAATCTCAAATTTCTTATGCTGTTAATCGGAATTTTAACTATTCCAAATGTTTTAGCTCAATACCCTTTAAAGCTTGTTAGCAATAATGTAGATTTAACACACGCTTGTAGTGTTTACGAATTGAATTTAACACAGCTTACGCAAAATTTACAAAACAATTGGCTTAAATATTACTATATGTTCAATTACCTGAAAACTCTCAACATTTCGAAAGTCAAAATAGTCCACGGCAAATTAAACTCTTTGGAATTGTATGTAGCTGTGAATTCTACTTACACGGTGAAAAAACCAGAATATGGAACAGCTTATGCCAATATAACATGTAACACAACATGGAAAAAAATAGATGGTGAATATTTTTGTGAAGTTAATGTTACTAATGAAACATCTGGATTCTATGAAAATTGTAGCAACATTTATTCAGTTAATACAACAAACGACACATGCGAGTATAGTTATTACGGTGTAGTTGGATACAAAAATGTTACTAAATGGAAGTGGAAGTGGATTAAATTTTTGACTAAAAAAGGTAAAGATGTAACAATTGACATAAGTGTAGAAGATTTGTATAATTTGGTTACGCAAACATTTAAAACAAAATACATTAGGTTTAAAGTTTGTGGTGATTATCAACCAGTTCTCACTAAAAAAGGTTGGAGTGTTTCAATAGACCACATACCATCTTTTATGAGTGAAGATTATTCTAATTTTACTTGGTGGAATTCTTCTTGGCAATACAGAAGACCAATAACCATAAGTGAGCAATCGGGAAACACTCTCACAGATTACCAAGTTAAACTAACAATTGATACGGCTTCTCTCATTTCATCTGGTAAAATGAATTCTGATTGTAGCGATATCAGATTTACTGACAGTAATGATAATCAAATACCTTATTATATAGAATCAGGCTGTAATTCTGATAACACAATAGTATGGGTAAAAGTTCCTGAAATACCAGCGAGTAGCACAGCAACAATTTACATGTATTATGGTAACACTGAAGCAAATAGTGAGAGTAATGCTGATAATGTTTTTATTTTATATGACGATTTTTCAACATTCGACAGTTCAAAATGGACTACTCCTACAGATGATTCTTACAGAGGTTGGGATAACAATAATGGTTATCTACATGCTTATATGGGTTATTATGGTAAAAGTCCTGGTTGTTGTATGGGTAATGGTATAAGAACACAAAATTATTATGATTTAAGAAACAGTATAATTGAAGCATATTTTAACCTACATCATGATAACAATTATGCTAACTATGATACTGACAAGGCTAAAAGTTTATCTGGTATTCGTATATTCGGTTATGACTCATCGGACTCTACTACTAATTCAAGAGGTTGTGGTAAAATTGAAGAAAAAGGTTCTACTCCTATGTATCAATTTGCTGTTGCTAACCATAACGATAATTCAATAATATATGCTACAGACAGAAGCTGGGACGGAAGTGCTACTGGTTTTAAATTGTGGACAGTTTATTTAACACAATCTAAAATTTATTATAGTGGGCAAGATAATTCATATTCTTACACAGAAACTTATAGTTTTCAAAATCTTGACCATGTTAAATTCTATATTGGTGTGTCTGGCTGTGGTCCTTGTAATCAAAGAGGTGAAATATATATTGATTGGGTTAGAGTTAGAAAATACACCGACCCAGAACCTACATATAATGTTGGTTCAGAAGAATCCAACCAACCACCACCCACAATAGTAATTATATCTCCACAAAATAAAACATATAGAAATACTAATGTATATGCTAATTTTACTGTTACCGACGATTATTCATCTATATTTCATATAAAAGCATATATAAATAATCAATTAATTTATGATAATTCAAGTTATCATAACAATACTGAAATTTATATTGATTTATCATCATATATAAATGGACATACAACAAACAATTTTACAGTGTGGGCTAATGATACTGATACAGAAAGTCCTGGGGTCTCAACTAAAAGTGTCATATTTACAATATACACTGGTTGGTATAGTTCATCGTGGAAATATAGAACTCCTATAAACATAACAGAACAATCTGGCAACACTCTCACAGATTATCAAGTAAAATTAACCATAGACACAGCAAGTTTAATTAGCGAGGGAAAAATGAATTCTGATTGTAGCGATATCAGATTCACTTATTATGATGGTTCTACTGAACAAGAAATACCTTATTGGATTGAAACTTGTGGTTCTGCTGAAGATAGTATCATCTGGGTAAAAGTTCCTGAAATACCTGCTAATGGACAAGCAACGATTTATATGTATTACGGTAATCCTTCGGCAAGTAGTGAAAGTAATGGAACTACTGTTTTTGACTTTTTTGACGATTTTGATGATAATGTGGAAAATAGTTACTGGGTAAAACCAGATGTTGCTCAAACTAACTCTCACAACTTTGTTGAGCAGAATCAACGCATGGAAGACCAGTATATATCGGATGGTTATACAGCTTTAATGGAAAACTCAGTAAGTTTTAGCTCTAATTTCATATTGGAAGCTAAAACATTTCTTCATGGTGATGGTTGGGGTGGATTCTACATAGGTCAAAATACTAAAGGATATTATGTTGAATGTAACGCAAAACGAAGCGGAGTTAGATATTGGAGTGGGACATCACAAACTGATGCTTCTGTATATGGTTCAAATACCATATCTCAAGATGTGTGGCATGATGTGAAAATAGTTAGGAAATGGAATGGAGCAAAGAATACCTTTGAGATGAATGTTGATGATGCTACATGGGATTTGGGTGACTATTCGAATGAAGACCTTACTGTAAATCCAGTTTATGTGGGTTTCGTGTCTACACATTTTTCGGGTAAATATAGATACTGGGATTTAATTCGTGTCCGTAAATACGCTTCAACAGAGCCAACCTACACCATCGGTTCTGAAGAAACATCAAACCAACCACCTTCAGTTTCAACACCAAAAATATTCAATTCGACATCTGAAACAAACTTCATTCCAATCGGTCAAAAAATGACAATAAGAGTTAATGTAACAGACCCAGATGGAGCTTCAGATTTGGACAAAGTTTTGATAACAATAATAGATAATCAATCTAATGTTGTAGTGAACAACGAAACTATGACTCAATTGACTTCAATAACAAATGGATATACTTACGAATACAACTACACAACTCAAAACAATCAACCAACTGGCATTTGGCAAATCAAAGTTTACGCAAATGACACAAAAAACGCTTTCGGATATAACAACACTACTGTAGAAGTTAAAGATGTAACACCACCAACTGTTATATTCATTTCCCAAACACCTTCAAACATATATGAAAACACAACATCTCCAGTATCGATAATAATTAACATAACAGATGACCATTCACCAATAGATTTTAATAAAACCGCTTTCTTTCAAGGAGTGAATCACACATTAACTTCATCTTTTTACCACTACAACTGGACATGGAGATACCCAGCCAACGATTTACAGCCAGATATGAGAAGGGCAGAAAACAGAAATATGTCTTATTGGTTTGAAAATGTAGTATTCAAAGAAAATCCAGATGATATATGGACTTTTGCTGGTTACGATAACACAACAAAACCTTTTGAAATAATAGATAACAGCACAACATATACAACTATAAACATAACTTTTTGTTCAGCTCACAGATTGTTCCCACAAATATTCCCAGTAGATAAGCGATACTTAAACGGAGAAGATAAAACTGGTCAGTATGTAGAAATAAGTAGGAGACAGTGGTTGAAAATAAGATGGTATCCTTCTATGCTATATAATTACACAACTCAAAACTACACAATATATTTGGGAATAAACGCAGAAAACTACAACGCAATATTAAGACCTTTTGTGATTTATTTCTGTAATTCAAGCTACACCACAGGAGACCCAGAAAACAGCGATAATTGTGTATACTTCAACCAAATAGGTATTGACCAAACAAGAGATATTGTCATGAATCAATCAGAATATGTAGAAGTATACGGATACATAGGTAACGGATATATAGCAGATGTTAAAGTGACAAACACATCTTATTTTGTTTTCAAAACAGACGAATTTAATCCAAATAGATATTACCAATTATGGTATGCTGACGACCAAATAAATCAATACATCAACTTCACGGCTTTCAATAATGCTTGGTATACAACTGATAGCGGTTCTACATGGACTATGGTAGATTACACGCCAGATTTCTACATAGTAACAACACAAGCTGAAAGAGATAAATTAATGTATTATGTATACACATGCGATGTTGCTGGTAACTGTGTCAATTCTTCTATACAATATGATAGCATAGACCCCGTGAATCACCCACCAGTTCCACCTTTGGTGATACACCCAAACGAAACCGAAAACATAACTGGTTTATACACAATTGAATTTACCACATCTGGAGACCCAGATTTTGACCTATTCAACGCTTCTATATATTTGTTAGATGAAAATGAAACTTATGTAGATACTTTAGCAGACAACAACATAACATGTAACAATTCAGTTTCGAAATACTTCTACACATTCAACACTTCAAAATACCCAACTGGGAAATACCAATTAAATGTTACACTATGCGATACGCATGGTGCTTGTTCTTCTTACAAAACAGATTACAACTTTACAATATATCATGTAAACACAGCAGAAGTTAATAGTAGTCTTAATGTAATTTCAAATATATCAGCAATCACAAGATATATCAGAAGTTTTGTTAACCTACCGTCTGTATTGGTTTCTCTTAGTAGAAACATAAAAATGAAATTTGAATTATATTTGAACAATTCAGTTTTTTCTGGAATAAATAAACTAATTAACATAACCAGAACAAACATAGACACATTATACGCTACTCCATCTGTTTCAAGAACTAAAATTATGACGAGAACATCTGATATACCATTATTGGTCTATACAAATATGCTGAAAAATTTAAATATGGTTAAGCACAATTTTGATGAACTTCTTGTATCTTACACAATTTCGAGAACAGTAAATTCAACAAGAAAACCGCAATCACAAATAACTATACTTGATGAAATATTTAGAAATGTGTATGTTTCCAGAAGCTTTTCAACTCTACCGATAATAACAGATTTTGTTTATGCTATGGTGAGACCAACTATATACCAAAATATAACAGTTTCTTTAAATATGTCGAGAACACTAATCATAATGAGAAATATAAAAGAATATGTTGACGCCATAATTGATTTCATAGCAGAACTACCAACAAAAATAGCTTATGTGTTAAAAGCTCCACCATATGTTCATTTTCAATTCTTATCCAACATATATAATCTTATATTCATACTGGTAGCTGTGTTGTTCCTAATAGCAGTAAGCACATATTATGTTTGGAAACACAAGGAAGAATTTTGGGAAAATCCATTCAAGAAATACGAAAATGAGGAATAGGATAGCACATCATACCTGAAAAAGATGTGAAATACACCATTAACATCATTATTGACACCATATATGCTAACATTATAACAAAAACACCAAGCATACTCAACTTAACATTCCTCAAAGTTTGCTCTTTTTGAAAACCTATACCTAATCCAACTATCAACACAGCAATAGAAAACATCATCATATCAATCAAACAAATAGACACTGTTGAAAGAGAACCTACTATAATATACTTAAACAAGTAGTAAAACAATCCAGTAGTAAAACCAAAAACGCCATCTTCCGAATTTATTATAAAGAAATACATGGGTATAGTCAATATAAACATTTGTAGAACATAATATATATTTTCAGGTATATTTATGTATGAATACAAATAAAGCTCATACATGCTAAATAAAAGAGCTATGGTCATGGCACTTATTATTGAAAAAACAAGCTTGTCTCCAGCTGTCATCATAATAATATAATGTGTCTAACTCATATTTATTCCTTTCCGAAACATTTATATATCTGATAAAACAATAAAAATATATGAACAAAACCTACATTTTACCTATTATACTAATAATAGGATTAGCTTTTGCTATATCTCATTCTATAGGACCTGTGAACATTCTTTCTCACCAAACTAACACAGCTTCACTAAAATACCATGCTACTGTTTGTGAATACTACAAAAAGGCTGGAACTGACACATGGCAACTGATAGGTTGCAATCACAACACTTTGACCGACATAGGAAAAAATTTCATAAGAGACCAATTAACAAATCCAGATAATACAAAAATTCTAAAATACATTTCTTTAGCAACAGACCCAAGCGATTGTTCTTCTTCAGCCACTAATTTAGCAAGTGAAATAACATCTAATGGTTTAGAGAGACACGAATGTTCATTAACAAACGGAACAGGATATGGTAATTGGACATGTGAATATTTGTTCACAGCAACTGGTTCTGTTTCAGATGTTCAGGTAGCTGGATATCACTGGGATTCAACATCAGCTTCTGATAACAATTTGTTTGCTTGTGCCAGTTTTGGCAGTGTGGACATGGAAGCAAACGACCAAATTAAAATAATTTGGACGGTAACAGTTTCAGAATCGTGATTCTTTTGAATTATCACTTTGCCGATAGATTTATAAGACAGTAAAATAAAAGAAAATTATGGAGTTTATATTTTACTTAATAGCAATATGCTTAGCATTATTACATTCAGCTATACTGACTTTTATCATACAGAACAGAAAGAAAATGACAGACAAAAAACAAAAGAATTTAGTAGCAATTTACTTAATATATCTTTTGATAATGCTTGGATATATGTTCAATAACCTTTTTTGGAATTTTTTAACACCTGAAGTTTGGTTAGAAAAGTTTATTTGGGTGTTTATCAACCCGATAGACAATCTTTCCGCTTTAATAACCGCCTGTATAATAAGAGCAATTTTCGGCGAAATGGAACTAATATGAATTTTCTTTTAAAAGTTTTTCAAAAAATTCATCTATTTCTTCATTTTCCAAAGCTTTAATTTCACCTTTTTCTATTTTCTTTATTTCTTTCATATAATCTTCATACCATTTCTTATTTCTTTTATCATACCATATTATAAAAACAATAGAAGCGACAAATAAACCAACAACAAAATAATTAAGGTATCTAATATTAACTTCTCTCCATTTTATAGGTTCTAAGTAAACACCATTTTCAACATACAATTTTGGAAAAGGTATGTAAATTCTCGTTGGAAACAAACCAAAAAACATTTTGGCTCGTT
>Ga0190359_1000618_pt1 | contig 23695 bp, 22 predicted proteins | sample 48721823_MG_FD_161269 | JGI IMG/M metagenome (GOLD analysis project Ga0190359, IMG submission 161269) | Hydrothermal vent microbial mat bacterial communities from Southern Trench, Guaymas Basin, Mexico - 4872-18-2-3_MG | ecosystem: Environmental > Aquatic > Marine > Hydrothermal vents >... | reverse complement strand
CAGGAATGTATATTTCCGGAAAGCCTTAAACCTGACCTGTTAAGCAGGGTCCGTTTATTTTGCAGTGATGATCTCACCCTGGGAGCCATGTTAACACTGATTCTGTTAATAATATTCCTCTTCATTTTCACCATTTCCCGGCTGGAATGAATGATCGATTCTCTCAGTTCCAGCAGGCGCTCTTCAGTTTTAAGGCTCTGGCTTATTATAAAATCTGCAACGGCAGTAGGTGTCTTAAATGACCGGTAAGCCACCAGGTCAGTAACCGAGAGGTCCTTTTCGTGTCCGATTCCTGTAAGTAGCGGTATGGGTAGCTGTGTAATCAGATAGGCAATATTATAATTGTCGAACCAACTCAGGTCTGCCTGTGACCCTCCGCCTCTTACTATTACCATAAGGTCATAGTTTTCTATAGCTTCGAAAATATTATTAATGGCAGCAACAATCGATGCTTCAGTTTCTTTACCCTGCATTATAGCCCTGAAAAGGCTGGGTTTATAAACAAAGCCATAAATATTATTTTTCAACTCATCCGTAAAATCGCCGTAGCCTGCTGCCTGTTCTGATGAGATGACGGCTATCCTTACCGGTAACAGGGGGAAGGTCAGTTCTTTATTAAGATTCATTACCCCTTCTGATTCCAGGCGCTTAATTATCTGTCTTCTCCTGAGTTCCATCTCTCCAATGGTATATGCAGGATCAATGTCATATATTACAAGACTTAAACCATATACCTCATGGTATTCTATCTTAACCCTGAGCAAAACTTTTATACTTTCTGACAGAGCCTGACCTGTGGTACTTTCAAAATAGGGAAGGAGCAGCCTGGCTTTTTGTGACCAGATAATGGCACGAACCCTCGACCTGATGTCTTCATGACTATCTTTCTCAATAAGTTCAAGATAACAATGTCCGGCATAGTTGATTTTCAATTCCGATATTTCGGCACTTACCCAGTAAAAGCCCGGCAGGTTTTCTTCAATTGATTTTTTAATGAGTTTCTGAAGTTCACTTAATGAATACCTGTCATTTTGATCATTCATCACCATTTTATTCTGAGCAACAATATTAAGAAATTATTGAAGACTGCAACATCAGGCACCGGGGCATGCTATCTTATTATACCTGTTATTTCCGGGTCATTTATTTTTCCGCCTTCTTTCTCCAGTTTATCCAGGTATTCAGTTTCCTCCCTTATCAGTTCTGCCCTGTTCTCAGGAATACCGTTATTATATTTTATTTCCTTTCGAACGGTTCCGTCCCGGTTAAAGAAAATCCAGGGGCCTGTTCTGACATCATTCCTGTAAAGACCCGTTATTTCCTTTGTACCATTGGGATGCCATGATCTGAATTCCCCGTTCAGTTTCCCATCCTGGTAGGAAGATTCCAGTGAGGGGGTACCGTCAGTGTAGTATTGTTTCCAGGCACCTGATTTTATTCCGTTTTTGTATTCCAGCTTTTCAGCAATTTCACCATTCCAGTGGTATTTTATGCATAACCCTTCTGCCTGGCCGTTTATGAACCGGCACCTCATAAGCAGATGATTTTCAATATAATCGGAATAATAAAACCACTCACCGGTTTTTTTCCGGCCAGTATATTTACCCCTGCCCGCAATGAACCCGTTTGGATGATAAAAGCGAGCATAGCTTGTATCCCCGGTGTAATTAAGTACTGAGGTCAGGTTCCCGTCCTCGTCATATCTTTTAAATTCACCCTCAGGCCGGTCATCTGTGAAATAAGCCTCGTACATAATCTGTCCGTTCTGGTATTTCCTAATCCAGTGACCCTGCTTCAGTCCGTTTTTATCGATATGGTTAAGTTTTTCCTGTGGTCTTAATGTACTGAATGGTATAATTATAAGAATAAGGAATAATATGATCCTGGGGAAATGCATCATAGCTTTTATATTATTACGATGTAAAAATAAAAAAAACACTCTGAAATTTTCAGAGTGTTTTATTAATTATATGTTCAGTGTTTGATTATTTAACCTCTTCAAAATCAACATCAGTGACTTCATCGTCATCGCTGCCTTTACCTGACTGCCCTTCTGATTGAGGACCCTGTTCAGGCCCTGCCTGGGGCTGGGCTTCTGCCTGGGCAGATTTATAAATATCTTCAGAGGCAGCCTGCCACCTGGTATTAAGGTCATTCAATGCTTTGTCAATGGCTTCAATGTCCTGGTTTTTATGAGCTTCCTTAAGATCTGAAAGAGCCTTTTCTATGGGTTCTTTCTTATCTGCCGGGAGCTTGTCGCCGTACTCCTTGAGTTGTTTTTCTGTCTGGAAAATCATACTGTCGGCAGAGTTAATCTTATCAACTTTTTCCTTTGCTTTCCTGTCTTCTTCCTCATTGGCTTTCGCCTCGTCGCGCATTCTTTTAATCTCATCTTCACTCAGACCCGATGAAGCTTCAATCCTGATGCTCTGCTCTTTCCCGGTACCCTTATCCTTTGCTGATACGTTGAGTATGCCGTTTGCATCAATATCAAAAGTTACTTCAATCTGTGGTACTCCCCTTGGTGCAGGCGGAATACCATCAAGATGGAATCTTCCTATTGTTTTGTTACCTGCTGCCATTGGCCTTTCTCCCTGCAGTACGTGTATTTCAACCGAGGGTTGATTGTCAGCGGCAGTTGTAAATGTCTCATTCTTCTTTGTAGGAATGGTCGTATTGGCTTCTATCAGTTTTGTCATTACCCCACCCATGGTTTCAATACCAAGTGAAAGTGGTGTAACATCAAGTAAGAGTACATCTTTAACCTCACCCGTGAGAACGCCACCCTGGATTGCTGCTCCAATGGCCACTACCTCATCTGGGTTAACACCTTTTGAAGGAGCTCTGCCGAAAAATTTCCGGACTACTTCCTGTATGGCTGGTATACGGGTTGAACCACCAACCAGAAGTACTTCGTTTATATCGGAAGCTTTCAGTCCTGCATCTTTCAGGGCAATTTTACAGGGTTCAATAACAGCCTGTATCAGTGAATCGGTGAGTTTCTCAAAATGTGCCCTTGTAAGCGTTTTAACCAGGTGTTTGGGTATGCCGTCAACGGGCATTATATAGGGTAGATTGATCTCTGTGCTTGATGAACTCGACAGTTCTATCTTGGCTTTCTCGGCTGCTTCTTTGAGTCGCTGCAGTGCCATGGGATCTCTTTTAAGGTCAACACCTTCATCTTTTTTAAACTCCTCTGACAGCCAGTTAATAATGAGTTCATCAAAATCATCCCCACCAAGATGTGTGTCACCATTTGTTGATTTAACCTCAAATACTCCGTCACCAAGTTCGAGTATGGATATATCAAATGTCCCTCCTCCAAGGTCAAAAACAGCCACCTTGAGGTCTTCCGTCTTTTTGTCAAGTCCATATGCCAGTGCCGCAGCAGTAGGCTCATTTATTATTCTTTTTACTTTCAATCCGGCAATCTCACCTGCTTCTTTGGTTGCCTGGCGCTGTGAGTCATTGAAGTAGGCAGGAACTGTTATAACAGCTTCAGTAACTTCCTGTCCAAGGTAATCCTCTGCCGTTTTTTTCATTTTTTGCAATACCATGGCAGATATTTCCTGTGGCGAATATTTGCGATCATCAATCTGAATCCTGGGTGTGTTATTATCTCCCTTAACCACTTTGTAGGGTACACGGGTAATTTCCTTGCTTACATTGTCGAAAGTCTCACCCATGAATCTTTTTATTGAATATACTGTTTTGTTAGCATTGGTGATGGCCTGACGTTTTGCAGGATCACCTACCTTTCGTTCACCATTTTCAACAAAGGCTACAATTGACGGAGTGGTTCTCTTGCCTTCGCTGTTTGGTATCACGACAGGTTCGTTTCCTTCCATCACCGAAACGCATGAATTAGTTGTTCCAAGGTCTATACCAATTATTTTTCCCATTTTATAACTTATTTTTAATGTTTTCCGATTTCCCAATCCTTTAATCAATGATTATGCCATCGGATTTTTGGGTTTTATTTATGCTAATATGGCATTCAAACGCATTTTTAAATGACCAAACCAAAGCCAATAATGACAAAAAGGCAGTTGCAGCATTTTAGTCCCGGTCAGATCATGTATTATTAAACAAATTTGTAGCTTTACCCTGTATAATAATAAAATAACAGGTTATGTCAATCCATAATACGGTTAAGAGGGTTACCACGCATGTACTCTCAGAAATGAAATTAAAAGGTGAGAAAATTGCCATGCTCACCTCATATGATTATTCCATGGCGTCAATTGTGGATAAGGCAGGGATTGATGTCATTCTTGTAGGCGATTCGGCATCAAACGTTATGGCCGGGTTTGAGACCACCCTGCCCATAACCCTTGATAATATGATTTATCATGCTGCTTCTGTTGTCCGTGCGGCAAAAAGAGCACTGGTCGTGGTGGATATGCCTTTCGGAACCTACCAGGGAAATTCCAAGGAAGCCCTTTCCTCGGCGATCAGGATAATGAAAGAAACAGGTGCACACGCAGTTAAGCTTGAGGGAGGTGCTGAAATAGCAGAATCAATCGAAAGAATATTATCTGCCGGCATCCCCGTTATGGGGCACCTGGGATTAACACCTCAATCAATACATAAGTTTGGCACTTACGTTGTAAGGGCACGGGAGGAAGAGGAGGCAAAGAGGCTTAAGAGTGATGCGAGATTACTTGAGGAAGCAGGGGCTTTTGCCATTGTACTTGAAAAGATACCTGCCGTTCTTGCCGGCGAGGTGGCCGAAAGCATTTCAATACCTACGATTGGCATTGGCGCTGGCAATAAGGTTGATGGCCAGGTGCTGGTGATCCATGACATGCTCGGGATTAACCAGGAATTCTCCCCACGTTTTCTAAGGAGATACCATAACCTGTACCAGGAAATAACCGGGGCTGTTCAGGCTTATATCAAAGATGTTCGTTCGCACGATTTCCCGAATGAAAAGGAGCAGTATTGAATTCCCCGGCATGGATATACTTTACGAAGACAACCATATAATCGCTGTTAACAAGAAATGCGGTGAATTGGTGCAGGGTGACAGCACAGGTGATGAAACGCTTTCTGACAGGGTAAAGAAATACCTGGCAGTAAGATATAAAAAGCCAGGTGAAGTATTCCTTGGTGTGGTTCACAGGCTCGACAGGCCTGTTAGCGGTGCAATAGTATTTGCACGCACTTCTAAAGCCCTGGCCAGGTTAAACAGGATGTTCCAGGAAAAAGAGGTAGCCAAGAAATACCTTGCTGTAGTAAGGGAAAGACCACCTTCGGAGGAGGGCAGTTTAGTGCATTACCTGAAGAAAAATGAGAAACAGAATAAATCCTATGCCTTTGATACCCAGGTGAAGGGCAGCAAAGAAGCACATCTGAGCTATAGGCTGATCAGCCGGACAGACAGGTATTATGTGCTGGAAATCGACCTCCATACCGGGCGCCATCACCAGATAAGATGCCAGCTGGCCCGGGTAGCTTGTCCCGTGAAGGGTGATCTTAAATATGGCTATCCCAGGTCAAATAATGACGGAAGCATATCCCTCCACGCATGGAAGGTCAGGTTTATCCATCCCGTTCAGAAACAGGAAATTGAAATTACTGCACCTTTGCCTGATAGCGATATATGGTCTAAGGTAAAGCAGCTTAAATAAAAAAAATGGCTGCTTTAATATAAAACAGCCACTTCACTCAAACTGAAAATATCAGAGGTCAGGATGTCAGAATTACCCTCCGGCCCTTATCCCTTTACTTCATTTCATTCTTCCTCTTTAAAGGATTTTTTAGCCGCGTATTCCGTAATTATTACGAAATCCATAACAAATGTATAACATTATTACCCTGAGTCAGTTAAACTGAGGTTAAATCTAGTTAAGGAAAAGTTAAAAAGTGGATTGTTGTAATATTATAATTATATTTTTGCATTATGAAGAGGTGGAAGTTCATAGGGCTGATATCTTTAATGCTGGTGTCATTAACGGGCATCATATGGGTGCAGATAATCTGGATCAATAATGCCGTAAGGGTGCGTAATGACCTGTTTAACCGTTCAGTATTCAACAGCCTGCAGAGTACTGCAAGAAAAATTGAGTCGTCAAGGCAACTGGTTTTCTACAGGCAGATGATGGTAGCCGATTCCTTATTGCAATCACAGGCAGATGAGATGCAAACCGTTCCTTTTGCCGGACAGGGGAATGCACCTGTACAGGGGTATGGAGGACTGAGCGGAGTAGGGGAGAGCTTTTCCTTCAGGCTGACGGATGATGGTAAAAATGTGCAGGTACTGGGAGATTACCAGCAATATTTTATTAGCGACAGCAATGAAAAGGAATTTCCGGAAACCAGTATCGGATCAAAAGATGCAGGCCCTCTTAATATCAATAATGACAGGTTCAGATCATGGCTTTTGCAAAAATCCAGTGACCTTCGCCAGATGGGCGACAAAATGATTTCAGAGCTCTATGAATGGGAGCTTAACAGCCCTGCCGACAGAGACGAAATATTATCTGTCCTGTATAGCGAGCTTGCGAATTCGGGAATAAGCATTCCTTTTGAATTTGCTATAGTTGAGGGAAACAGGATTATCGATGGGGTTTATGAGACGGTTACCCCGGCCGAACTGCTTAGCAGCAGCTATACAGTTAACCTGTTTAATGACAGGTTGATACGCCGGAATACGAGACTTTCCATAGTCTTCCCTGAGCGCAAGAACTATATCCTCTCATCTATGTCTCTGCTGCTTGGCGGCTCCCTCCTCTTCAGCATGATAATACTGCTTACCTTTGCCCTCAGTATATTTTTTATTATCCGGCAGAAGAGAATATCTGAGATAAAATCGGACTTTATAAATAATATGACGCATGAGTTTAAAACACCTATTGCAACCATTTCACTTGCTGCCGATACAATAAGTAACCCTAAAATCATAAATGACGAAAGCAGGGTAAAGCATTTTATCGGCATGATAAAGAAGGAAAATGCAAGAATGAACAAACAGGTTGAAAATATACTTCAGATTTCATCGCTGGACAGGAAAGAAATGGAATTCAGTTTTTCCAATGTTGATATGCATTCAGTAATCGAAAGATCGATAGAAACAATTGAGATACAGGTGGAAGGAAGAAACGGAAATATCTTTTTTTATCCCGGGGCCGATGATCCTGTAGTTTACGGTGACAGGGAACACCTTACTAACCTGGTGCATAACCTTCTTGATAATGCAAATAAGTACAGTGTGAGCGAACCGGAGATAACCTTAAGCACTCACAATAAAAACGGCAGTTTTGTATTATCAGTGTCTGACAAAGGGATAGGCATGACCAAAACCGTGCAGTCAAAAATATTTGACAGGTTTTACAGGCAGTCAGGTGGTAATATTCACAATGTTAAGGGTTTTGGGCTTGGCCTGAGTTATGTTAAAGCCATAATCGATGCCCATAATGGTGATATTAAAGTATTCAGTGAATCAGGGAAGGGCACAACATTTGAAGTGTATATTCCTCAAAACGAAGACCTCCTATGAGTGATATCTCAAAAATACTTCTTGTCGAAGATGATCTTAGCTTTGGCTCGGTTCTCAAATCCTATCTTGAAATCAATGATTTTACGGTTGAGTGGGTTGCCGACGGCAAAAATGCCATCCCTGCTTTCAGAAAGGGACAATTCAACCTGTGCATACTGGATGTAATGCTGCCCAATGTCGATGGCTTTACCATTGCTTCAGAAATAAGGGCTGTTAACAAGACCATACCATTAATTTTTCTGACAGCCAGGAAACTGAAAGATGATGTTCTGCACGGCTACGGGCTTGGTGCGGATGACTATATAACCAAGCCTTTCGATACTGATATACTCCTTGCCAAGATAAAAGCCATTACCAGCCGCAGGGAAGGGATGAAAAAAATCAGCGACGAGATTAAAATAGGTAAGTATACCTTCAATACAAAAATCAGGACGCTTAAGTCAGGGCAGGAGGAAAGAAAGCTTTCGCCCAAGGAAGCCCAATTGCTGGAACTCCTTGCACAGGCCCCCAATACACTGGTTAGCAGGGGGACAGCATTAAAAACAATATGGGGTTCTGATGACTATTTTACTGCAAGAAGCATGGATGTTTATGTTACCAAGCTGAGAAAATACCTGTCGGGCGACAGTAAAATTTCGATAAAAAATATTCATGGCGCTGGCTTCCAGATGGTAATATACAGTGATGATTAAGTCCTGAGTGCAGAGCTGCTGAAACGGAGGGGCAGAAGGTTTTCTATCCCGTCAATCACATAAATCCTGGATTTTCCGTAAAGGATTACCCTTATTTTCCTCCCGGCCCGGTCTTCCTCTTCTGATAATACCTGCCTGCACTTACCACACGGGGATACAGGCATATCGGTAAAATCTTTTCCTTTGCGGGCACATATTGCAATTGTGGTAATTACAGATTCCGGATAATTAGCACCAGCGCAGGCAACGGCGGTATGTTCAGCACAGATACTAACCGGGAAGGAAGCATTCTCCCTGTTATTGCCCCTTATTATCTCTCCTGTGTCAAGCCTCAGTGCGGCTCCTACCGGGAAATCAGAATATGGTGAATATGCATGGCTGCCTGCATGCATGGCTTCGATGAGAAGCTTTTGATCTTCATCACTCAGTTCTTCCGGACCGGCATATTCATTCAGGATAAGTTTAATTATTTTTTTCCTTGCCATAGCTTAAATATGTCCTGCAAAATACTAAAAAAATAATCATGCTCTCTGCGCTATTTGCTTAATAAAGCAATATTCTTAATAATTATGCACTACTGGTTAATTTCTTCACGTTTGTAACAAGGTAAATAACTATAAGCTTATTATTTTTACGGCAAATTTCTCATATGAGAGTTATTCCTTACATATTATTGCTGGCCTTGCTCATTTCTTCCTGTCATTCAGCGAGGTGGTCAAGGACGGGAACCTTGCCTGCGGGTGAAAATCCTGCTATTGAAAATTATATTAAAGAGTATGCTGACCTGGCCATGGACGAGATGCGCAGGACGGGTGTGCCGGCCAGCATTACCCTGGCCCAGGCTGCTATAGAGAGTGATTACGGGCGCAGCAGGCTGGCACTTGCAGCCAATAACCATTTTGGCATCAAATGCCATAACGGATGGAAGGGAAGGAGAATTTATCATAATGACGACAGACGTGGTGAATGCTTCAGGAGATACAGGGACGTAAGTGAATCTTTCAGGGACCATTCCGATTTCCTGGTTCAGGGATCAAGATACAATTTCCTTTTTTACCTCAAACAGGATGATTACAGGGGATGGGCCAGGGGACTTAAAAGTGCAGGATATGCTACCAACCCGAGATATGCAGATATGCTTATCGATATGATAGAAAAAAATGATCTTCATGTTTATGATCAGATGGTTATAGGTAGTAAAAGACAGGATCAGGGTAAAATTTATGCAACTTTGAATACGGAAAAAGAAAACGGAATAAAGAAAACCACTGATGTTAGTGCTCGTACCAATCTTGCTGACGATGATTACATAATCGGCAGGGGGAGCAGGGTCAAGGTAAGAAACATGGTTGAGTACATCACCATAAGCGGGAATGATACCTTCGATAGCCTTGCCGGGGAATTCGGATTGTTTAGCCGGGAATTATACATGTTCAATGATCTTGACGATGATGCCGAACTCCGGGAGGGCCAGATATTATATCTCCATCCAAAGAGAAACAGGGCAGAGCGGGGCAAAGAATATCATATTGTGAAAGAGGGAGAGACAATGCACGGCATATCACAGCTCTATGGTATCAGGCTCAGGGCCCTTTACAGGAAGAACAGGATGGAGCCCGGCTATGAACCACCCCCCGGAACCGAACTGTGGCTGAGAAAACTTAAGCCTGAAGGCCTTTGATAATCAGGGTTTCTTTAATGTCGAAACCCCTGAGAAATTCACTTACATGCATTAATTTTCGACCTTCAATCTGGAGCCTTTCTATATCAATGGCACATCCACCCGTTCCTATCCGGAGATAGGTTTTTCCATCACTGTTGATCTGTGCTGGTTTTAAATGTTCATATTGTTTAAGGCACCTGCATTTGCCTATTTTTACAGTATAGTTTTTACTGCCCTTCATGAAGATTGTCCTTGCTCCCGGTCGCGGGTATAATCCGCGAATGAAATTATAAACATCACTGTTTGCCATCTCCCAGTTAATAAAACAGTCTTTGCTGTGAATCTTTGGAGCTTTTTTCAGTGTTTCATTATCACCTATAAGGCTGGACTGGTCTATTGTTTTATAATTACCCCTGGCTAGTGCTTTAACAGTTTTAACCACCAGTTTTGCTCCTTCCCTCATTAGTTTGTCATGCATGTTCCCGGCGCTGTCATCTGCTGCGATATTAACCTTCTTCCTGAAGAGTATTTTCCCTGTATCGATATTATCGTCTATAAGGAAGGTTGTCAGACCCGTGGTTGTTTCTCCGTTTATGATAGCATGATGAATGGGTGCTGCCCCCCTGTACTGCGGAAGCAGTGAAGCGTGCAGGTTAAAGGTGCCTATCTTCGGAATCTTCCATATCTTTTCAGGTAACTTTCTGAAGGCTACAACAACGATAATATCCGGTTTGAGACCGGCAACCTGTTCGATAAAAGAAGGATCATTAAGGTCGGCAGGCTGTAACAGCTTAAGAAGATTTTCTGAAGCATATTCTGCGACTGCTGACCTTTGTATTTTCAGACCTCTGCCTGCAGGCTTATCGGGAGCACTTACCACGCCGACAATATTAAAATCATTAATGAGAAGTGACCCGAGGCTTGGTACTGCAAATTCAGGTGTTCCCATAAAAATGATTCGTGGTGTGGCCATTGCTTGTTTATTTAATGCTTACTTTTGGTTTGTTTATAGCAGCTGAGATAATGGCCCATTTTAGCAGCCTTGGTCTGCAGGTAGAATTCGTTATGCGGGTTTGGAGGGATCTCCAGGGGAAGGGTCTCAACAATTTCAATGCCGTATCCTTCAAGTCCGGCTCTTTTAATCGGGTTATTTGAGATCAGTTTAACCTTACCCAGGCCCAGTTCCCTCATTATATTGGCACCTATTCCGTAATCTCTTTCATCTTCGCCAAATCCAAGCTCCAGGTTTGCTTCAACCGTATCCAGTCCATCTTCCTGCAATTTGTATGTTCGTATTTTATTGAATAAGCCTATTCCCCTTCCTTCCTGGCTGAGGTATATAACTGCTCCCTTCCCGGCCTCATCAACCATTTTCATTGCCTTGTGGAGCTGGGGGCCGCAATCGCAGCGGAGTGATCCAAAAATATCGCCGGTAAAGCAGGAGGAGTGTATTCTTACCAGAACAGTTTCATCCTTTGTCCACGATCCTTTTACCAGGGCTGCATGTTCAATATTATTACTTAACTGTCTGAAAGGGATGAAGTCAAATTCCCCATACTCGGTGGGTAAATGAACTCTCACGCCCATTTCAAGTATGCTTTCTTTTTCCAGCCTGTATTTTATGAGGTCTTTTATCGAGATAATTTTAATATTGAATTTCTCTGACAGCTTAAGCAGGTCGGGAAGACGGGCCATGGAGCCGTCGTCATTCATTATTTCAACCAGTGCCCCTCCCGGTCTGAGACCTGCCAGCCTTGTCAGGTCAACGGCCGCTTCGGTATGCCCGGCACGCCTGAGCACACCTTTTGATTTAGCCTTGAGCGGGAATATATGGCCTGGCCTGCCCAGGATTTCGGGTCTGGTGCGGGGGTCAACAAGGGCATTAATCGTAAGACATCTGTCATGTGCTGATATACCCGTGCTGGTATTTTTGCTGATCAGGTCAACACTTACCGTAAAAGGGGTATCATAGGGTGAGGTATTTTTCCCGACCATGAGTTCCAGTTCAAGCTCTTCACATCTTTCTTCAGGCAAAGGCACACAGATAAGCCCCCTGCCCTGTGTAGCCATAAAATTTACGATTTCCGGGGTAGTGAGCTCGGCAGCACAGATAAAATCGCCTTCATTTTCCCTGTCTTCATCATCGACAACAATAATCAACTTGCCCCTGCGTATCTCTTCAATTGCTTCATCTATGGTGTTAAATGGACTTTTTGTTTTATTATTTCCTGTCATTATATTATAATACTGTATCTGTCTTGATTATGGTGCAAAAGTATGATTTGTAAGCCAAAATACATAGATAAAACTTTAAAAATACCCTCCGGCTTTTTATGACTTATGTCATGAGCTTCGCATTTATTTGCAGGCAGGATCATCCAGGGGGCTATTTATTCTGAAATTTAAACGGGCGTTTATTCCTGCTAATCAGTAGCCTCATCCTTATCCCCGGCTTGTACTAAACCAGGCTTTTTGCCTATGTTCCTGAAGAAAGCCGTGTATGTTTCCTTGTTCATTATGGCTGCATCTGAGGTGGCCTTATAAGTAAGAAAGATTCCCACACCCATCAATATAACTGTTGACTCCCACATGCCCAGGGGTACGGGAGCAATCCCTTCCTTTGCCACTTTTTCTCCGAACAGTGTGAGAACATACCAGATAACAAAGAAGAGAACTGCAATAACGACGGGCGTTCCCAGTCCGCCTCTCCTTATTATAGCCCCGAGCGGGGCCCCTATGAAAAAGAAAATAATGCATGAAACGGCAAGTGTTATCTTCCTGTGCCATTCGGCTTTGAATTTCAGTATATGCTTTAATTCAGCATACCTTATATTACTTTTTTCTTCTATGTACTGCAGACCTGACCTGGCCTGGTTAAGCGAATGGGATACTACCATCTGTTGCTGTATCGGATCAAGCGCAGAATAGAGGCTGTCAACATTGAAAACCAGGTTTACCATACTTGCTGTATCCTTTTCAATATCTCTTGTGTAGTAATTCCTCCTGGAGTATATTTTTGATGTTTTATATTCACGCACATAACCTTCCTCTCGAGTTTCAAGTCTTTCACTTAATGAATCAATATAATACTTAAGCTGGGACATATTCTGCATGGTCTGGTGCGACTTAAACAGGTTAAGGTCGGAGCGCTCAAGGTCGAATCCGCTTAGTTCAATTATCATTATCTGTTCACTGAAGTGGTCAGATCTGAAGGGATATTTTTTCTGGCTTGCCGACCTGCCTTTTTCTTCTATATCGTTATAGGCATATCCGTTATATAGTGTGAATATCAATCCTGATTCATCCGGAGTCATATTCATATAACCCGAATCTGCCATTACCAGAGATTTATTTCCCTGTGTGTCCCTGTGATCATAAATAAGTATCTTTTCAAGCTTGTTGGTTTCAGGGTCTTTCCTGCCAATTTTGATGCTGAAGCCTTCTATTCCGTTATAAAAAGTGCCGGCCTGGATATTCAGTTCAGGTCTCTTCTGTGTAATATCATACATCAGGGTTTTTGCTTTCCTGTTGGCATAGGGTACGACATTATTGGAAAAGAAAAAAGAGCCTATACTCATTAGTACTATAAAAATAATAAGAGGTCGCATTATTCTCTGCAGTGATATACCTGATGACTTTATTGCAGTGAGTTCAAAGTTCTCCCCCATATTGCCGAAAGTCATAAGTGCCGCCAGCAGAATGGCAAGGGGAAGGGCGTTGGGCACAAACACAAGGGTAAAATGGAATAAAAGCTCTGCCAGTACATTCAGTTCCAGTCCTTTGCCTGCCAGGTCGTCGATATACATCCAAAGAAATTGCAGTACAAATACAAACAACACAATAAAAAATGTAAGTATTTGCGGCCCAATGAAGGATTTTAAAACCAGCCAGTCTAATTTCTTAATCATAGTGCTAAGCTAGGGATTCAAAGCTACTAAACAATATTTTATTTATGCTAAAATGATATAGGGGGAAAAGCCCGGGAGATCTTATGCATAAATCGTGCCCATTTTACATTCCCAGAGCCCGCTTGAGCTCTGTTATCTGGGTATCCCATAGATAAATGGCGTCTTCTCTCTCGCTTTCTTCGGCAAAATCGGTAATTAAAAGAGCCACATCTCCTGTCAGTTCATCAATATCAAGTTTAAACTCAAAGTATCTGTCCTCGTTTTCATCTGTTTCAGCCCATTTGAACCGTACATGTTTATTTTCCCTCAGCTGTACGAGCCTGGCCCGGTGTTCGGTATTATCCCATATAAAAATAAAATCGTTGCCATCGATATGCACATCATCGGCGAACCATTCAGCCAGTCCTTCTGCGGTACTTAATCTTGGAAACAGTACTTTCGGTGAGCTGTTCAGCATATATTCAAGTTCATATTTTGATTTCATCAATTCAATTTTTGGCAAATATTTTATGATCTTATGCAATATAGAAAAAATAACATTAATAAAAAACCATATTGATATATTGAAAGGATGTATTATATTTGCACCCGCAAAAGCAGGGGAGATGGCATCACTGTGCCTGTACCTGCAAAACATGGCGAGATAGCTCAGATGGTTAGAGCGCATGATTCATAATCATGAGGTCCCGGGTTCAATTCCCGGTCTCGCTACAGGCCCCGGAAGAAATTTCGGGGCTTTCTTTTGCCCACTAATTGAGGGTTTACGATAATTTATATTGTAATAAGGTGAAAAGATACCTGACATAAACATACCTACTTTAATTTAAATTTAGTGCAAAATATAATCATTTTGCACGAATAATGCACGAAAAAATATAGGAATAACTTTGATTTCTTGTTTTATTATCATAACTTTTTCAGGCGTTATAATTTCAAAACTGGGTGACAGATAATAGCGGATCTAATATACAAATATAGTAGTATCAGGATGCAATCATGTGTTTACAATTGGCGTAATAACTAACAATATAATTAAAAGTTATGACTACTTTTAAGCCAGTTATCAGAAAAAATAGCCTTCGTCAGGATGGATCGACAAATATAAAGATCCGGGTAAGCCATCAACGAAAAGTCAGTTATTTACCTACAAAGTATTATGTAAAACCTGAGGAATTTGATTCAGCAACAGGTAAGGTTAAATCGATATATATGACCGAGCAGGAAGCAGATGTAATAAATCTTCGCCTGACAGGTCAAATAGGACAGTATGCAATGAAATTAGAGTACCTGGGAGGGAAGATATCAACTATGGATATAAAGAGCCTTATGAGGATACTGAGAGATCAGTACGAGAGGTACGATATCTATTCACTTATTGACGAGAAAATAGAAATGTTAAAGAAGGTAGGCAACGTGAACTATTCTTCCCTGTTTGAAAGGACTAAGAGAATGTTGCAGGATTACTATGGTTCGCACTATCTTACTTTTGACAGGATTGATTCACAATGGCTCAGGCGACTGGAGGTCAAAATGAGGACAGATGGCCTTAAATCCAATACTATAGGTATATATATGCGAAATATCCGGACAGTTTACAACCAGGCAATTACTATGGGCTTGATAGATCTTAATATGTATCCCTTCAGGAGGTATCAGATACCCAAAGAAACAACCATTAAGCGGAATATTACTGCGGATGAGATGAAGAAGATAAGAACTGCATCATTCGAGAATGAACTAACAGAGTGGGCGAGGGATATATTTATGCTTTCCTTTTACCTTTTAGGGATTAATATGAAGGATCTTATGTATCTGGAAGGAATCGAGGACGGGAGGATATATTATATACGCAGCAAAGGAAAGAGGCAATACTCGGTTCTGGTCCAGCCGGAGGCTTTTGAGATAATTGAAAAGTACAGGGGTAAGAAGTATCTTTTGAATACGATGGAAAATTATGCCGACTACCGTTCAGCTACCAAGAGGATAAATAAGAAGCTGAAAGATGTGGCAAAGGAATGTAAGATAAACAAGAAGATAACAACCTACTATGCCCGGCATTCATGGGCTACTATAGCCAATCGTATAGGCATATCGAGGGATACTATAAGGTATGCCCTGGGCCATGCAGGTGGAACCGTTACTGACATATATATTGACTATGACCTGGAGCAGGTTGATGAAGCCAACAGGAAAGTTATTGACTATATTACCACTCTTCCTGGGTAGTATCCATTTTAAACAGGTTGTTAAATGTATATTCGTATATCTCGACAGGTTTCTTCAAGAAAGCCCTTTTGAACTCATTATTACCTACTGCCCAGGTAACAAGCTCACTTCTTTCTCCCTTCTCTGACAGTGCATCATCATATCTTTGTATAAGGTCTATTTTATTTATAGTTATCCTGTACCTTCCTTCCTTGATTTCAATAACAGCATAAGCGTTAATATCCATCCTTGCTACATACATAGGCACCTGCATTTCTGAATACCCCAGAGGCTTATAATCAGCACGAGTTTCCTTTAAATTCCCCATAATCATATTATCGGTGATATTATAACTCTGAAATATACCTTACTTGGCATAATTCTCAATAATAAGATTAGCATCCAGGTTGGTTTCAAATACCCTCTGCCACTTTAATTCACTGTTTTCTATAATAAAACTATGCTTATCAGCCCTCTGAGCATAAACAGCCATTGTTGCCAGCGAAAGTAAGGCAATGAATAATAGATTTTTCATAAGTCTTTAGTCTTTTGGTTCAAAATTTCATAACTGCCCCTGTAGGTGTTAATGTTAGTGCTGCATTTTTAAGATGGACCTCCGCACTCCATAACATGATGTAGGATATTGTTGATACGATGCCGGCACTTATTATTCCGTAAACGGCCAGGTCGGGGTATTTTTCATAAATAAGCCCCGACACAACTCCAATAGTAAAGCTTAGAGCACCTGTAGCAAATGCCATCTTCCTTGCCTGATGATATTTGTACAGGTGCGGGATTGCATCATTTTCGATGATTGAACTGTCCTGTTTCTCCTGACTGTCATAATAAAGATCATCCTTAACCTGGGCAAAGGTCGCGTTTACAAAAAGTGTTAACAAAAGTAATGAACCTACCCCAATAATTAGGACGGTTAGTTAAGCTATGCTACGTTGTTAAAATTACAATTATTTTTTTCATATTCCTCTATTGTTCGGTATCCTAATGCAGAGTGCCTCCTACGGCGGCTATACCAGCTTTCAATCCATTCAAAGATTGAAAGCTGGGCTTGCTGTTGATTTTTGAATTCCTGTCCATAGATCCATTCCACCTTGATCGTTTTAAAAAAGCTTTCTGCCACGGCATTATCCCAACAATTGCCTTTTCTGCTCATGCTTTGGTTTATAAGGCTATTTGCTCTAAGGATCTTGGTGAATTCATTGCAGGCATACTGGACCCCCCGATCAGAATGAAAAATCAATTCCTGGGTGATAGGACGGTTCCAGATTGCCATAATCCAAGCCGGAATAATGGTTTCTGCCGCCGATAAGCCCTCACTCATGGCCCAACCAATAACTTTCCGGTCATACAGATCGATGATTACAGTCAGATACAGCCACCCATTTCGTGTACGCACGTAGGTTACGTCGGAGACCCATATTTCGCCCGGTCTGGAAGCAGTAAACTCCTGATTAAGCAGATTGGGCGCAACCGGATAGTTATGATTAGAATCGGTAGTTACCTTGAATTTCTTTCTTCTTTTGGGCCGCAGGTCAGCAGCACGCATCATTCCGGCAACTTTATTCTTCCCTGTTGTCCATCCTCTTTCCTTTAGCTCACGGGTCATCCGTATGCTCCCATAACTCTGCTTACTTTGTTCAAATATCTCCATGATCTCTATCAAAAGCTGCTCATCCAGTTTCCAGCGGTTGGAGGAACCCTCTTTGAGCCAGCGATAATAACTGCTTTTGTTCACCTTAAATACTTTACACATCATCTCAATGGAAAATCTGGTTCGGTGATCACCTATGAATTGGTAGATTTTCCATCGCTCCTGGAGAAGATGCTGACCGCCTTTTTTAAGATGTCCCTTTCCATCTTAGCATCCCGCAGCTCTTTCTGCAATCGGGCATTCTCCTTCTCCAAATCGGTCATTTTGGGCTTTCCTTTCCCAGGAAAACTATTGTTCTGGTACTTTTCATGTTCTCTTCTCCACCGATATAATAACTCCGGGTGGATTCCCAATTCTTCGGCAATCTCTCTTGCATTGCCTCGTGCATACGAAAGCTCAACTGCTTTTTGCTTGAACTCCCGATCATAATAATTTCTCTGTTTTTTCATCATGGCAATTTACTACTTTTATTGTAGCTTAACTTGCCGTCCGGTTTTTTGGGGTATATCCATTACTACAGTGTTGCTTATCAATATACTGGCATAAAGGTAAAGACCATCTATACCAGCAGGGTGGTAGAGATATTTAAAGACAATGTTCGTATTGCCTTCCATCAAAGGGATCGTAGACCCTACTGGCACACAACAATAAAGGAGCACATGCCGCAGGATCATCAGCTAGTCGCTGGATGGAATCCTCACAGATTGATCTCCTGGGCAGAGAAGATGGGAGGATCAGTAAAAGAGTTTATACAATTAATGCTGGATAAGAGGGAGCATCCGCAGCAGGCTTTCAAGGCATGCCTGGGGGTACTGAATCTGGGAAAGAAATATGATGATCAAGCCATGCAGCTTGTCTGTAAAAAAGCCATTGAGATCAATAGCATATCCCAACGATTTATAGCCAACTCATTGAAAAACAGAACCTACAAGATAGAAGATGAAGATCCTGGCAATATGAAACTACCCTTTCATGAGAATATAAGGGGAAAAGAGAATTACAAATAAACAGATAATCACTAATCCAATAAAAAAGAAGATCTTATGAATCACACAGTAACAATGCAAAAACTCGAAGAAATGCGGTTTACCGGTTTTGTCAGGGCATATCGGGAGATGACAGAAACTGCCGTAAATCGGGAGTTTACTACCGATGAAGTAATCGCCCACCTGGTACAAGCCGAATGGGATGACAGGTATAACCGAAGACTGCAGGGGTTGATAAAAAACGCCCGGTTCCGGTATCGCGCAAGCTTTGAGGAAATCGATTTTTCAGCTAAAAGAAATCTCGACAAAAATCAGCTATTGAGGCTTTCTTCATGTGACTGGATTACCAAAAATCAAAATATCATTTTCAGTGGTTCTGCCGGTTCTGGAAAATCATGGATAGCCTCATCCTTAGGCCACCTGGGATGCCAACATGGATACAAAGTACTATACAAAAACTGCATCAAGTTGTTTGATGAATTAAAGATAGCGAAGGCTGATGGAAGCTATATTAAAGAGATCAGCAAGATCGAAAAAATGGATCTGTTGATCCTGGATGATTTTGGACTCAAACCACTGGATGGCAATCAAAGGTTGATGCTATTGGAAATAATTGAAGACAGACACGGAAGAAAATCAATCATAATAGCATCACATTTGCCTGTGAGTCAGTGGCATGATGTAATTGGCGACCCTACCATTGCTGACTCAGTTCTCGATCGAATCGTCCATAGTTCCCATCGAATAGAACTTAAAAGTGAAGTATCAATGAGAAAAACATATAAAATCGATTAATTTAGAGGAAATATTTATGCGAAAAAGAGAGATGAAAAACCTGTCCGCTTTGCGCAGGACTGGGTGTCCGGTTTAATCAGGACAAGGTGTCCGGTTAAGTCAGGACTGAGTGTCTGGAATCGCAAGAATACGCAATTATTGCTATTATCTTCATTTTAGCATTATCTGCCAAATGGACTATATTTTTTGTTGGCGTTTCGTTGTTGTTTAATGATGATTTTTATTCCTTTTTAGTCATGTTATTATTTATAAAAATTCTAAACGTTTCTATGGAATAACTTTCCAAATTAATTGGTATAATATTTTCAAAATTCGGCTGTTGAAAAAGATTATCCTCAATCAGAGAAGTATGAAAAGCCTTATCTATATTAAGATTGCTATCCAACTTAAGATTGAGATTGCTCTTTTCCCCCAACATATCATATAATCTTATAACTATTGCATCGTCATCATCACTTTTCTTAATTGCAGATACGATGGCATTTTCAGTATCAAGGCTGAAAAAACTATTGATTTCAGGCAGGTATGCCTTCTTAAAATGAGGAGGATTTACCACTGTTACAAGTTTTTCATTGGCTTGTTTGCCAAATCGGAAACCATTTTGCCATCCTGGTTGATGTGAGGTCAGGGAGAAAAAAAAGTAGTGATTGCCTGTTTGAAGATATTCGTTTCCAATCCAATGACAGCTTTTTCTGGATGCCAGCAATAAGGGCTGCAATATGGTATAATCAACGGGATTATCTGTTGGGTCAATATAATCGGCAACAGCTACCGAGGAACTAAGTGTAACACCAAACTCGCCATTACTTGCACCTATCCAGTTTTCAATTCCCCGGGGATGAATATCTGCTGCTGGTGTCAGGTATCGTTCTCCTGCCGCACCATCAATTTCATCTTTGCCTACTTCAGCTACGCCATAAGGTACTTCGTAGGCTACCTGTGCATTTTCCATATTCAGGGGCATTGCCATTCTATATTCACGATACAAAACACCTTCCCAGTTTAATAATTCCACTTCAAAATCAATCTTCTTTATGAAGTTATATATCGTGATGGTTTCTTCTACAACTGCATGACGTATTTTTTGGCGCATCTTGTAAGAAGTAAATACAGGTCCGTTTGATACAAGCTCCCATTTGGATGGGTAATTACTTGCTTTGTCAAAATCTTCCATACTTGGTTTTTGAACATCATCGAATTCACCTGCGCCATTGCCTTCAGATTTCATTGTGAAAACTTCCCCTCCTTTGAATTTCTCCGTATTTAATAATTCTACTTCAAGTTCTTTATCATAAATACTTGATAATCCACCGTCAGAGAATTCAAGCATGTAAAAGTCATTTTCAAAAGAATGATCATGCATGTTTTCCTTTTCCTTTGATTTTATTTGTACTGGCCTTGCATAGAATGTTGCATAGCCCAGAGATGGGATATCATTGGCGATAAAAGATATATCAACTGATTTTAGGGTGTTATCAGCATACCGCTCTGTTTTTTCCTTTTGGTATGCAACGGTTTTATTATTTGCATCCTGTATAGTAAAGTCAATGACTTTGCCTTTATCAAATTGGAGTGTACATTGGATAATGTCATCTCTATCCCAGCTTAGGCTATTAAAAACTACAATGGGAGTTCCCGCATTTTCTTTAGTTTTGATGTTTCCTGCCAACGATTTTGTTGCATTTTCAATAATTTGTTTTGCTTCGCTCTGTGCAAATTCAAATTTTCTTCTAAATAAATCATCGGTGATATGGCCATATTTTCCTCCCCATCCATGATCAGGAAAAATTTTTGCTTCCCATGCATTATGAAGTCTTTGCTGCGGATAATATGCAAAGCTGTTTTGTGCCAAAGCATCCATCGTGGCAAATTTTTCAGCCATGGTTAACATGATATCACCATGTCGACTTGCTTTTATCGCTTTTTGATGGCCTGGACCATGGATGTAAAGCCACACTGCAGGGCGTTCACCTTTAATGGATGGAATGTTGGTTGCAGCAGTTTCAAAAGCTTTCATAAATTCAGAACTGGTAACAATTTTGAACTTGGGTAATTTGGCTAGAACAATTTCTCCGGGTGATGTTTCAAGATCTTTAATGCTTTCCCATTGGTTAATGATAGGACTATAGTCGTGTACTGGGCTCATATCCGCACTTGACAATATCGGTATGATGGGCTGATTTGTATTGGATGAAAAATATTTTTCCCAGTCCAAAGTACTGGAAGCAATATATTCAGCAGCTTCAAAGAAATCTTTTTGTAATGGAACAAATCCATCATAATAATGCCCTGGAGAAAAGGTTAAGACTGATGAACCATCTGGGCTTTCCCAATAAAATATACCTCTTTCATGTCTGCTGATCATCATGTAATTTGTCCCTGCCTTTTTCATAATTTGTGGCATTTGCAGTGTACGACCAGGAACATCTACATTCCAATAGGTATCGGCTTTATAATCAAATTCATCTTTTAACCATTTGGCACCTAAATAAAACTGTCGAGCCAGAGCTTCTCCGGAGTACATTTCTTCATAGGGTTGAATGAAAGTTGATCCACATGATAGGGTTCCATTATTTAATAATTGTCCGATAAGTTCTCTCTTTTCAGGATGCCTTTCAATATACTCCTTAATCATCAAAGCATCTTCAAGATCGAATCGCAGATAGGGTTTTTCTTCCAAAGAATTAATCAGTGGAGTAATTAGCATTGTATCTCTTTCAAGCACACATTTTTCTGGGCTATCCATCCAGGCAATATCCTGATGACTGGAATTCATAAGGTATATGGTACTGATGCTTAAATCTGATTGAACCAAGCCCAATAAGTTTTTAACAGTGTTGGGAGTATATATTCTTCTGCTACTAATATTAATGACATCCTCTTTCTTACTTGATTCAATCTTCAATAATGATTTGGCAAGAATGATTTGCTTCGATGTCTCTTGTTCTATATCTTCAATGTCGATAATACGATTCTTTCCATCGCGAATAAGCAAGTGATGATTGCTGAAGTTTTCAAAGATAGCACTTGCTGTTGCTTCACCATTATGCTCTTTTAATACGAGTTTGGCTTGCGTGCCTCCAAATTCAATTTCAATAGGACTTCCCACCATATAAGCTGGAGCTTCTACCTTAAAGGTATAAGCTCCTTTTTGTGGTTCACAACTGACATCCATCCAGGTTTCGTATTGTGACGCATTTGATAAATAAGATATATTGTCCTTCGCTTTATATACAATAATCCAAGTGTTCTCATTATTGCTTTGTCCAACAATCTTTATTTTTAAAGGCTTACCGGGTGTTATCCATTCATTTGGTGCGCTAAGCAACATATATCCATGGGCATCACCATGCTGATCCTTTGAAAACATAAGGAATTTAAGCTTTCCTCCATCATTGCTTTCAATTTCCCATTCCGTTTTTTTACTGGATATAATCTCAAACTTCTTTATATCGTTGACAAAAACATCAAATCGATTGGTTTTATCAGTTAGGTCAATAGCTGCGAGCCATACAAATGAGGCATTCTTCTCTTTGTAATTTTCTGGGACAGGTTGTGTTTCCCATTCTATGGCCATCAATCCATCTGAACTTCGGGTAAGTAAAGATTCTGTTATATCTCTTCGGAGACTGTGATATTCAAAATCGTTTTGTCCAAGATTTTGGTTAAAACCTTCCAGAAATCCTTTTGTCTCCTGCGCAAAATCAAATTGATTTTTGAGAAGCTCTTTGTTTTGTGAGAAAGTAAATGAATATAATCCAGTTAAAAGTAAAGTTATAATAATGCTTTTTTTATTCAGTTTCATTTATCTGTAAATTATTGATTTTAGTTGTTTTGATTCAATGAACGCCAACGTTTCAGCGGTATGATTAGTTGGCTGTCCCGAGTCATCGGGATGGCTCACTTTTTGCCAGGCCACCGTAGCTACAGCGAAGGTGGGCTGAGAGCTACGAGGGCCGTGTAATCTTACCGGTATCCGTTCTTTTTATTGTTTTGTTTACTATATAAAGTTAAGAATCTTTTGGCAATTGTAAACGGAAAATAACAATGCAGGTTTTTCGGAAAATAAGAATGCATGAAAAACAGAAAATAGCAATGTAGGTTTTTCAGAAAATAAGAATGCAGGTTTTTTAAAGAACTCCCTCCTTTTTTCGCTACGTAACTTTGTTTCTGTAAAATTGGATAAGTAAAATAAATAAAAGAAAGTCACGGTTGATTTATAGTTTTAAAGTGTAAAACCAAAAAAACAAACAACCATGACTTTCAAAGAACAGGA
>Ga0190359_1000617_pt1 | contig 23710 bp, 23 predicted proteins | sample 48721823_MG_FD_161269 | JGI IMG/M metagenome (GOLD analysis project Ga0190359, IMG submission 161269) | Hydrothermal vent microbial mat bacterial communities from Southern Trench, Guaymas Basin, Mexico - 4872-18-2-3_MG | ecosystem: Environmental > Aquatic > Marine > Hydrothermal vents >... | reverse complement strand
ACTACATATGTTCAGTTCATCAAGGGGTTCCTCTTGTTGATAGCAGCTGTCGCATTAACAGGAGGAGTGCTTTGGGCTACTGGGCTTGGGCCGGTAGATTTCATCTCAAACATATTGGATAATCCAACTCTAACGACTCCGAGTGGAGTTATGGATGGAAACGCGTTCCTAGCTCCGGGTATAAAGTTCAAGAACCCACTGGATTTCCTGAGTCTAGCACTTGCATTAATACTGGGAACAGCTGCTTTGCCACATGTGTTGATCAGGTACTACACGGTGCCTACTCCCGCTGATGCAAGACGATCAACAGTGATCGCTATTGCGGCAATCGGTGTATTCTACATTTTAACGCTGTTCCTAGGATTGGGTGCTATGCACTTCATGACAGTTGACCCAGCGAACCAAAACCTTTCAGCACCGCTTCTCGCGGAGTTTATCGGCGGAGAAATATTCTTCGGGTTAATATCCAGCATAGCCTTTGCCACGATACTAGGAACTGTCTCTGGTTTGATAATGGCGGCAGCAGGAGCCATAAGCCACGACATTTGGACAGTGTATCTGGGAAACACACAGGATGACGCACAAACACTGCGAATGACAAAGATAACTGCAATAGGTGTAGGAATAGCAGCAATCATACTAGGCATCGTAGCCAAAGGGATGAACGTCGCCTTCTTAGTAGGATTAGCATTTGCAATCGCGGCTTCAGCCAACCTACCTGCATTGATCAGCGTGTTGTTCTGGAAGGGTACAACCGCTAGAGGCGTCTCTCTGGGTATTTGGACTGGTTTACTCAGTTCATGTGGATTAATCCTGATAGGCCCTACCATAATGGGCGCTGGTGCAATATTCCCATTGGCTAACCCCGGTATCGTAAGTATACCCTTGAGTTTTATCGTGACTTTTGGGGTCTCGATGCTGGAAAAATAGCCATCTTTTCATAACTATTATTTTGTATAATTGTATCACTGATGCCAATGTCCCTGTACAAGTTATCCGACAACATTACATTGATTGATGCACCGATAAATGGAGTAAAAGGAGCACTTGGAACCTATCTTGTCTCTGGGGCGAAGACAGCGGTTATTGATCCGGGTCCAACCAGTCAAGCCGAGGGAGTAATTAGTAGACTTGGAAAACTGGGGTTAAAGAATCTTGACTGGGTTCTGGCAACCCATATCCATCTTGATCACGCGGGTGGCAGTTGGCTGCTACTCAAAGAGTACCCAGAATCGATTCTTCACTGTCACCCAAAAGGCGCAGCGCATATGGTTGATCCCTCAAAGCTCAGAGAAGGAGCAGAAAGACTATTTGGAGATAGAATATTGGAATATGGGGCGATTAAAGGAGTGCCCAAAAATAGAGTACAGGTATCCAGAGACCTTGAGATTATTGATCTAGATGGCGCCTCCTTGGAGGTCCACTGGACTCCGGGACACAGCAGCCATAGTCAATGCTATTTTGAGCCTGACTCGCGGACGGTGTTTGTGGGTGACGCTGTTGGACACACTATGGGTGATGGTGGCCCAGTGATTCCTGTGAGCCCACCGCCGCATAACCCATTACAGGCTCTTGAGAGTATAGATTTGATTCGTTCTCTAAGACCTGAGATTCTATGTGTGGCTCATTTTGGTGCTCATAAAGAGCCGGGAATATACTTTGATAGGATCAGTTCCCGGACTAGGCTATGGATGAGACTTGCAGAGAGAATTGTTGATGAGGGTATGCGTCTTGATGACTTGGTTGCATTGACCATGAAGGAGGATCAAGAACTGGCGGACCATATTAAGGGTGTTGAAGGCGCAGATCATTCATTAAAAGCAAGTCTCCTAGGGTTCTACTTATATGCAAAATGGGTGAAAAACGGGTAAATCTATACTACTATTCCATACTGTGGGTTAATACCAAAAGTATGTACAAAGGCTCCGCAAATCCCTTTAAAAAAAATTCAAGTATTTATGCATGCGAAAGAGAGGGTACAGGAGTGGGCGTGTTGGCGTTCTTGCGACCCTAGTGCTACTGTTCAGTATAGTTCTATTTGTGGGATGCCTCTTCTGGCTCAGTGTTAATGGTCCATGGGGTGGAGGTCAGATCTTCGGTGATGACCTGTTCAAACCAGTCTCCATGCCAGCGGAGCAGAATGAAGAAGCACCACGGAATACTACAGATACGGGTTGGAACATAACCAAAGCAATGGATGATCTTCAGTCAAGCGGATGTGTGTTGACAGAGTACTCATCAGAGTACACAGGTGATACAATACAACTTGATTATGAGGGCTTCAAAGCTAAGGCGATCAAAAGAAAGATCGTGTTCACCGCGGATACACCAGAATCACCCATACTCCTTGTTTCGGATACTGGAAATCTGTACGAGTGGAGACCATAAAAGATCCATAGGAACCATCTAAAAGTCCCCATATCTAGGGGATACTATGAGTCGTGTAGCATTAATCAAGGGAGAAAGAAGCCTAGAGACAGTCTATAAAGCCCTTGATAATATCCCCTACGCTGAAGCTTTAGCTGACTGGGAAAGAGTTTTGATCAAGGTTAATTTTATCACCACCAAAAACTGGGAGACAGGAGCCACAACTGACCCGATAATAGTCGAGGCACTAGTCAACATATTTAGGGAACTCGGAAAAGAGGTAATTATTGTTGAGTCTGATGCTCAGACGACAAACGCGGATAAAGCTTGGGTGGCCAGTGGTATGAGTGAACTGGGTGAACGCCTTGATGTGCCTTTCATTAATATGCGACATGCGGATGAGAAAATTGAACTAAAAGTACCCGAGGGCAGGGAACTCAAAAAGATAAAGGTAGCAAAGATAGCCACAGAGTCAGCCATAGTCTCGGCTGCGAAGCTCAAGACACATATGAGCACTAAGGTGACACTTGGACTCAAGAATATGTTCGGTATGCTCACCACCAAGTTCAAGGGAAAATATCACATCAGGGGAATGGACAAGGTAATCCACGATATCAACAAGACACTACCACCTCAACTAACCATAATTGATGGATTCGTAGCCATGGAGGGAAAAGGCCCAGTCCACGGAAAACCAGTCAAAATGAATACAGTAATCGCTAGCGTTGACCCTGTTGCGGCTGACTCGGTTGCATCTCAGGTCATGGGGTTCAATCCAAATGAGATTGATCACATTAAGTGGAGTCATGAAAGCGGAGTCGGCAATATGACTGAAATAGAAATCATCGGTGAAAAAATAGACTCTGTTAAAAGGAACTTTCAAAGGATCTAATAGAAAATTGGGGGAGGATTACTCCTCGATTATCTCGACGTTCGCCCTTGGCACAGTTACTACATTGCCTTCGTCAAGCTCGATGTTGACGACGCGCACCATGCTTTCAGACTCAAGCTGCTGAAGCTCAACGGGTAGGCTGTGTACCTTGCCGATTGCTCCGAAGTAGGGTTGTCTGATAATTCTGATTGGGGTTCCGGGTACCATACCCTGTGATAGAGCTTCACCTTCATCTTCCTCGACTAAGTTGTGTGGGATGATGATCTCTGGACGTAGTACGCCTGCCCTGATCTGGGTAGTACCGTTTACAGATGCACTGTAGCCTTCAAACTCTTTTAGTAGGTCAAAGGTTCTCTGGCTCATGTTCATTGTTCCAAAACCCTCAGTGATAATCACTGTGATTCCTACTTCTTCCTGTCCTGTGATGGCTACACCGATCTCCTCGCCTGTGAAGGTTGTTAGGTCGTCGTGGCGGATACCTCCGCTGACGATAGCAGAGACACCGATCTCGACTGCCTTCTTCATGGCGTCTAATGTGACTAAACAGCCGCCTACAAGGATCTTATCCTTGTGCTCTGGCTTGATCATGTCAGCTTCTAAGACCTGGTCGTTCTGTGGTGTGACTACATGGATTTCCCCGTGCACCTCACCGCCGATTCCAAAGATTCCCTGAATAAAGGCTGCGTTTGTCTCGATTATTGCTCCTTCTTTGGGCATTACTTCGATAACCTTACCGGGGATGTATGCATCAACCTCTACGGGTATAGGAGCGCCTCTTACGATTGCTTGTCCAGTGACCTCGCTGAAGCTCTCAAGTGTACCTGTTACAGGTGACTTGACTTCTTTCTTGATCAAACCGAATAATGCCTTATAGAAGGCTAATTGTTGACCCTTCTCAACCATGTCACCGACCTCAACGGTCATGTATCTTGGTGTGTCCTCTGGCTCCATGCCTAGGATCATGGAGATCTTGACGATCTCGGGATCTCCGCTGATCTCGGTCCTTGCAACAATATCGGTGTGTTCGATCGTGTCGCCTTCCTTGACGAAAACCTCTCCAAGAAGGGGTAGTCTTCGCATCTTCTCGACCATGGTTGCTTTCTTGACCTTAAGCCCAGGCGTATATGCGTGTGCTTCTTCGGTCTCTTCGCCGTTGGTTTTCTTCTCTGTTTCTTGGTCTACCATTAGATCAACGCCTCCAGTTCTTTCTCGTCATATAGATTCGTCGCCTTGAACCATTTGATAAGTAACTCTTTCCGCTTTTGGTCATCCTCGGGGAAGTACAGTGGTCTACCACGTGCGTCCAGTAGCAAGCCAGCTACGCCACCTTGAACGGTTGCTTCAAGCTCCTTGCCTGGACCTGCACCTATATCATAGTGTGCTGCTGGTTCTACGAATACCTTGGCTTCCTCTTCTGGCCCTAAGGGGATCAGTTTGAGGTCTCCGAGTTTCATCGACTCCTCGAGCACCTTGCCGTCAGGCATCTCGATCTTTAGGTCCATTACTTTCTCACCGAACTTTTCCTGTCCAGAGGCTGCGATACTTGTACCGAGCCTTACGAGGCAGTCCTTGTCGAAGATGTTCCAAGCTGCGTCACGATAAACAGTGGATAGGACACCTAGGTGTGGCATCATGAAGACGCTGTCCTGCATCATTCTGGTGATGCCCTCGGTTAGCCATGCGTCTGTTAGGATGAGCATGCTTTGGATTCTGCGTGGTGCGTGGCTCAATAGGCCGCCTGTTCCTGCGCAGATGTCGATGTTCATCATCTTGACGTAGCTGTCTTCGACTGCCTGATCGAACATGTCGCTGATGGTACGTTCTACCTGTACGCCTTTGAGTCTGGTAGCGATGGTTCTGTGGTGTTGTAGTCCTAGTCTTAGAGCTTCACGTGCAACGCTGTGCTCAACGATTAGGTCTTCTAGTGTCTGTGGGATTGTTGTTGGCCGGATCATCTTGTTCATGAGTCGGCTTGCAATTTCCTCTTTATCGAGGTTGAAGGGAATCCAGCGCATGATGTTATCGATGCCTGCTTCCTTCATGACGTTGGTTACGCTGTAGCTCATGCCTAGGTTGGCTGATACGCTACGTACGAACCTGCCTTCAACGATTGAGTATACGTTTGTTGTTGCTCCACCGAGTCCGACGCCCAAGACGTTCTGGTTGAACGTGTTTGCGATAAGCTGGATGGCCATACCTTCACCTGCTGGGGTTGGCATGATGTCGATATCAGTCCACTTCATTAGTTTAGTATATCCTGGTGCGTGGCTCATGACGTGCTCCATGAATAACTCGTGTACTGCACGCCTAGCTGGTTCAGTGTTTTCCTGTTCAAGGGTAGGTCTGATGTTATCGACCATCTCAAGAGCGAAGCCAGTGTTCATGAGTTCCTCGATCTGAGGCCTGAGTGTCTTGTTACCAGCGTAAACGATAGGTAGCTCATATGCTGCACCCAACCTTGGTTTTGGTTCTGCTGCTTTGATTAGCTCAGCGATCTCCATGACGTGCTGGCTGGCTCCTCCATCGGTTCCACCTGCCATAAGTATCATGTCTGGTCGGAGGCTTCTGATCCTCTGGATCTTTTGATAGGTCTGTCTTCCGTCGTCACGTGCGATTACGTCCATGACGATGGCGCCTGCGCCTAGAGCCGCCCTGTTCGCTGATTCTGCTGTCATTGATTTGATGAGTCCGGCGACCATCATCTGTAGACCACCGCCTGCGCTGCTAGTGGTACAGTAAAGGTCTACTCCTTTCTCGCCGTCGTAGGGGATGATCATTCCACCCTCAGGAGCGAGTAGCTTGTGTCCTGTAAGCTCCTCGACTTCTCGCACCGCGTTCTGGACCCCAAGAGTAACGTCCTCGTAGGGGGCTTCAACAGTAGTGGGTGCTTCTCCTGCGACTAGGAAGCGCCATTCGCCGTCTTTCTTGTGGAAGAAACGGGCTTTTGTTGTGGTGCTTCCTACGTCTGTGGCGATAATAAATTGCATTTCCTCTGTAGGTTTGCTGAGGTCTGCCATACTGTTTCATATTCAGTCGCGGCAGGCTACGCTTAAATATTTCTAATTTACAGCGTCCAAAGAAACCTAAATATTATGTTTTTTTGAACCAATTCTTCCTGTTCTTCTTCTCGGCTTCCTTCAAGGCATTTTTTACGGCTTGGTCTCTTTTCTTCTGCTCCTCTTTTACGGCTTTGGCTTCTTTTTTCTTGGCTCTGCGCTCTGCTTCTTCCTTTTGAAGACTTTCTTCAATCATCTGTATCAAGCGTTCAATGTTCTCACGTTTCTCAAAGACTTGAAGCATCTTCTCGCTGGTAAGGCCAAGGTTCTCACCGAAAGCGGGCATAATTGGGGCGAGTGCGGCTCTAAGTAATCCTCCGCCTACATAGGACCAAGGTTTGATGCTTTCCAGTGTGAGGATAGCCATGGTCTCCATCTTGTAATAGATTATCTTATCGTATGTGGCTTGAAGGGTTTCTTCGATTTCCTCTGGTGTTAGCTCGATTTCCCAGAACAATCCTTTCTCCACCTATTCATCTGCCTCAGGGATATTTGTTGATTCCTCAAAAGCAGCTAATGTCTCACGTCTGAGTTGACGTTTAAGACTGATGTATGAGCCTGTGAAGCCGCCGAGAAGCATAGAAAGTAGTAATAACGCTAGGAAGATGAAGCTAGTAGTTCCTGTGAGCACCCAGAGACTGAACCCTGAGAAACACCACCCATAAACAGCGGATTTTAGACCAATCAAAAGATGAGTATGTTTAGTTCTACTCGCCAAGAGATATGCTGGATACAGTGACCCAATATAGTAGACGGGGTATGCGATTAGGACTGCCCATTTCTTGCCGGGGTTTTGTGTGAGCATCCAGTTCATGAAATATACTGATGCATAGGTTAGTATCGCTGCCATACCGTACTCTGTGCTGCTTGGCTCCCTTTCTCCACTCAAAGGTATCAAAGATTATTGTCGGTGATGCGGATAAGAGTTTAGTCTACAAGAATTTGTAGCCGGGGTCTATAACCATATGTTTTTATTTGTAAAATCCCTTGAAGGTTTACAATTCGGGGTGTAAAAAGAACTCACATTATATGTCTATTCTTGGTTGATTCGACATCGAATAAATCAACCCTTGGTTAATGGCTTAGAGTTATATTGTGGTAACATCCCAGTTGACCCAAACCTTAGGAGGCACCTAAACTGACACAAGATAATAATAAGAAAACCCTAATCACATCCGCTTTAATCTACGCAAACGGACCAGTCCACATAGGGCATATGGTGGAGAACGTCCAGACAGACATCTATGTTCGATTCCTCAAGATGACTGGTAGAGATGCCTTCTACTGTGGTGCAGAGGATACTCATGGTACACCTATCGAGATCAATGCAGCCAAGGAGGGCATGACCCCTGAGGAGTTCATTGGGCGCTGGTATGATGAGCACAAGGAAACCTATGACAAGTATCTGATCGACTATGCGAGCTATTATAGCACGAATAGTCCTGAAAACCAGTACTATACTGAGCTGATATTCAACAGGCTCAAGTACGCTGGGCACATCTACACGAAGGAGATGGAGCTTACCTACTGTGAGAACTGTGAAAGGTATCTCCCAGACAGGTACGTGAAAGGCACATGTCCCAACTGTGGGGCGCAAGACCAGTATGGTGACGCGTGCGAGAAATGCAACTCAGCCTACAGTACAACGGACCTAGTGAATCCCTACTGTAGTATCTGTGGAGCTACCCCCATCAGGAAGAACAGTTTGCACTACTTCTTCAAGCTTGGCGAGTTTACAGATTGGTTGCGAGATTGGTTGACAAACAACAAGAGGCTTCAGCCTGAGATCAGGAACCAGATATTAACTTGGGTGAATGAAGGACTTGAGGACTGGTGTATAAGCCGGGATGGGCCATACTTCGGCTTCAAGATTCCTGGAGAGGACGACAAATACTTCTACGTCTGGCTAGACGCACCTATAGGATACATAGCTTCCACAGCAAATTACTGCAAGGACAAGGATTTCACAGCTGATGACATCTGGCAGACAGACGACCATGAGATAATTCACTTCATAGGCAAGGACATTATCTATTTCCACTTGCTATTTTGGCCAGCTGTGCTCTATGCAGCTGGATTCCATGTACCGGACAATATCGTGGTTCACGGATTCTTGACGGTTAACGGGGAGAAGATGAGTAAAAGCAGAGGCACATTCCTCACAGCAGACGAGTTTGCGGACTATCTAGACCCTGAGTTACTCAGGTTCTACTATGCGGCTAACCTGAGTCATACTATGACGGACATTGATCTTGATCTCAAGAACCTTGAGAATAGGATCAACAACGAGTTGGTCAGCAACTTAGCGAATCTAGTCTACAGGGTAATGAGCTTCACTGGGAAGAACTTCAAGGGCGAGACTACCGAGATCGAAGACGAGGCATTGCTCAAGGAGATTCATGAGAAATCGTTGAAGGTCTATAAGGCGTATGATGGTTTTGAGTACCGCGACGCCATCAATAGAATACTAGAGATAGGAAGCATTGGGAACAAGTATTTCCAAGACAAAGCTCCATGGGAGCTGAAGAAGACAGACCCAGAGAAAACCCGACGGGTACTAACTGACTGTGTGAACATAGTCAAGAACATCGCAATAATGATCAAGCCAGTTATGCCCGTATTCGCTGAAAAAGTCGAGAAACAGCTAAACCTATCTGACTTGAAATGGGCGGACTTGGATAGAAAAATCGAGAACCACCAGCTTGGTAAAGCTAAGATCATACTCAGAAAAATTGAGCCCATCGAGATCAAGGCACCTGAGCCGGAGCCAGTTGAGCGTGAAATCAATTTCAGCATCGACTCTAAGATAGAAAGGCTTGGTGTTGATGTTAAGCTCGCGGTTATCGAGGGCGTTGATATCAAGAAATCCAGCGGTGAGCTTGATAAACTCAAGAAGGAGGCAGCCGAGGAGATTAAGGCTATCCAGCTTGAAGGCAGCCCAATAGTGGATGCTTACAACGCGATATACAAGAAATTCAAGGTTGATGTCGAAAACAGTGCTGCATACCTAGTTAAGATGGTGAAAGAAAACGGGGGACTGCCAACTATCAACACAGCCGTAGATAGCTACAATATGGTATCAGCCAAGAAACTGGTTAGCGCAGGCCTTCACGACTTGGATAACATCAAGGGAAACCTCAGATTAGCCGTAACCAAAGGCAAGGAGCTATACATTCCACTCGGCGGGACTGAACCCGAGAAGGTGCAGGCGGGTAAGTTCGCGTTTATGGATGATGAGAAGATACTCTGCTGGCTTGATGTCAAACAGGGACAGCATACAAAAACTGGGCTCGATAGTAAGAACCTTCTGTTGTATGTTCAGGGAAACAGTGAGACCACCGGTCTATACTTGGAGGAAGCTATCACCGAGATGTGTGAGCTCATCACCAAGTACTGTGGAGGCAAGTATAGGCTACTGAACAAGACTGATATCTCGGCTTTGAACCTCAAGGTAGCCAAGGTCACTGATATCCAGAACCACCCCCACGCAGACAAACTATACATCCTAAAAATCGATTTGGGCGATGAGAAACGTCAACTATGCGCTGGACTCAAACCATACTACCCCGACCCCAACGACTTGCTAAACAAGCATCTAGTGGTAGTAACAAACCTTGAACCAGCAAAACTCAGGGGAGAACTAAGCGAAGGTATGCTATTAGCGGGTGATGACGGCGAGAATGTGGGTATTTTGAATCCACAGAAAAGTAGTCCCGGAGATCAAGTGTTTGTTGAAGGCGTTAGCGAGTACAAGACCGATAAGATCGGGTTCAACGACTTTATGAAATACACACTTGAGGCAAAAGACGGGTACGCGTACCTACAGGGTAAGCAGCTACAGACCAGCACCGAGAAGATCAAGCTGGAAAAGGTCGTAAACGGTAGGATACGATAACATTCCCCTTTTATTGAACACTCGTTCCACTTGGTTTCACAGGGTCCCTAATATCATCTTTTTCAAAGTTATTCTCTGGGTGGATGCTTGATGGAACAGAATGAGGACCCGGAAATCAATGAGAAGGAGGTAAAACCTAGTGTTAAAAAGGTTGATCCCGGGGAAAACAGACTCATGATGCTCTTCTACAACATAGAAGAGCGGAAACACCTGAAGATATTGAAAGAAGAGGAAACCCTAGAAGCCTTCTACAAGCCCATAAGTCAGAGAACCTGAGCCTCAACCTCACCAATAGACTTGTCCAGAAGCTCGATAATCAAGTCAACTTCTTCTTTTGTAGCCACTAATGGTGGTGCTACCTGTATGTGGTCGCCTCTGACGCCGTCAACTGTTCCGGTTCCCGGGTATACAAGTAAACCATTCTCGTAGCATTGTTCAACGATTCTGCCGTTGAAGCCTATGGATGGGTCGAAGGGCTCCTTGGTTTCCTTGTTTTTTACGAACTCGATGCCCGCGAACAGGCCTTTGCCCCTGATGTCGCCTACTGATGGGTGGTCATAGAGGTCTTGTAGTTGTTTATGCATGTACTCTCCGGTGACTCGGGAGTTCTCCACGAGGTTATGCTTCACCATGTAGTCAAGTACTGCTCCTCCTGCAGTACAGACAACCGGATGACTACCATAAGTATGACCATGAGCGAAAGGCTCACCGAAGCCCTCAAACACCTTGTCGCTAGCTATGGTAGCACCTAGAGGCAGGTATCCTCCCGCTAAGCCTTTGGCTGTGGCTATGATGTCTGGTATGGTCTCCCAGTGATCGATACCCCACATCTTGCCTGTTCTGCCGAGACCGGTCATAACCTCATCACTGATGAACAATACACCGTGCTCGTCACATATCTCGCGTATCAACTGGAAGTAGCCGGGAGCAGCGGGAAGACTACCTAGAGTTGCGCCTACAAAAGGCTCTGCGATAAAGGCTGAGACGTATTCTGGTCCTGTGGCTTTGATCTGTATGTCTAGTGCCCTTGCACATTCGAGGTCGCATGAGTCACAGGTCTTTCCGAACCAGCATCTGTAACAATAACAGGGGGGTATATGGGGGAAATCAATTAGCATGGGAACGAATCGTTTTCTGCGTGCGATGTTTCCTGACATGCTGAGGGCTCCGAGAGTGTTACCATGGTAGCTCTGCCAACGGGCGATTATCTTGCTGCGCTTGGGGCCATTGTTTAATAGGTGATACTGACGTGCCATCTTGGCTGCTGATTCTGTGGCTTCTGAGCCTCCGCAGCTGAAGAATACATAGTTTAGTGTGTCTGGTGCTAGTTCTGCGAGTTTATCGGCTGTTTCTTTGACTGATTTTGTTGTAAAGTGGCTGCTGTGGACGTAGCTAATCTCGTCCATCTGTTTTTTGACGGCGTCTGTGACTTCTTTGACGCCGTGTCCGATATTGACGCAGATGGGGCCAGCGCTTCCATCGATGAATCTTGTTCCGTCTCTGCTCCAGAGGTAGATTCCTTCTCCTTTTACCATCTCGTGGAGCGTCATTGATCCACGTGTGAAAATATGACTGCCTGACATGTATAATGATTGTATTATGATAACTTAACGCTAACTACAGAAGGGAAAACCAGAAACATGCGAAGCCCCACAGAATATCTATGATTGATGATATTGAGCGTGTAGCCTGCGTAGGCTCAGGATTAGTTGGACAGAGCTGGGCAGCGCTACTAACACTAAGGGGATATGACGTTGTGCTTCAGGACCTCACAGAGAAGAAACTAGCGGAAGCAGTGAAACGTATTGAACATCATATTGATGTATTGGTCAACGCTGGTCTCGGCACAGACCCTGAAGCAGCAAAAAAACATCTCACAACAACCACTAGCCTCAAAGAAGCATTAAGTGGCGCTGATTTCGTTATAGAGTCTGTCTTTGAGAGTCTTGAGGTCAAGTGTCCACTGTATGCTGAGATGGATGAGTTGGCTCCACCCGAGGTGATTTTTTCCAGCAGCACATCAGGATACATGATGAGTGAGATAGGACGCGATATGAAACACCACCCAGAACGCGCGATAGTAGCCCATCCATGGAACCCAGTACACCTCGTACCTCTCGTTGAGATAAGCCCAAGCCCCAAGACAAGCAAGGAGACTATCGACAAGACGTATCGTTTGATGGAAGACCTTGGTAGGGTGCCTGTGGTGCTGAAGAAAGAGGCGTCGGGTTTCATAGCTAATAGGATATCTGCAGCTCTATGGAGAGAGGCTTTGAATGTTGTTGATCAGGGTATTGCATCGGTTGAGGATGTGGACAAGGCGATCATGGCTGGACCGGGTATCAGGTGGGCGATGATGGGTCCGTTCCTAGTTTATCACCTTGGCGGCGGTAAGGGTGGTATCGAATACATCATGGAACATATTGGTGTCAAGAAACAAGAGTGGCTCAAGGATATGGCTAAGTGGACAGAGTTCCCCGAATCAGTAAAGGAGAAGGCTGTAGATGGTGTTGACGATATGGTGGGTGAGCGGAGTCTCGAGGAGCTTGAGGCTTGGCGAGACAAGTATTTGATTGCCTTGAATAAGCTCCTATGGGGCGGAGAACGAGAGATCTACTAATTTTTTTCTTTTACTTGGCGAAAATATCAAGTCCTCAAAGAACTGTATATAATGTATGAAGGTTTTAGCCGAGGGAAAAGGCGAGTTACTTGCGTGGATGAGCCCCGATGAGGGACGGAAATGGATGCGGGAAAACAAGCCGAGGGCGCTAATGGATAAAAGAACCACCATGAAGGAAGCGGTCCAGCGTTACATCAATGATGGGGATTATTTTGCTATGGGGGGCTTCGGGCACATCAGGCTCAGCATGGAAGGCATCTACGAGATGATCAGACAGCGGAGACGCAACATGATTATGGCTGGAAAAACCAGTGTCCACGATGTAGACATATTGATCGGTGGAGGCGTAGTAGATAGAATAGAATGCGCCTACGCCCATGGACATGAGCTTAGAGGATTATCACCAGCAGGGAGAAGAGCTACAGAGTCAGGCAGAGTAAAGGTAGTAGCTGAACTCAGTAACGCGGCGTTCCAGTGGAGGTTCAAGGCAGCATCCATGGGGTTACCGTGGTTCCCAGCACGGATCATGATGGGCACTGATACATTCAATTATAGTAGCTCAAAGATTGTTGAGGACCCATATACGGGTAAACCCATCACGTTGATCCCGGCTTGTTATCCTGATGTCGCTTTCATACATGTTCACCGATGCGATAAGTATGGTAACTGTCAGATTGATGGTACTACCATCGAGGATATTGAGCTTAGCAGAGCCGCGAAACGACTCATAATAACCACAGAGAAAATAATACCCCACGAGGACATCATAGACCACCCTGATAGGACCGCGATACCTCATTTCGTTGTAGACGCGGTTGTTGAATCCCGTTATGGTTCGCATCCAGGCAATATGCCTGATCTCTACTATAGTGATGAGGAGCATATGGCTGAGTGGTTGAAGCTGAGCAGAAGCGATGAGGGTGTACAGGAGTATATGGACAAATACGTCTTCGGTGTAGAAAATCAGGCAGAGTACATTGAACTCATCGGGGGAGAGGAGAAAATGAAGTATCTCTGGAGGCTTGAACATCTACAAGTGCCTATGGAGGCACCTTGGAGGCGGTGACCATGGAGTACAACCTCACTGAACTAATGGCATGTGTAGCCAGCAGGGAGCTTGAGAACAAGAAATCCATCTTCGTAGGCACAGGACTGCCTATAATCGCTACGATGCTAGCTCAACAACTTCACGCACCAGACTTATTAATCGTCTTTGAGGCGGGGGGAATCGGACCCAAGATACCAACAATACCCATCAGCGTGGGTGATAGCAGAACCTTCTACAAGGCAGTGATAGCCGCAAGCATGGACTACGCGATGGGAATGGCTCAGGCTGGACTCGTGGACTATGGGTTCCTAGGAGCAGCACAGATCGATAAATACGGCAACCTGAACACCACAGTCATCGGCGACCATGACAACCCTAAGGTAAGGTTACCTGGAAGTGGCGGAGCCAACGACGTGGGGAGCCTCTGCACACGAACCATCATACTCATGCGCCACGACAAACTCAGATTCGTAAACAAACTAGACTACCTCACCACTCCCGGATACTTGACTGGACCCGGAGCACGAGAAGCAGCAGGACTACCAGCCGAGACAGGGCCATACAGGGTGATCACACAGTTAGGGGTAATGGGTTTTGATGAAGAAACTAAGGAGATGATGCTTCTGCGGGTGCATCCGGGGGTAACCGTTGAGGAAGTTGTTGAGAATACGAGTTTCAAGCTGATTATACCTGATGATGTGGGTGTCACTGAGCCACCCACGGAGGAGGAGCTTAGGTTGCTTAGGGAGGAGATTGATCCCTCAGGGATAGTGATTGGGAAATGAGGTACAGGATAGGAGTAGCTGGGTTCAGCCACGAGACTGTCTCGTTCTGGCCCGGTGTAACCAGTTTGGATGATTTTGAACTGACCTCAGTTTATGGTGAGGATATAATCGAGAAAGGACGAGACACCAACAGCTGTATTGGCGGTTTCATCGAGGTATGTGAAAAAGAAGAAGCCGAGATGGTGCCTATTGTGGTTGGGAGCGGTGGCGCCACTGCTACTGTGGCTGATGAGGTGTACGACCACTATGTGCCGTTGATCGTGGAGGGTTTCAGGAAGGAAAAAGACCATCTAGACGGTATTTTGCTGAGTCTACACGGTGCCATGGCGACTGAAAGCCGCACAGACCCCGAAACAGATGCAGTGCGAGCCCTAAGAAAAGCCGTAGGCTATGATATTCCAATAATGGTGACCCTTGACCTTCACGGTAACAAGGATGAGGCGCTTCTCAAAGAAGCCACAGCTGTATTCGGGTTCCACAGCAGCCCCCACATAGACCAAGCTGAGACCGGGAGAAGAGCCGCACGTTGCATGTTCAAGACACTAAGAGGAGAGGTGAAGCCTATCTCTGCTATCAAGAAACCGGGTATAGTGGTACCATCTGTCTTCAGCGCCACAACCATCTCGCCAGCCAAGGACCTCATCACACGGCTCAAGGAGTGGATGACGAAGCCGGGTGTTATCGATGTTACTGTGTTGTTTGGATTCGCGTGGGCTGATGTGCATAATCTGGGTATGTCAGTTATTGCTGTAACTGATAATGAACCAGCGCTTGCGAAGGAGATCGTTAATGATCTTTCTGAGCTTGCTTGGGAGCATCGTGGTATGCTCACTGGAATGGGGAACAAGTCTCTGTATAGCCTGGAGAAGGGCGTCAAGACTGCTATCGAGAAGGCGAAGACTGCATCAAAACCCATTGTGATACTGGATCACGCGGATAGAACCAATGATACCACCTTCATCATAAGGGAGTTGCTCAAACAAAGAGCCGAGAACGCAGCCGTACCCATGATCTATGATCCACCTTCAGCACAGAAATGTGTGGAGGCTGGAAGGGGAGCCAAAATTGAGCTAGAGATAGGTGCAAGCACAGGTTGGAGAGATGGAGGTAAGTTCAGGGTACGAGCTGAGGTACTGTGGGCTGGACATGCAAAATATACTGGTACTGGACCCATGACCATTAACCGGGAGGTTGACCTTGGTCTATCAGCCATCATCCAAGTAGGAGGACTATGGATACAACTAGTCTCCAGACAACATAGCCTGATAGACGCAGACCCAATGGAAAGATTCGGATACGATCCACTGAGTTTTGAGATCATTGTCTCAAAGTCCAAGACTCACTTCAGGGCAGTCTATGAGGAGCTAGGGGAAGAGATCATCATAGTTGATGCACCGGGACAATGCCCAGCGGACCTAAGCCACTTTGAGTACAAACACGCCCCAGAGGGGCTCTACTCCACTATGCGGAAGTAGGTTCACCGCTTATTTTTAATCCCCAGAAGCCAACCTTTCACTAGTGTTTACTTTGTCAAAGATTACTGTCTCAAAGCTCTGGAAAATGAAGGAGAAAAGCGAGAAGATCACCATGACCACCGCCTATGATTACCCAACCGCGTTGCTGGTGGAGAAAGCAGGACTAGACATGATACTGGTAGGGGATAGCGTTGGAATGGTGGTGCTAGGCTACGAGAACCCGGTGCCAGTCACGGTTGATGACATCATACACCACACTAAAGCAGTGGTACGAGGAGCCAAGACCCCCTTGATCGTAGCTGATATGCCCTTCATGAGTTACCATATCAGCCTAGAGGAGACAAAACGAAACGCGGCCCGCCTCATACAGGAAGGCGGAGCAGACGCAGTAAAACTCGAAGGCGGAAAAGAGGTAGCCTCCATGGTTAAGGCGATAGCTGATACTGGTATTCCGGTTCAGGCTCATATTGGTTTGATGCCACAGAGGGCATCAGTGGGAGGAGCCTTCAAAGTTCAGGGCAAGGATGCAGAAACAGCCAAGGCTATTCTTGAGGACGCTAAGGCCTTAGAAGAGGCTGGAGCGTTTAGTGTTGTTATCGAGTTTGTCACCACGGAGGCTGGTAAACTAATCACTGAAGGATTAAAGATGCCTACTATTGGTATTGGCGCTGGTCCATACTGTGATGGCCAAGTGGTGCTCAGTCATGACCTACTGGGCTATTATGAGACTCAGCCACCCTTTGTGAAGCCCTACGCGGACCTCAACGAGACCATCACTGATGCGTTTAAGGCGTTCAAAGCAGATGTACGAGCCTCAAAGTACCCAGATGAGGCTCACTCAGTGACTATGGATAAAAAAGAGGCAGAAAAAATAGAGAAAAAGAGAAGCTAATCCCTGTAAGCAGGGGGCAGTGGAAGAGACTTCCAGAGCTCGATGAAGTCAACCATGAAATCTACAGCTTCCTTCATCATGGCAGCGCCTTCCTCAGCGTTACCCTTTCGGGGGTCACTGCTAGCATATTGACCATTCCGTGTAATATCCTCGGTCATTGGTCCGAATGAGGCATAGAATATCTGGCTGACAAGCTCATAGTCCTCTCGGTCAGGGTCCATGAACTCTTGAAGCTCCTTTGAGAGCACTAACCCGTTCTCCCAGTCCTCCGCTCGCCACATCTCACATAGCTCAGGGAAATAGTGTAAAGCGAAGCTGGTCTCACGTGGTCCACTGTGAACCTCAAGATACCGCGCCATGCGATCCTGTATCTCCTTGGCTAGCTCAGTATTCTTTGGTCCACTGGGGGCTGCGATCATTACCTTATATTTGCTCCGTGCCTTCTGGATGGCTAGCTGGAATGTTTGCTCGTTTCCACCGTGATAGTTGACCATGATGAACCGTTTTACGCCATGATGAGCAAAGCTCCCAATAGTATCCATTAGGACACCCATCAGGGTCTCGCTGCTGAACGTGACTGTACCGGGGAAAGACATGTGGTGGGGGCTGTAGCCGGGCCAACAGGGGTGAATACAGACGCTGTTTGTCTGGCTTGCTACCTCGTGGATGAACTTGGCGACGCCGAGGCTGTCGGTGCCTAGAGGTAGATGTAATCCGTGTTGTTCGATTGCGCCTATGCCGATGATTACGACTGGTGCCTGCTCGTTTTCAAGCCAGTCCTCGAATGCGGGTCTGGTTAGTTCCTGTACCCAAAACTTGGATAATACTCCATTCTCTGACATGGTATAGTGTTCGTGTAGAGAAATATAACATCAGTCTAGGGCTAACTCTGATTCCTCGAAGATGAATATCTCCTCGATGGCCTCACCGAATACATGGGCTATACGTTTTGCCAATAACAGCGATGGGTTATACTCGCCATTCTCAACAAAGCTAATGGTTTCGCGTCTTACTCCTACTTTTTTCGCTAGGTCCGCCTGTGTCAAGCTGTCTCTTGCCCTGAGTTCCTTGATGCGAGTCTTCATTTCATGTTCTTCCCATAATGGTACATAGCTATTAAGTAGACTGCAACCTGTAGGAGTAGTCCAACAATCAGTATCGGCGGTGAGCCGATTTTAGGCGTGGGTAGTAAGTTCTCTGATAGAAACTCATACCAGAGTAGAGCAAGCCAGATGTAGTTGCCTATGATGAAGGCGGCTCTTCCTGCTTTTCCTTGTAGTTGTGTGCTCATCTCGTCTGCTACCACGTAGCCTTGTCGTTTCTCTTCTTGTCTCTCTAGTATTGTTCCTACGAATAAGCCACCTATTGCTATTAATACTGCTACATTGACTCCGCTGAGTATGCCGAATGTACTTGTTCCGAATCGCCATACTGTTATGACTCCTGCGATTATGGCTATTGTCGCCGTGATCATGTTTCTTGTTTTCATTTTCCCTTCTCTCCATGTGTGGTTTACCACACATTATGTATGATAAAACACACAATATGTTATATAAACCTAACGGAAAACTAGTCCATCACAAGACAAAAAAACATCAAACACCAAACAAAACCCATGCTCCAGATACGGTGGCACGGACACAGCTGCTTCACAATAACAGACGGCTCCACCACCGTAATCACAGACCCTCACGACGGAAAATCATTGAATCTTCCTCCTCCACCAACAGAAGCCGACGTGGTAACCATCAGTCACAGCCATGATGACCATGACAGCGGCGCAGACAGGTATGACTGTAAGATTCTACGCGAACCAATTGATACTACCGTGGGCTCTGCGCGGCTCAGGGGCGTGGAGTGCTGGCACGATGATCAAAGGGGGAAACGTCTTGGCACGAATATTGCTTGGGATATTAACATGGATGGTATTCAGGTAACTCATTTGGGTGATCTTGGGCATTATTTGACGCCTTCTCAGATGTTTCAGATTGGCATGCCCGATATTTTGATGCTGGCTACTGGCGCTGATATTGCCTTGGCCGAAGATAACGCTACCTTGCTGAGTCCTAAGGTCATTATTCCTATGCATTATTATACACCGGGTATCGATTTCCCGTTTTATCACCTGAAGAGTATACTAGATTTTACAGATGGCAAGGATAACGTAGAGCAGGTTGGAAACGAGCATACGTATAGCCGTGCAGATATTCCGTACCGCATGATGATTCATGTCTATAAGCCTCCTAGAAAACAGAGATAAACCCAAGTCTCCATCAGTTAACTATGAAGGAACCAAATCTACTCGATATTGTTCAAGCAGCTGAACGCATCAAACCATACATGAATCCAAGCCCGCTCTACACGTATCCCACGTTAAACGAGTATCTAGGATTCACAGCGTACATCAAACACGAGAACTACAACCCCACAGGGGCATTCAAGATCAGAGGAGGCATCAATCTCATCAGCCGGCTTAGCCCAGAAGAGAAAAAACGAGGCGTAATCACTGCAAGCACAGGTAACCATGGACAGAGCATCGCATTGGCGAGTAGGATTTTCGGTGTCGAAGCCCATATCTGCGTACCAAAAGGAGCGAATCCCATCAAAGTAGCTGCCATTAGAATGCATGGTGCGGTAATCCATGAGTATGGTAAGGACTTTGATGAGGCCGTTGAGAACGGGCAAAGACTAGCCAAAGAGCATGGTTACCGGTTTATCAACAGTGGTAATGAGCCGCTTCTCATCGCAGGCGTAGGCACCATTGGGTTGGAGATAATGGAACAGCAGCCAGATATTGATGTCGTTATTAGCCCCGTGGGTAGCGGGACAGGTGCAGGTGGAACAGCTACAGCCATCAAGACATTGAAGCCAGAGGTGAAAGCGATCTCGGTTCAGGCAGAGAAGGCACCCAGCATCTACATGAGCTATAAGAGTGGTAAAGTGGAATCAACGCCCACAGCCGAGACCTTTGCAGATGGTTTAGCCACAAGAAACGCCTTCGAGTTACCTCTTGGTATTCTAAGGAGTCAGGTAGATGATTTCATCTTGGTCTCTGAGGAAAAGATGCGTCACGCCATCAAACTCTACCTAGAACACTGTCATACCGTTGCTGAAGGAGCAGGTGCAGCCAGTCTCGCCGCAGCAGTCAAACTCAAGGACCAGTTGAAGGGCAAAAAGGTGGCTTTGGTGCTTAGCGGTGGAAACATCACCTTTGATGAGCTAATGCGGTCTATAGAATCTGATTAACCAGATAGTCTTGTTCATGGGTGGTGGAGGCGAACTCCTCTATGATGGGGAGTATATACCGTAGATCGCCGCCCTCCACTGATTTTTTCGCGGTTTCTCTTACTTTGGGTCTTCCATTGTAGGCGATGCTGAGTCCTGTGGCTCGCATCATTTCTATGTCGTTTGCCCCGTCTCCTACCGCTACGCATTGGTCTGGTTTTACTCCGAGCCAGCTTGCGAGTCCTAGTAGTTTTTCGGCTTTTCCTTTGCCGGTGATTATAGGTGGATGGATTCCTGTTATGCATCCGTCTTGTAGCTTGAACTTGTTGCAGCATACATATTCGATTCCTAGGAGATATGCGGCTCTGTGTGCCAGTATGTCAAAGCCTCCTGTGACGATGATGGGTACTCCTCCGAGGCGTTTTACTCCCGAGACTGTTTCTTCTGCTCCATGGGATAGACTTAGTGACCCTGCGATTCGCTGTGCTTCGCTGATACTGAGCCCTTTGATGAGCCCTACACGCTGGTGGAGGGATGAGGTGAAATCGATTTCACCTTTCATGGCTCTATTTGTAATATCATCTAGCTGTGCCTTATTTCCCAGCTTTTCTCCGAGGGCGGGGAATAGTTCGGCATCAATCAGTGTTCCTTCTAAGTCAAACGCTACTATCAAGAAAATTTCCTCCCCAATGGGGATATTCAGTGCTTGATAGGCGAATTACAGTCCACTGGACTGAGATATACTACTAGACCCGCAGAATGGTTGTGCTGGTTCTTTGTCTAGTATCATATCTTCACCTATCGAGTTTCCGAGTAGTGGCATTGAACCCGTTTTTTGATATAAGTATATTGTATTCAAAAATGGGTACACACGACCTAGTGATTAAATTCTCTGAGGCGTGTATATTCTTATGCTGGATGAGATCATCAAACAAGCCCAAGAGGACCTACTATCACGGGAAAAAGCACGAGACGAGGCATACAGTCGGGCACGCAAGGCTCGTACGCTAAGTAAACAAGCGATTCTACTACTCCACAGCGGCGAGGTGGCTAAAGCAGAGGCGAATATCGCTGAAGCAAAGAAACTGCTAGGTGAGATCAATGAGTATACTGGTGTTTATCCTGAGATAGCCGTATATGATGCGGTCTCGGCTGCCCGACAAGAGTACTCAGAGGCGGCAATACTCTACGGATTAAACAATGGTACAGGTTATCCTTCTCCAGAGATGCTTGGTATCTCATCAACAGATTACATCATGGGGCTCGCTGATGTACCCGGTGAACTGCGACGCCAGACACTGGACCTGCTCAGAAAAGGAGAACTGGAGAACGCAGAACAGAATCTAGCTTTGATGGAGGAGGTATACTTGAATCTGACCGCCGTTGATGAGGTGAGTCTTTTCTTGAAGGGGCTCCGCCGGAAGCTTGATGTCACCCGTAACGTGAATGAACGGACAAGGGCTGAGCTAACCATCGAGGTAAGCCGAGAAAGACTCCGCAAGAAGCTCGCAGAGGTAAGCGAAAAGCTGCAATAATATTCTTAATGACGCACTTTTTTGCGTTTAAAACCCGTTAAGGTGACGGTTTTTTACGTATATCGAAAGGTGATCTGGGCTGTTCTAGGGCTAGTTTCATTGAAATAAACCGCTTCCAGCCTTTTTCACTGGTACCCCCCCTCCCCAAATATTTTTTTGTTTGCGGGATTCGCGGAATCAGGAATTTCGGACGTACCTACGTTCGAAATTTTTCAGTATGACAAACCCCGCCGCCTCTCCACCGTAGCCTTCAACAAGATCATGTACTGCAATTGCGCCTTTAATCGGTCCAAAATATACACTATATTGAAGCATCTCACCGCCTAGACGCCCAATGATCTCATTCAGGTTTGTCCAGAACCTGTTAGTTGCTTGTATTTTCCTAAAGTCGTAGACGATGAGGTACTGGAACTCGGATTCTATGTCTTTCTCAATGCTGTCTATGATTTTTTGGGCTCTGCTTTTACGCCCCATGATTATTTCGGACGTACCTATGTACGAAAAAACTGCTGAGCCCCTCTCTCGCTCAACAAAGCAACAATCAGAAACCACATATCATTTATATCTGATAAAAACCCATCAATCACAACTAGAAGGGAAGATTGAGACTATTGTGTCAAAACTCTTAACCAATAAACACATACCCCGTCTAGTCGATTCTATGGAAGTGAAACCATGACACAGCCAAATATCCAGATATACGACACCATGACACGCAGTAAACGCGTATTTGAGCCAATAAACCCACCAAAAGTCACAATGTATGTCTGTGGACCCACCGTCTACGGAGACCCCCACATCGGCAACATCCGCAGTTTCACAAGCGGAGACCTAATCAGACGTTGGCTAGAGTACCGAGGATACATTGTCAAATATGTTATGAACATCACAGACATAGACGACAAGACAATTCGAGACAGCGGTGCCGCAAATAAAACCCTCAAGGAGTTCACAGAACACTACACGAGTGTATTCCTACGGGGGCTCGACGCATTAAACATCAAACGAGCCACGGTTCACCCAAGAGCTACAGTCTATGTTCCACAGATGGTAGACTTCATCAAGTCACTGGAGGAACTCGGCTACGCATATGATGCCGAGGATGGTGTCTATTTCGACATATCAAAGTTTGAAGACTATGGGAAACTCAGCGGCATGAACCTCGAAAAAGTAGAGCAAACCGAACGCATGTCCTCAGACGAGTATGATAAAGAAAACGCACATGACTTTGCTCTCTGGAAGAAAGCCACACCAGAGGAAATGGAACGTGGAATATACTTTGAGTCCCCATGGGGACCGGGAAGACCAGGCTGGCACATCGAGTGCAGTGTCATGAGCAAAGAACTCCTAGGCGAGACCATAGACATCCACGCAGGCGGCGAAGACCTAGCTTTCCCCCACCACGAAAACGAGGTAGCACAAAGCGAAGCACTCACAGGCAAACCATTTGTTAACTACTGGATTCATATGAGGCATCTGATGATTGATGGAGGCAAGATGAGTAAGAGCTTGGGTAACTATGTGAGCTTTGACGATGTACTAGCGAAACACAGTCCTGATGCGTTCAGATATTTCTACATCAGCACCCACTACAGACGACCACTGAACTTCACATGGGCTGCCATGGAGTCATCCGAGAACACTGTAAACCGCTTGGAAAACACATTGGGCCTAATCGATAACGCCATGAAGGGTCCAGACACAAATCTGGACTATGGTGACCGCGAGGAGAAGCTGCTAACCACGGTACGAGCCGAGAAAAAGAGCTTCATAGAGGCCATGGATGATGATTTTAACACACCAGTCGCCCTTGGACACCTCCACGCAGTCGCAGGAGCCATCAACGATTACCTGCAGGAGCCAGCAAACAAGGGTGTATTAGAGGAAGCAGCAGAGACATATCATGAGTTACTGCATGTC
>Ga0190359_1000615_pt1 | contig 23765 bp, 22 predicted proteins | sample 48721823_MG_FD_161269 | JGI IMG/M metagenome (GOLD analysis project Ga0190359, IMG submission 161269) | Hydrothermal vent microbial mat bacterial communities from Southern Trench, Guaymas Basin, Mexico - 4872-18-2-3_MG | ecosystem: Environmental > Aquatic > Marine > Hydrothermal vents >... | reverse complement strand
ACCACCCCAGCCAAGAAATACAGGGACTTCGTTCCAGAAAATTGGGAGAACCAAGATAGACATAGCCTTAATTAATGTAGCTTGTAGGTTATCATTGAAAAAAGGAGCAGTTCATGACTCTAGGATTGTTCTCGGCGCAGTAGCACCCACACCCTTAAGGGCTTATGAAGCCGAAAAGGGACTTAAAGATGAGAAAGTAACACCGGAAATAGTGGAAAAGGTCGCGGGTTTTGCGGCTGAGGCAACGAGGCCTATAGATGATGTGCGAAGCTCAGCGGAATACAGACGAGAGATGACGAGAGTGCTAACTCGGAGAGCCATACTGGATGCATATGAGAAAGCCTTAGGGGTGTCTGGATGAGGCAGAGAATTATTTTTAGGGTTAATGGGGAGATGCGAGAAGCATATGTGGAGCCGAAAACCACACTCCTTGAATTAATCAGGGAGGATCTGGGCCTTACAGGCGCCAAAGAAGGCTGTGGAAAAGGAGAATGTGGAGCATGTACTGTGATTCTGGACGGAGACGCTGTGCCATCGTGTCTTGTATTGGCAGTGGGGATTGAGGGAAAGCACATCATAACCATCGAGGGGATAATGGAGAATGGAAAGCTACATCCGCTTCAAGAAGCCTTTGTACGCTATCACGCGAGTCAGTGCGGTTTCTGCATCCCCGGTATGATACTCACAGCCAAAGCTTACCTAGACAAGCACCCCAATCCAAGTGAAGCTGAGATAAAGAACATCATGATGGGAAACCTCTGTAGATGCACGGGTTATGAGAAGATTATCGAGGCTATAATGGCGGTGGTCAATGGGGAGGAGTTCTAGATGGCTAAAACCACAGTAATACAAGAGAAAGAACTCAACGTAGTCGGTACTAGCCCAGAAATGAAGTTGACTAGAAACAAGGTAACAGGACGAGCCAAATTCACCGTAGACATGAAGCGCCCGGGGATGCTCTACGCTAAGGTGTTAAGGAGTCCTCATCCCAGTGCATACATCAAAACAATAGACTATACACGAGCCCTTGAGCTTCCCGGGGTCTATGCAGTTATCACTCATGAGGACGCTAAACTGCTCTACATGCCTTCTCATGGGCAGGCACGGGAGTATGGACTCGATGATATGGTGCGGTATGTTGGGGATAAGGTGGCTATGGTGGCTGCTGAAACAGAGGAACTAGCAGAGGAAGCCTTGGAGTATATTAATGTGGAGTATGAGGCTCTCCCAGCTGTATTCGATATGGAGGAAGCCATGAAACCTGATGCACCTGTGGTTCACCCAGAGCGTCAGGAACTGGACACAAATGTAAACATCCTTGAGATCAGTATTCAGGAGTGGGGAAATGTTGAGGATGGCTTCAAGCAAGCAGACTACATCATAGAGAACCGATTCTATACTCAAAGGGTCTGCCACTGTGCCCTTGAGCCCCATGCAATGGTGGCTGAGTGGGATCTAGAGGGTAATCTGGTTATGTGGAGCAGCGAGCAGACTGCCTTCATGATCAGAGATAGCCTCGCTGAAGCGTTGAATATGCCTAGGAGCAAGATTCGTTTCATCGTCCCAGAGTATGTGGGCGGAGGCTTTGGTGGAAAATACGAGAGCGCCGAAAAGATAGCATTGGCTATTTTGGCTAGAAAAGCTGGGCGACCTGTGATGCTGAAGCTAAACCGTGAGGAGGAGTTCTACACAACTAGGACTCGTAGCCCATGTATATTTGAGACCAAGACAGGTGTATCCAAGGATGGTTTCTTACTGGCTCGCCAGATGAAAGCTGTTGTAGACGTTGGTAGCTATGCTTGGGGGGCTATTATGGCTAGCCGGGCTGCGAGTTATTTGACGCTGCTGTACAAGTGCCCCAACATAAAGTATACTGGTTACGGGGTTTTCACTAACACTCCGCCCAGTGGAGCCATGAGGGGATTCACTAGTACCCCAATACATTATGCGATGGAATCGGAGATCGATGAGATCGCAGCAGTCATCAATATGGATCCCTTGGAGTTCAGGCTCAAAAACAAACTGGATGTAGGGGACATCATACCCCTTAACAACGTAGCAGTCAGCAGCAGTGGGCTCGAAGAAACCATGATCAAGGGCGCAGCAGAGATAGGGTGGCATAAGAGGAACCCAAAACCCGGTGTAACTGGGGGTAAGTTCAAAAGAGGACTAGGAATGGCAAGTTACTGCCATTATAGTCCCATGTTGAAGGCTACTGAGAGGAGTATCGGTAACGCGGTATTAATGGCTAATATTGATGGCAGCTTCCATTTGCTCCTTGGTACAGCTGATATTGGTCAGGGATTAAGGACTATTATGGCTCAGATCGCATCGGAAGCACTGGGTGGTAAATTGGATGAGATTGATGTTACCCTCGCCGATACAGCGGTTACGCCTTGGGCTACTACAACTGCTGCGAGCCGGAGTACCATTGAGACTGGTGGAGCTGTGAAGCAAGCAGCTGAGGATATGAAGCAGAAGATCATTAGATTCGCCTCTGGCATCATGGATGTTCCTGTGGAAGATTTAGATGCGCGGGATTGCCGGGTCTATAATTTATCTGATCCCAGTCAGGGTATGAGCTTCGCCGAGATTCTTCGACACCCAGAGGTTTATTTGAAGGGAGATAATAATCTGGTCACCAAGGCAACCTACAGCGTACCACAGTTCATACCTCCATATGGTAGTCAATTCGCGGAGGTCGAAGTGGATACTGAGACAGGTGAGGTTAGAGTCATCAAAATTGTGGCTGCAAGCGATGTTGGTAGGGCTATTCATCCAAAAAGCGTCGAGGGTCAGCTTGAGGGCGGTATTCACATGGGGCTAGGGTTCGCTTTATCCGAGGAGTTAAAAATTTGTCCAGAGACAGGCGTGCCACTCAACCCTAATTTTCTGGACTACAAGTTGTTCAGATCTGGAGATATGCCTGAGATAAAAGTCATCATTGTCGAGCCGATTGACCCTTATAGCGTCTATGGAGTGAAGGGAGTGGGGGAGATGACTGTTATCGCTACTGCTCCTGCGATTCGTAACGCCATCTATAACGCCACTGGAGCCAAGGTGTTCAGGCTACCATTGACGAGCGAAAATGTGTTGGCCGCCTTAAAGGAGAAAGAAGGTTAGCAGACTCCGTGTCGCCTGTCTGGAACTGGTAATTTTTTCTTTTTTCTTCTCTCAGCCCAAGGCTCGTAGGGCTCATCCAGTCGCTCTTTCCAACTCATATAATCCGGTTTGTACATGTCTGCCTTCACATATTCAGCGTTCATGGGTGCTAGGATGTATTCTCGTTCCTCATCTGGTGGCTCCTCAGCAAACAGAGGACGCTCACGGTCAACCCACTGCTCAAGAACATTGACCATCTGGGGCAACATCTCGCTTGGAATACTCAGAGCGACATGGTTTGGGTTCATCGCCATCACACTGAATACACCAAAACACCCGAGGGTGTATCGAGGTTCTCCCGTCATGTAGGCTTCTGCCCAACTACTGCTGCAGGTTCCGGGGCCTGTCCTGCTCTTAGGGGTAATGCCGCTGTACCATTGGAGTGCCCTCGACGCGTACATCATCTGCTTAGGGTTACCGAAGAGTACAACAATGTCTGGGTCGAAGGGGCAATCGCTTAAAGGCGCGATGGCTAAGTATCTGTAAACGTTTGGAATAATGGTGTAATCATTGGATAGGTTCCTGATTGAAGCAGTCTTTGTTCCGTATATTCTTGGTGTGGCTGGTTGACCTAATCTTGGATTTACCATGCTGTTCCACGCACCATGTTCGGTATTCTCAATAATCGGTGCAAGCCCAACATATCCATCGCCGTTGCAGACTGGAGCTTTACCCAGTTCTGGTCTGGATTTTGTCCCATCCAAGACGTATGTCTCCAACCTGTACCTGCTCCGCATCATGAATTGACAGTGCATCAAACGAAGGGGCCCATCATAGATGTGTTCTGTTAGATTGGGTGGTAGTGTTTCGTCTGGGTACCAAGCTAAGGCGACAGGGTCACCGTATAGCTCAAGTGTGTTGATGAGTATATCTGCTTGTTTCCTTGGTGGGTACCCCATCCAGTCCCTGTCATAGACATGCCAGTTAAAGTTAGTCATAAATCAATGTCCATTCTGAATTATTAAACAATTGTGAGTGCGCTGTTGTAGCTTTCCATTGTCAGAATGTTTTGTGAGCGCGTAACATCTTCTCCCGAAATTGGCGCCAATTTTACCGGTATTCCTCGGAGAAATGATGCCCTGGTTCTCTTAATGGTTTGTTGAGTTTCGGATATGCACTCGTGTATTAAAATCTTACATTGAATTTTTAATCATATTTCTGGCATATTCCCTTGCTTTCTTTTCTTCTCCAACAGACGACACAACCTCATTATGCACCAAATGATGATAAAATTCATGAAGTCCAATCTTTTTCTTTAAACTACGTTTCTTGAAATAAGCAACATTATCCCAATACACAGCCAAATACTTCCTTCCCACCCTTCGACCATCCACAACAATCCTGAGATGTGGACAATGATTAGTGAACAGTGGCAGATATGTTCACCGTTTGGTCATCAGGTGAAGTTGAGATTGATGGATATTGGTACGTTTTATGATGCTGGTACTGCAGGATTTCCTGCAATGTGGTACAAGTATAAACCGATCATATTCGAGATGAGAAGAAAAAATCCAAGTGTTCCTGTAGAGCATAAGTGGTGGGAATATTTGATCACTGAAATGTAGAAGGAAAGTGACCGAAGAGGAGACAACTTCTTCGGACTCAAGAAATAATCGATGATTTTATCCCCTCCATTCTCTTATTGTTGGAGTCTTGATTCAAACACTTGTTGATTATTTCCAGAACATATCAGGACGTAGCTGTTTTCCGTAACCAATAAACTCATCCGCAAAGATCCATAACGGATTCAAGATAGGAACATTCCTAATGAACCACTTAACAGTATCGTGAAGAGGCCCGGGTTTTTTATTAAACGCACATACCCTGAAGCAGATACCGCATCCAGCCTCAACTGTATTCCAATACTCAAGACACTTTTCAGTATCCACATACCATTTTAGAGAACCTGGGTTATTAGCGTCACAAACACCTGTATGCTCCCTTTCACCAAAGGATAAGGCCTTACTGGGGCAATGCTTGGCGCATTTCATACAAGTTTCACAGAATTGAATAATTCCCTCTGGAGCCATAGGGCTAGGTTCTAATGGTAGATCTGTAAAGATCTTTAGGATCCTGACCATGCTACCGTGGCTCCAAGTTATAAGCCTCCCATGCCTACCAAGATGCCCTAATCCCGCCTGTACTGCCATTGGCACACTCAGAGCAGTGTCATTACCACAAGGAATCGCATGATACCCTAACCCTCTAATAAACTCCGCAACCATCCCAGCGAGAAAATGCATCTTGCTATACCCGAGACTTGACGCTGACTCTGTTGCAGAGGGCGCATACTGAAAATTATCAATATCCATTGGAACAGTGAGTACTATGACCCATTTATGGCTCTCAGGAATGACTGCTTTCTCCTCGTTGGTGTACCCCTCCTCGACATCATCGAATACTATTGGTTTTCCATATCTAGTATGACTGTACACCCATCTCTTGTCCAATTGAGCGAAACCAACATCCCCCGCCCCATAAAACATGCCCGCCTTCTTAACAATTCTAGAGGCTTCAATGGGTGACGCTTCCCATTTTCCTACTCCGGGATATTTTTTTGCTGCCCCTAGGCTCTGCCATTTATAAAAACCTCTATCTTGTGTATGGCGTTCACCGAATGGCGTCTCATACATTCCCGCTGCGTCGTGAAAGGCGTAATCAAGGAGGCTGAAGCCTTTCCTTCCAGAAATAATTCTTTTAGCTCTAGATTCCAATGAGGAGAATTCTAACATTTTGCCTGTTTTTTTCAATGCCTGACCAAAGGCGGTTTCTCTAGCATCAAACCTCCTATAATCTTCTTTTACGTGATATATTTCGTCGAATGTCTTCTTGGGCAAATTACCACCTAAAATATAATGCTATGTTTGATGCGCGTAGCTGCCTCGGATACAATGGATATGATGTTTTCGGAATCTATTGTTGGGAATGCGCCATTATCGTAGACGATTTTACCGTCGATCATTGTCCAAGATGTATCTCTACCTCCGGAGCCAGCGTACACAAGGGTCTCAAGAGGCTCATACAATGGCGTTAAGAAATGGTTGCCCTTGGTTCTTACAGCTGTTAGATCCGCTAATTGTCCAGCGTTAATGGTTCCCAGATCATCATATCCGAGAATCTTGGCTCCTGTAGTAGTAGCCATATTGAACGCGTCTAGATGGCTTACAGCGTCTGCCTTCATTTTTGTGATTCTTTGTAGCAATACGGCTTGTCTCATGTCTCTATACATGTCTAAACTATCGTTCTGAGGAGCTCCATCAGTGCCTAATCCTACGGTCACTCCTTTCTCAAGAAGCTCAACTAGGGGTAGGACCCCTATTGCGCATATTTGATTGCAGCTCGGACAATGTGCTATACTGGCACCTGTTTCCTTGAGCATATCCATCTCTGCCTCCACCATCCATATACAGTGAGCCAGACTCGTCCTTTCATCCAATATGCCAAGATTGTATGCCATGGCGACGCTTCCCACATACCCTGTTTCTCTCTGGACGTTTTTTATCTCAGGATATGTGCCTGCCCAGTGTAGATGGAAACGAGTATTATATTTATCCGCTATCTTCTTGAGTTCAACCAGAGCCTCATTCGTGCATCCGCCTACAGTTCTCTTGCCCCCCGAAGGACCAACCCATGCTTGAACCAGATCACTTGTTTTCTCGTCTTTCCAAGCATTCAGAAAACTCTTGGTCTCTCCTAATTCCTGATCCATATCCTTCCCCACATGGCCTTGATCAATCACGCTAAAGTCCTCAGCACCTTTCGCTATGGCTCCCCTAAACCCAAATTCGCTCAGGGCATGAGCCATTGTGAGACAGTGGCGTTTAGCAAAATTGACGCTATGTTCAATGAGGGCTGTAGTCCCACTGCTTGATGCTTCCATTACTGTTATGAGAGCCAATGCCCTGTACAGCTCTTCTCCTTCTTCTTCCATTGCTTTTGCAGTCGGGAAAACAAGCCTGTCACACCATTGATGAAATGGGAAATCATGACCCAACCCACGCATCATGGTCTCGTGGATGTGTGTATGAGTGTTGATTAACCCTGGAAGTATTATTTCTCCGACACAATCTCTTTCTTGGTCGATCGTGTAGTTGGATTTCAACTGGGTATATGGGGCTACCTCTATGATCCTGTTGCCCTTGATTAAAATTGATTGACCTTTCTTTATCGTATTAGCGTCTTGAATAATATAATCCGCATCACGAAGAACCAGGTGGTTGTTGTTCATAGTTATAATCATATGATCTCATTATTTGAAATCTTAGAATAAAGAAGGCTCTGCTGGATTCAAGCTATATAAAAGTTGCTCAAATGTCTATGGGCAGATAGCCATGGCTAAGAAACCTAGTTTCGAGGACTATTACCCCATGAAGGATAACTACAAACGTCATGATCCAAGAAAAAGCACAAGGATATCTCCTCCTTACGGCTACAAAACCCAAGCAGGTAAGAAACTACGGATTGAACAAGGATTGACAGGGTTCAGCCTCCTTGATTATGCGTTCAGGGACGCTGCATATACCGCTAATCATCAATCAAATGGTGAACCCGAAGGAATGAACCGTGGCTATTATAGCTGGAGCCCACTCGGTGTCACTCATAAACCTGAGGGCGTGCCACGGTGGGAAGTTGATGAAGAGGAAGCTGCCAAGGTCGTCAGGAAAGCTGCTATGTACTATGGTGCTTTGGATGTCAGGTTTGCATTGATGGATGAGCGTTGGTTCTATAGTCATACGAGAGATGGTAAACCAATAGTATTCGAGGACGTCGAAACTGGTTTTGAGACCGCGGAAAAAGTAGTTTTCCCCAAGAGTCATAAATGGGTTATAGTGATGACAGTGCCTATTGATTATGAAGAGACTCAATACACACCGACTCCTCTGTTCGCAGCGGGAGGAATGGCCTACAGTAGAATGCATTTTCTCGCTGGGATGGTTGCGGAGTTTATTAGAGGGTTAGGGTATCATGCGATTCCTTCTGGAAATGATTTGGCGTTCAACGTTCCAATTGCGCTTCAAGCTGGGATTGGGCATCTTGGGAGAATGAATAGGGTAATCACTTGGGAAAATGGTCCATTAATCAAGATTTGTAAGGTTTTTACGGATATGCCTCTGCTTCAAAGTCTTATGGCTGATTCTGGTATTATGGAGTTCTGTGAAACTTGTATGAAATGCGCCAAGCATTGCCCAGCAGGCGCTATAGGCACAGGTCTGAGATCATGGGATGCTATTTCGGGAGAGAATCCTGGGGTTTACCGTTGGCCTTGTGATGAAGATAAGTGTAGAGATTACTGGGACCAGATTGGTACAAGTTGCACAGTTTGTTTTAGGGTATGTCCTTTTTCCAAGAGGAAGGGTTTTATTCATGATGTTGTCAAATGGTTTATTCGTAATATGCCTAAATTAAATAGATTCTGGGTTTGGGTAGATTCTCTGATGGGTTATGGTACAATGAAGGATCCTGATACTTATTGGGCATAAACTCTTCAAGACTGATATTAAGAGTTATTTATTGATTTTTAGAACCAGTTTATTGATCAAAGGAACTGGTTAACGTGAATTAATAACAATATCTTCGATAAAAAGAAGTTTCATGTAACAAGTATATTGAATTTCCCGCAGCATAACAAAGATAATCGAGTGGATAAAATCATCGATTATTTTTCAAACTTGAGGTAGAATGTGTGTTCTTGAGTTTCTTCTTTTATAATTTTGAATCCTGTTCCAAGTGCTAGCTGTTTGAGAGACTGCATTTCTTGTTTCTTCAAATGAACCCCGTAACCAGTCTCAACAGTCTCCTCAGGCATAATCACCTCTAATGGAATCACAAAGTATTTTTTATCATCTATTTTCTCGGGAATATTAGCGTCCCAAATGTAAAAGCAACCACCTTTCTTGAGTACCCTGTATGTTTCTTCGAAGACCCTCTGTTTCAAATCATTAGGGATGTACATCATGGTAAAGAAAGCTGTAGCTACAGTGAATGTTTCAGTCAGGAATTTGAGGTCTGTTGCATCCATTACTATCTTGAGGGCTTTGTTTTCGGTTTCTTCAAGTTCAGACTGGCGTTTGTCGATGGCCACTACTTGTTCACCGTTTAGTTTGCCTATTATGCCTTCTCCCCCACCGCCTATGTCAAGTATGAGTCCACTTGTTTTAATTGGACTTATCTCGATTGTCTGCCTTTCTATAAGATGTGCTTGGGCGAGATACTCGCTTTCACTCATGGTATGGATTAGAGATATGTGAGGATAAAATCATCGATTAGACACAGTCTCATGTAACAAGCATATTGGGTAAGTTTGACTTCTATAATTGAATCATTTATTTGATGAATGATTAGCTTGTGTATGTGGAGGATGTTTCATGGATAAGAGGATTGGATTACTTGGTGGGATAAGCTATGAGTCAACCAAACAATACTACGAGTTGATTCATAGACGCTATTTTGAGATAAAACAAGACTATTATTTCCCAGAAGTTGTCGTGTTCAGCCTGAATTTCCAGAAATTCACAGATTATGAGAACACGGATACCCCCCGGTACATTGAATACATCATGGAAGGCATACAAGGCTTAGAAGCAGCACAAGTTGACCTTATCGCCATGGCGGCAAACTCACCACACTCAGCTTACAAGAGCCTCATCAAACAGACCAAGGTTCCATTGATTAGCATCGCTGATGCCACACTAGAGAAGGCGAAAGAGTATGGGCTAAGAAACCTTTTGCTCTTGGGAATCAAACATACGATGGACGCGGATTTCTACCCTGAAGCCGGAACTCAAAATGGTATATCGGTTGTGGTGCCCACGGAGGACGAGAAAAAGGTGATTGATGATATTATTTTCTCTGAGTTGTGCATCGGTGAGGTAAACGAGGGGTCCAAACAGAAGCTTTTAGCGATTATCAACAAGTATCCTGTGGATGGCGTGATTCTGGGCTGTACCGAGTTACCTCAGATCATATCTCAAGATGACACCGATATAATGATCTTGAACACCGTAGAAATTCACGTTGAAGCCATCTTAAAGTATAGCCTAGAATAAACAGGGCTTTTTACCCTGTTATTGGCTTATAGTATCAACAGGATGAATGCGTATGAACCCAGTTGAACAGGTATCAGAGAAAAGAGTAGTCGAACTAACACGGACACTAGTTGAGACTCCATCAGAGACAGGCAAAGAAAAAAAGATAGGCGACTGGCTGATAACGTTCTTCGAGAAACTGGGACTCAGTCAAGTCACAAGACTACCAGTAGAGGAAGCAGGAGACACAGTCTACGCAGTGCTCAAAGGCGGTGACGGCCCCAAGCTGATGCTCAACTTCCACATTGACACGTTTGATGCTTTTGATGGCTGGGAGACTCCGCCATTCAAGATTGTAGAAAAAGAGGGTAGACTCTATGGACTTGGAGCCCATGATATGAAAGGAGGAGCAGCCTGCGCTCTTGCAGCCTTAGAAGCTATAATAGAATCAGGGGTGAAACTAAGCGGAGACTTGATAGTAAGCGGCACCAGCGACGAGGAGTACTGGAGCAGGGGAGCCCACGCCTTAATCAAGTCAGGGATACTGGAAGGCTGTGAATACTGTATAGTACCCGAGCCAGCCGACCATGCAACAATATTGATTGGACAACGAGGCAGACATGTCTTCAAGCTCAGGTTCTATGGCTCCAGCGTCAGCGCAGCCTATGATGAAGGAGTAAACGCGGTAGTTGATGCAGCAAAGGTGGTAGCATCTTTTGAGAAACATAAACCAGATGGATTTGGTTACATGCCCGAGTACGATATGAGGGGAACCCTCTGCGTCACAGGACTGCACAGCGGCGGCGACAAGATATACGTACCTGAGCTAGCCGAGGTTACCATAGACAGACATATCCTTCCCGGTCAATCAGTGGACGAGGCAGCAGATCAGATAAAAAGAATCATAGCAGAAGCAGATATCAAGGGAAGATATGAGCTAACATGGGATGAACGCCCCACTCCCGCCCCCACCAGCTTCATCACGCCACCAGACTCAAGGTTTGTTCAGACAGCGAAAAAGAGTCTTGAAACGGAGCTAGGTGAAGAAGTAATGTTGGCGTTAGCCCGTAGCGTTGCTGACACTAATCATATCGCGGTTCATGGAGGTGTGCCTACGATCATCATGGGTCCATCGGGGGGTAACACGTGTGAGGCGAATGAATGGGTTGACGTTGATTCAATGCCACAGATTACACGCGCCATCATACGCACAGTAATGGAGTTATTGGCGTAGGGGGGGGGACCCCAATCCCAGCCACAATCAAGCTTCTTTTCAAGTAAACAGTCCCAGAATAGCCTAAGATGGATCGCTATAAACGGAAAAAACTGATAGAGTAACCATTGTTATATGATAAGTTCTAAGAACCAATAAACCCAGTTTATCTGGTATGAGGCTTAAAAAACACCTAACCTACAGCGCCGAGGCACAGTGGGACCATAAGACGGGAGGAGTAGTCCAGCTTGAAGAATTCACACAATACTTCGACACACCCAAGGAGCATGGTGGAAACCAGACTGCACCATGCCCGGACCAGTTATTCATGGCGAGCCTCGCAGGGTGCATCATAAACACGTTCAACTATTATCGAGTTATGCTGAAGGTCGAGACAATAGACCTCAAAGTCGATGTTTCCTCTAATATTGAACTCACAAACAGCGATGGCTACAGGGTCAAGGGCATCAGTATAGATATGCAAGTTTGGAGCGACGAGGACAACGAGTTGATGAACCAGAAATGCGCTGAAAGAGCAAGAGACTTTTGCCACATCACCAAAAGCATCGAAGAAGCAATCCCCATTGATGTATCAATAGAAGTTCATGTAAAACGATAGGGGGGGGAGGGGTTACCCCAGTCCCAACTACAATCAGGCTTCTTTTGTAGAAAATAGCCCTAGAACGAACCAGATCAAACTCTGAATAGTGACAAAAGCGTCACAGTAAGCGATTTTTCCCGACAAAAACACGTATAGCAAGAATTATCACACTGGGGCGTATCTTCCATGTATCTTGAACACGGTAGGCATACTCGTAATCGGAAACGAGATACTGGACGGAGTCATCCTAGACACAAACACCCAGTGGCTAATACAGCAACTAAAACCACTAAACTACACAGTCGCTGAGACCATCACAGTAAGAGATAACACCACAGAGATCGCACAAGCCATCAACAGAATGAAAAACGACACAATAGAACTAGTCATCACCACAGGGGGACTTGGACCCACCCACGACGACATGACCCTACGAGGCGTCGCAGAAGCATTCAATCTACCCATGAAGCTCAATGATCACGCGTATGAGATAGTTGAACGTCAGTACAAGCTCTACTATGAACGAGGCATCGTAGACACACCGGAGATCACTGATGCCCGCCGAAAGATGGCGGTATTCCCAGAAGGTGCAAAACCACTGGACAACCGAGCAGGAGGAGCCCCCGGAGTACTCTTAGAACAGAACGGCTTCGCAGTAGTCAGCCTCCCGGGAGTGCCCAGTGAACTCAAATGGATATTCGAGAATCAGCTAACCCCAATACTCCGGAAACGAGCACATGGACACTACTACGAGAAAATAATACATCTGAACCTCAGAGACGAGTCCATACTAGCACCCTTAATCGATAAAGCCATGGAAACAGACTCAGAGGTCTACATCAAATCCATGGTCAAACCCTACGGAGAAGCAGGCATAAGACTCTGGATAAGCTGCCACGGAGAAAACATAGAAGAAATACAGACACGGGTAGAAAAAATAGCTGAACTACTCACCGAACTCACCCGAGACCAGGTTTACACATCATAACCCGAGAGCCTATATTCTGGAATTACATCAAGCATTGTTGAGCTACCCCCAGTGAACCCACAAGAACTAGACATCCCACAAGAAATCAAAGAAAAACTACTGAAACGCGGCATAGACTCACTATACCCTCCACAAGAAGACGCCATAAAAACAGGGGTACTCGAAGGAAAAAACCTGGTATTAGCCAGCCCAACGGCAAGCGGCAAGACACTGATAGCCGAACTCTGTGCACTACGACACGTTCTCGAATTGGGTGGGAAAGTACTATATCTTACACCACTCAGAGCCCTCACATGGGAGAAATATGAAGAATTCCAAGCCTACACCGACCTAGAGAAACCCGACGGAAAAAAGATCAGAGTAGGCGTAAGCAGCGGCGACATGGACAATAGCAGTCCATGGCTCCAAGCCTATGACATTGTTATTTGTACAAACGAGAAATGCGACAGCCTCCTACGCCACAGAAGCCCATGGATGACAGGCATCAGCCTAGTAATCGCAGACGAAGTACACCTAATCGGCAGCGACAGAGGACCCACCCTAGAGGTGAGCCTCGCAAGACTCAGACAGATGTCCCCCGATATACAGGTACTCGCCTTAAGCGCCACCATCAGTAACACGGACGAGGTAGCCGAATGGCTCAAAGCAGAAAGCGTCACCACAGATTGGAGACCAGTCGAACTCCGAGAAGGCGTAGCACTAGGAAACCATATAGTATTCAGAGACGGACAGGTCCAAGGCATCGAGCAGTACCATAAACAAGACCCTATAAACCTCGCATTAAACAGCCTCGATGACGGTGGACAAGCACTCATATTCGTAGAAAGCCGACGCAGAGCCCAGAGCACCGCAAGAGGCACAGGAAACGCCCTCAAAAACAGGCTAAGCAGAAGAGAACAAACCGAGCTACATAGAATCGCATCTGAGATCAGCAGTCACGGAGAAAAAACACGACTAACAGACGACCTAGCTGATATTATATCAAAAGGAGCCGCCTTCCATCACGCGGGACTGAACAGACAGCATAGACAAATAATCGAGACCGGATTCAAGGAAGGATACATCAAGATACTATGCGCGACACCCACACTAGCCGCAGGAGTAAACCTACCCGCAAGAACAGTAGTAATCGGTAATTATCGCCGCTTCATGCCCGGATACGGAATGCAGCCCATCAAAGTAATGGAATATAAACAGATGAGCGGCAGAGCCGGACGCCCACAATACGACAAAGAAGGTGTAGCCCTGCTCATAGCAGGCAGCGAGGACGAACAGGATTACTTGATGGAGGACTATATTCTGTCGAAGCCTGAAAGAATCGACAGCCGCCTCGCACAGGAATCAGCCCTGAGAGGACACACTCTTGCAGCAATAGCCGCTGATTACGCTCACAGTGAACCTAGTCTACTAGATTTCTTCGGATCAACATTCTATGGCTATAATTACCCTACAGCGGGAATCAAACTTATCCTAGGTGGCATACTCCGCTACCTAAACCGAGAAGGCATGATCCAATACGAGGGAGACCACCTCGTAGCTACAGACTTTGGACGAAGAGTCAGCGAACTCTACATCGACCCACTAACAGCAGTAGTACTCAGAGACGGATTAAAACACGGAGCAATGGATATCACCGACTTCACATGGCTCCACCTAATCTGTCACACACCGGATATGAGACCAATACTCAGACCACGCCGTAAAGACTTCGAGCTAATAGAAAACTACCTAGAAGAACACAGGGACGAGATAGCTTTCCGCGTTTCACAAGGTGTAGACTACATTGATTACGAGGACGCACTTGGAGAAGTAAAAACAGCCATGGTGCTTGACGCGTGGATAAACGAGGTATCGGAAAACGATCTTCTAGAAAGATACAATGTTCAGCCTGGAGACAGGTATAGCGCGGTTACCAACGGGGAATGGCTACTGTATTCTGCTCATGAACTAGCGAAAACCCTTGAATTACCTGAGCCACGTAGACACCTCATCGAACTCAGAAACAGGGTAAAACACGGAGTCTCCAAGAAACTACTGCAACTGGTAGGACTCAAGGGAATTGGAAGAGTCAGAGCACAAGTACTCTATAACTCAGGCTATACGACTCAAGCGAAGCTAAAAAGAGCTGACCTACGGCAACTAACAGCACTACCTTTGATTGGACCTAAACTAGCTAAAACCATCAAGGAACAGGTAGGTGGCTTAGTTGAGGAAGCCGAGTGGAAAAGCCTCGACAAAGTGGTCGCTGAACAAAGTAGCCTCACCAGCTTCATCGAGGAAGAGCCCGAAGAAGATAAAGAACACGAGGATTACATTTAATAATTTCTGATAGTTAAGTACAAGCATGTTACTGGAAGAAACACCAGGCTACATACTCAGAATAAGCCACGATGACTGGGTCCAACAAATATACGAGCTAAAAAAATACTACAGCGGTATCATGCGTCGATGGAGAATAGGCACACCAATACTCCTCGCCAAAAAAACAGAACTCGGGGACAGCTTTCTCGGCTACGGCATCACTGACAAAGTAGAAATGCTCTGGGAAATGACACCCGAAGAAGAACACTACTGCAAAGAAAACGGATGGAAATGCGCCATCACCTTCAAACCCCTAATCAGGTTCGATAAACCCCTACCCTTGAAAGAAACATTCCTCGCCAGCGATAAACGCAAGGGAAGCTTCCTCCACGGAGCCATGCTTACTGAAGACCAAGTAGACACACTACTAGAACAAGCCGAAGAACTGCAGGAATAACTACAAAAGCCGCTACCCCATGAATAGCCCATATGGGTTACATAGCTGCAGCACTAAACCGAGATGGAGAAGACGCATCAGATACAATACTAACAATGCTGAGAGCAGCCAGCCCAAACAGAAACCATTTAATCGGAGTCACCAATCACCGAGACACAGAGATAAACAAGACACCAGACTTCACATCAATAACAGGACCAGTTCTACTCGGTAAACGCAACATATTCCCAGAAAGATACCCACCAGAACCACTCCACCAAGAAAACCACAGCCTAGCATTCAACGGAATACTCCTAGACACAGAGGAACCAGACACACTATCAGCGGCTAACACACTAAGAGGAAACCCATCAAAAGGAATAGAGACCCTGATAACCGAGAGAACAGGAGCCTATACAGTAGTTACAGTTACCAGAGACAGCATCATCGCTGGACTGGACTACATTGGCACAGTTCCACTATACTATGGAGAAAACAAGGAAACCAAGGCAATAGCCAGTAACAAGAAAACACTCTGGGCAATAGGAATCGAACCTGAGCCAGTAAGACCCGGACAAATCATCAAGATAACAGAAAAAGAAACCAAGGCACATCAAGTCAAAACACTGGAGAAAAAAAAGTCACACCAGACCGATGTAGAAACCCTCCACCAGATAATGAATAAAACCATTAACACATACGCATCAAAAACCCCGCGCGCAACGGTAGCATTCTCAGGGGGAATAGATAGCACATTAATCGCCCACTACCTACAGCAAAACAATGTACGACTTGAACTAATCTGGACAGGACTAGAAAATCAACGAGAAGAACAAATCGCAGTAGAAGCAGCTCACCAACTAGGAATTAAAATTCATACGGAAACCTATACAATCGAAGACGTCGAGAAGACACTGGAAACCATCATCACAAGCATCGAGGACCCCGACCCAGTAAAAACAGGCATCGCCTACCCTTTCCACTGGGCAGCATCGAAAACACATAGACTAGGATACACCACCATGTATAGTGGAAACGGCGCAGACGAACTATTCGCAGGATATATGAAATACCTAAAAAAACATCTACAAGGCGGAGACCCTAGAGACGATATCTACAAAGATATTATCAACAGCTACCTACAGAACTTTCACCGAGACCATAAAACATGCATTGACCAAGAAATCAGACTGCTCCTCCCATTCACCCACCCCAGACTCGTAGAATATGGTCAAACTATCCCATTGAACCAAAAGTTACCAGACACCCGAGAGGACCCACGTAAAATTATCCTCAGAAAACTAGCGCTAAGTCAAGGTATCCCTGAAAAAATCGCCAACCGACCCAAGAAAGCAGCCCAATACAGCTCAGGCGTCAACAAAGCACTAGTAAAGATAGCGAAAAAACATGGACTAACCCTACGAGAGCTTACTACGCAAAAATATCATAAAATAAAGAGTATGTTTAACAGAGAGTGATCTTTCCCATCGCCAAGTCGTTACAGAACTCGTGCAGATGATCAAACTCATCAGAGATAATCTCATCAATCAGCACAGAGACTTTACTCAACTCGACACCATTTTCGGGAACTATCTGAGCAGAGACCACACTAGGCTCATTAATCGGCTTACCAATCTGACTAAGAAGCCACACATAAACCTCTTTCACGCCACCTACGTCATCCATTACACGGTTCGCGATCCTGTAACACAAAGCGTTATAGATCTTACCAACGTGACTCACTGGGTTCTTACCAGCGGCTGCCTCGCTGCTCATTGGTCTGTTCAATGGAATCACGCCTACCACGTTGTTTCCTCTGCCTACCTGTCCCGAGTCTCCTGCTTCTGCACAGGTACCCGTTACGGTGAGGTATAATCCATCGATTCCTCTTCCACGTACATCAAGTGGGTTCAAGTCGATGCTTACTTTATCAAAACCATATTTTGCGTCAACAAACTCATTGATAGCCTCATAGATCTCATCCTGTTTCTTAAAGTAGTCATTCTCACCCTCGATGAACCGGTCCACCATAGCCATAGCCACAGTGATGTTCAAATGGCCCTGCTTCCTAAGCCCCATGAGCTTAATATCCTCACCAGACTCAGGGAAACGCTTCTTAAACGCCTTAGAGTTCAGATAACGTTCTAGATCAAGAATCAAGTTCTCTGTAGGGGTAAACGGAGCATAACCAACTGCCGCCGATGTATCATTAGCACCAAGATACTCGCCTTTACGATCAAATATATCCGCAAGCGCCAAAGAGCCAGGCTTAATCTCACTCTGATACGTCACATGCTTCTCAGGCTCAACGAAACGTAGATTCTCCTTGAGCCAGTTCGACGCGCTTTTAGCCGCTATCTCGTTGACAGGAATCTCCTCATCACCTACTTTGAATGTGGCTCTGTCACCAAACACGAATTTCATGGGCTCAATTATTTTTCCACCCTTGAAGCCGGGTACGGCTACGCCCGCCGCTAATAGGCTTTTGTCAACGTTGTGGTGTAGTACTGTATCGAATTTCTTGATGTATTCTTTTGAGAGATCTATAGATATCTGATTCATCACAGAGTCACATATAGTATCTGGATGCCCCAATCCTTTTCGTTCAACAATTTCAAGAGGCTGATCGGCAATAGCTATCCTGCCAAGCTCGTTTATGAAGGTATTATTCAAAATATTTCACCGAATATCACTTTGATTTGATGCTCCAATACACTTGATCAATATAAATGCATTCATAATTTTCATACATCGAAAAGTAAGATAGGAATATTCCAATAAACCTTACACGAAAAAATGAAAAAAACATGTAAAACTAGGAAAATAATAAAATAAGAAGCGTGCACCATGTAATCCAGTGAAATAGAATTGGACGACAAATCTCTTGGATACACAATAATGATTATCACCATCGTATGCATGGTAGGATACTTCGTATGGCTAATTCCCGGACACTTTGGGATATTAGGAGCAGTAGACTATAGCATCTGGGCAATCAAGATACCAGTCATACTCGCAATGTACATGGTTCTCTTCATAGTACTATGGATTGGCTACACAATGGCAACTACTCCGCCACCAGTCCCACTTGACACTCCTCTAGACCTCGACACAGAGTTCGACTTTGATGACGAGGACGAAGAAGAAGGGAAAGACGAGTAACCTAATTTATATTATTAATCCACCGACATACGGCGTTTAATAGATAAGTTAAATTTGTTTATGTTTTTATCATCTTTTTAATTCATATTAGTTAATACCCTCAAGTAATGAGAGTAACATACGTGCAAAACACTATAAAAAATATATTGATATTAACAAATATGATGCAAAAAACAAAGCATAATTGAAACAGGTGCTCCCGTACTGCATATGCTGGGGGAGATACAGTGCGTACTATCAATGACATAGATCAACCGTTATTATGGATAGTACCATTCGCAGCACTAACACTACTAACAATACTAAGCCTAGTTGATATAGCCCTAAACCTACTCCCCAAGGGCTCCGGCTACTTCCTAATGCTAATAGCATGCGGATTCATATGCTCATCAGTCGCAGGATTCCTAACAGAGCTCATCAAAGGACGCAACAAATACGTCTACGTTAGCATGGGCGTCTCTGTATTCATCGGCGCAATCAGCTTCCTCGTCATATACGGGTTCTTTAAAGCAAACACGTTAAGCGGCCCCACAATTGCAGCAGTAAACCCAATCAGCGAGATAATATCCAACATCACCCTCACCATCTTACCCGGTGTTTTCGTGGGTGCAATAGTGGGAGGCGGAGTAGGTTTCCTACCTGAAGAACCAGAATACAAAGAACCAGAGGCAATGATGGAAAAACCAGTAATAGCACCAGACAAGATAGTAGGCTACGAAAAAGTCTGCAGACGCTGCGGAACCCAGATGCCCTTTGATTCACTGTTCTGTAGCCAATGCGGAGGCACATTAAAGAAACGCAGATCAGAGACAATGAAATACTGCAGATACTGCGGCCACAGACTACACTTCTTAGGCGAGTTCTGCCCAGACTGCGGAAAAGAAATAAACATAGTCGATAAACCCAAGGTCTTCATATCAGACTAATCGATTCTAAGATCAACACGAATCTTTGAGACCCCAGGACTATACTTAGCCACCCTAACACCACCGAGAAACTCACAAGTGCGATCATACTCTGAAGCTGCTTCCTCGACAAGCTTCACCGCGTCAGAATATGGATCATCATCTGGAGCCCAATGATAGAAATGCAGCACTCCCCCAGACTTTACCATGGGTACTGTGATATCCAAGAATAGATGTGCTCCTTTAGGTAAAGGCGTTAATACTCTGTCGAATTGTTTACCTAGAGTTGGACATACCTCTCTGACATCGCCTTGAAGGGCGGTAACTCTATCTTGTAGCTTGTTAAGTTTGATATTCTCTAAGCAGTATCTATGAGCGTCCTCATTCAACTCGATTGCGGTACAGGTAGTTCCCGGGTTATGCTTTGCTATACAGATAGGAAAAGGACCAATTCCGCTAAACATAACTAGAACATCCTCAGGATCAGTGATCTGTTCACATATTCGTTCACGCTCACTGCTTTCACGAGCAGAGAAATACGTGACCCTTGGATCGAGTTTAAAGCGACACCCTGACTCTTTGTGGATAATCTCAGTGTTCGGGTCTCCATTTATCAACCGATAGTCCCTAAGTCTGAGCTCACCATAACGCTCCGAGGACTTTGCTAATACACTCTTCACGTTCTTATGAACATGCATTAAAGCCTCAGCGATTATCGTCTCATATGATTCAAGCTCTTCGGGAATCTCAATAATAGCAACCGCATCTCCCTTCGAACCTAAAATATCAAAACTGGATGGAACTAACTCAATAAGCTCATCAGATAATTTTCCAATTAGATTTGCCTTCAACGTATTTTTCAAAGTGGACAACAGCACATGCTTAGAAGATAGACTTTTCTCCAGTCTTCCTAGCTAGCTTACCCCTCACAGGAATCTCATCCTTAAACATATCCTCTGGACGTGTATTATCCCTCGTCTTACGTTTAACAGTGAGACCGCATACACCGTTTTCGAGAAGCTGTCTTTTGTGGCACATCGCGTATGTGCATCCTTTGGGGTCACATGGCTCGTTAGTCCAACTGCACCAAGCGGTTTTTCCACGGAAGGTCAATGCACGCTTAGTACATTTGAAAGTTCGGCATTTTGGATTGCATAATTCATTATTTGCCAAAGTGCGAAACACCAGAAATTCTTTATTTGGTTAAGTGAAACTCTTGCATAATTTAAATCTTGTCAACAAAAAACTGAAAAAAGAGCATATTTGATAGCATAACAATACAGTATATTACACAGTATCTTTGATCAATCATCCTTTAATTAATAGACATAGTTTCCTGAGCACACGAGGAGCCAGTAGTGAATACTTACGATAAAATACTCATAGTAGACGATGATGATTCACTTCGAGAATCAATGGTCAACATCCTCGAAAGTGAAGGATACATGCTGGACGTGGCAAAAAGTGGACAGGAAGCTGAATTAAAGATAAAGAATAAGGTCTACAACCTGATACTTTTAGACATAAGACTGCCTGATATCAGTGGAATCGAGTTACTAGCCAAGATTAACGAGTATTCACCACATATGAAGAAGATAATGCTTACAGGATTCCCCGACACAGACACAGCCATTAATTCGGTGAACAAAAAAGCAGACGCATACCTAGTAAAACCCTTCGACCCGGAAAAACTATTAGAAGTTATTGCTGAGAACCTAGCCCAACAGAAAGAAGAACTCAGGTATACTCAGGAAAAGGTTCTCGAATATATCCAGAATAGGGTAAGAGAACTGGATCAACAGCCCACGATGATAAATAGGGGGCAATAGGTTTGGCAACAGAGGTAGCGGAATCATACAATTTAGATGAACCTCTACTTAGTAGAAAAAAGGAAGAATTCAGAAAATGTCTAATGGAAAGCATTGAGGAAGTTCTTTCTTTCAGCAAAGTGGTCTTAAACTTTCTAGAATTAAACACCCCGTTCAAGTGTAAAGAGATACTTGAGTGCCCCGAAGTCTTTAGCTCTGAACTTAGAGATCTATTTGGTCAGAGCGCTACAGGGATAGAGGAACTGATTATTGAAAGATTCTTTATAAAAATAGATAAACAATACGAGAAAGATAGGAATAAAAAGTTTGAAGATTATATTAAAGAAGCATTAAAAGGTTATACTGATTATTATTAAATTACTAAAAATCATCTTCATAAAACAGGGATATAAATAATCACGTAGATATTAACCCTTAGAAACTGCAGATATTTTTATATATAAAAAACGATAACTTCACAGCATATGGTTAACGCTACGTAGCGCACTGTTTAAATCATATAAAAACAACTGAAAGGAAGTTAAAAATGCCTCAAAAAACAGGAACCCCGAAAACAGTACTTTTGGCTACAAGAGTTACTCCAAGAATCAGAGACATTGTAGTTCAGATGGCTTCTCGGGAAGGGTTGAACGTCAGTGAGTGGATGAGGAACCTCATTATTATGGAATTAAAAAGGGCAGAGGCATTACCCAACGTATTGCGGGCACCTACATTTGACTTAGAGATGGATGATAATGAGTGAAAGAATTTCAACTGGTAACCCAGAACTTGACACACTGCTTGATGGAGGATTTCTAAAGAACAGTATGATTCTCCTTGCGGGAAACCCTGGAGCAGGTAAAACCATACTTTCATCAAGATTCATTTATGAAGGCGCGCTTGAAGATGAACCTGGCGTCTATGCTTGTTTCGCAGAGACCCGTAAAAGGCTTATCTCAGATGTGAAGAAATTTGGCATAGATTATGAGCCACTTATAAGGCGTAGGAAAGTCGAGGTTCTTGACCTCAGCATTGGAAGCGAGACAGAGGTACAGTCAGCGTTAAACCAGATCTTTGAATCGATTACTACCTTGAGGGCAAAGAGACTGGTGGTTGATAGCATTGCGGCGATGGCTATGGGACTTGAGACCGAGTTTGAGAAACGCCATCTTATCAGACTGCTTTATAGGTTAATACTGAAAACGGGATGCACAACTATAGCTATTACGGATATTCCATGGAATAGCAATAGGATAGGAGAGAGTATTGAGGAATTTGTTGCTGATGGCATTATCCTGATGGAACATCAGTACGATTCGAGTGATACATTGAAGCGTCAACTCAGGATCACGAAAATGCGTGGTACAAATCACTCAAGAAAAACCCACAAATATACTATTAGCTCAAATGGTTTGAATATAGAGTTGTAGATTAGGAGTATATCTCCAAGTCTTCAGGCTCATCTTCTTTGGTACTCCGGTACTTGATATATACATAGGCGCCTAGTATCAAAGCAATCAGTATAGCTAATCCTATCAGGATATGGAAGACCTGAACCTGTCTACCAAATACTGTGATTGTTAACTCGTCAGTCTCGATGTTTTGAGCGATCTGGATGTTTTTTTGAGCTTCATTAGGCTCGTATCCGGTTTTAGAAGCTGAAGCCTTCAAACGGAGAGTATCATATTTTTGTATTATCTCGGCTTGTGCAATACCGTCATCATCGGTCTCAGTGTCTTCTGATAGAATTACACCACCTAGGGCGGTCCATTCGATTTCTGCTCCAGGTACGGGGAGACCGTTACTTGTGAGTTCTACCTGTACTGTGAAGGTTTGGTTGATCATGATTGTGGACGGGGTGCTTAATGTGATATTCATCCCCTTAGTTACTGTCTGTATTGGTTTCTCTGAAGGAATTACACCCATCAGTGACGCCAAGATATTGGTGTTACCCTCTATTCCAGTGGAGGCAAATTCAGCTGTAGCATAAGTGTTTCCTTGACGAATATACACTGAATTAGGAACATCACCTACGGGGGGGTTTGTGCTAGTAAGATAGACCTCTGTATCAGCTCGTGCTGAAACCGGGTTACCCTCATCATCAAGGAATTGGACTGTGATTATATCATTCTCGGTACCATCCGCTACAAGGATACTTGGGAAA
>Ga0190359_1000614_pt1 | contig 23769 bp, 18 predicted proteins | sample 48721823_MG_FD_161269 | JGI IMG/M metagenome (GOLD analysis project Ga0190359, IMG submission 161269) | Hydrothermal vent microbial mat bacterial communities from Southern Trench, Guaymas Basin, Mexico - 4872-18-2-3_MG | ecosystem: Environmental > Aquatic > Marine > Hydrothermal vents >... | reverse complement strand
AGTTGCTCTTGCTTGAATAGGGAACTTCAGACTAATAAAGCATCCTTCTGGTTGCTTCGGCTCCGCCGGCTTCAACCCGCGGAACCAGCGCCGGTAAACCTTGTCTCGGTGTCCAGGCTACTTGCCTGCCGGCAGGTGGATGCAGAAACAGGCACCATCTGCAGCGGGCGCAACCTCGATGAAACCTCCGTGCTCCTCGACGATACGCTCGGAAATCGAAAGGCCGAGGCCGGTACCATCTTCTTTTGTGGTGTAGAAGGGATCGAAGATGCGCTCGGCCTTTTCCGGGGGCACTCCCGGGCCCGAATCCCTGACGTCGATAACCTGCTCCGGACCACCGTCGTGGTTTTCCACCCGCAGCACGAACTCGAGACGGCCTCCCCGAGGCATGGCGTCGAGTGCGTTCAGGGCCAGGTTCAACAACACCTGCTGCAACCTGTCGGCATCTCCGGAGAGCGGAACCACCTGCCTTCTGGCCACCGTGATTTCCACCCCCTGCTGCCTGGCCCGGTGCTCTACCAGGTTCTTCACCCGGTCCACCAGCTCGCTGGCCTCCACCGGTCCGCCCATTACCGCCTGGGGTCTGGCGAAGCTGAGAAAGCGCTCCAGCGTCTGGCCCAGGCGAACCAGTTCCTTGCGTTGGATCTCCACCAGGTGACGTCGCGGCGAGTCTTCGGCTATCTCGTCGGCGATGGCCTCGGCCGCTCCCTGTATCGAGGCCAGTGGGTTCTTGATCTCGTGGGCCACTGCAGCGGTGAGTTCTCCCAGCACCTTCAGCTTGCCGGCACGCACTAGCTGGTCCTGCAGGCGGCGGTTTTCCTCGAGCGCTCGTTCCAGTTCCCGGGCTGCCCGTTTCTGGCGCAACCGCTCGCGGCGTTCCCGCTCGACCAGCACGCCGCTCAGCAGCGCTACCAGGTTATAGAGAAGAATCTCGAGTAGTTTTTCGATGCTACCGGCTGGATCGTGCACGAACAGTCGGGTGAAGGCGTGCGGAGCGTATGCCGCCGAGGCCGCCAGCGAGACGGCGAGCGAACCGCGCAGGCCATGCCGGAACGCCCCCAGGACGATGGGCAGGTAGTAGAGCCGCCTGAAGATATCGTGTAGCCAGCCGTGGGACGCGGCCGTGGTGTAATGGGCCAGGGTGATCAAGACCACCGGCAACCACAGCAGCAGCAACGAGCGCGCCCCCAGTAACCCACGCCAGGAGAAGCTTTCACTGTCCGGAAGCTGCTTCATGGTTGCCTCGGCGGTGCCTTTTCTATGCCGAACTTTCTCATGCGATACAACAGCACGTGCCTGGGAATGCGCAGGAAGCGGGCCGCCCGCGACTGGTTGTAGTCGTTGAGTTGCAGGGCCCTCAGGATGATCTGCCTTTCCACCTGCTCGAGCGACGCCCCCTGGGGTGGGATTTCGACGTGGATGCCTCCGGCGGCGGAATCGTTCACCGCCCCGGTTCCCCCCAGCGGTTCCGGTAGCAGCTCGGGACCCAGGCGTTCGTCCTCGGCCAGCAGCACTATCCGCTGGGCGAGATTTTCGAGCTCGCGTACGTTGCCGGGCCAGCGGTGGCCGCGCAACACCTCATGCAACTCGGCTGCCGGGTGCAGTTTGCGGTCGGGGGCGAATTTCTTCAGGAAGTGTCCCAGCAGTACCGGGATGTCTTCCGGCCGCTCGCGCAAGGGTGGAATCCTCAAGGTCACCACGTTCAGGCGATGGAACAGATCGCGCCGGAAGCGGCTGTTTTCCACCTCCTCGGCCAGATCGCGGTTGGTGGCCGCCAGTACGCGCACGTCGACAGCGACCTCGCGCTCGCCGCCCAGGATATCTATGGTGCGCTGTTGCAGTGCCCGTAGCAGCTTGGGTTGCAGCTCGAGTGGAAGCTCCCCGATCTCGTCGAGGAACAAGGTGCCACCATCGGCTTCTCGGAAACGGCCGATACGGGTAGAGCTCGCACCCGTGAAGGCACCCTTGGCATGGCCGAACAGATCGCTTTCCATCAGATCACGTGGAATGGCGGCGCAATCCACCGCGACGAAAGGCGCGGAGGCCCGGTCGCTGAGCTCGTGAATGCGCCGGGCCAGCAACTCCTTGCCGGTACCGCTTTCACCCTCGATGAGCACCGAAGCGTCCGAGCGGGCCACTTTCTCCGCCAGCTTGACCACCTTCTCCATGGCGACAGATGTGTATATCAACCGGCTTTTTCGCTCGGCCTCGAGCGCCTTTACTTGCCGGCGCAAGCCGGCATGCTCGAAGGCCCGCGCCACCACCAGCTTCAGGTGATCGCGGTTTACCGGCTTGGGCAGGAAATCGAAAGCACCGGCGCGCATGGCCTCGACGGCGCGCTCTATGCTGCCGAAGGCGGTTATCACAATTACCAGTGTCTCGGGTGCCCGGCGCAGCAGCTCGACGGTTAGTTTCAGCCCGTCCATGGCGGGCATCTTGAGATCGCTCAATACCACCGGTACAGGCTGGCGCTGGAAGACCTCCAGCGCCTGCTGACCGTCGGGCGCGGTATGCACCAGGTAGCCGGCCTCTTCCAGGTGGAAGCGCACCACCTCGCGGAAGCTCTCCTCGTCGTCCACTACCAGGACGGATTTTTGCGGTTCGCTCATGGGACCTTCCCGTTTAGTTCGCTTACTATACTACGTTGCTCGCGCCATTGCATGATCAGACTGTAGACGGCGGGGATGATAAGCAGGGTGAGCACGGTGCTGGTGATCAGACCACCGACCATGGGGGCGGCCAGGCGCTTCATGACCTGGGAGCCGGTTTCATCGGCTCCGGCAAGCATCACCGGCAGCAGCCCGATGATGGTAGTGGCCACCGTCATCAACTTGGGCCGTACCCGGTCGACGGCGCCTTCCATCACCGCCAAGTCTAGTGCACCGTGGAAGAGGCGTGGATCGAACTTGCCCGTGACCTTGAGCCGGTCGAGCAGCTGTGGGCGAACCCGCTTCCAGGCGGAATCCAGGTACACCAGCATCACCACCCCGGTCTCCGCGGCCAGGCCGGCCAGCGCGATGAAGCCGACGTCCACCGCTACCGAGCGGTTATATCCAAGAAGATACATCATCCATACCCCGCCCACCAGGGCAAAGGGCAGGCTGAGCATGACGATCAGCGTCTCGGTAAGGTTGCGGAAGTGCAGGTACAGAAGCAGCATCACCAACGCGAGCGTCAGCGGAATTATCACCCGCATCCGCTCGGCGGCCTTCTGCATGTATTCCCACTGACCCGACCAGACGATGTCGACGGGCTCTTCCTTCGTTATCTGCACCCGGCCCCGGGCGATGGCCCGGTTCACCGCCGCCTGGGCGGCACGGACGTAGTCTCCCACGGGGATCTTGTTGGTGTCGATGTCGACGTAGATCCAGGCGGTCTTGCGGGCGTTCTCGCTCTTGATGGCGGGCGGTCCCTTGTGGATCTCGATGCTGGCCAGCTGCCCGAGCGGCACCTGGGCGCCGCTGGGTGTCGGTACCAGCACTCGCCGCAGTGCCTGCGGGTTGTCGCGCAGCTCACGGTCGTAACGCAGGTTGACCGGGTAGCGTTCCAGGCCTTCGACGGTATAGGTGATGTTCATGCCTCCGATGGCCGACATGATCACGTCCTGGACGTCTCCCACGGTCAAACCATAGCGTCCGGCCTCGAAGCGATCGATGTGGAAGTCGAGGTAGTTGCCGCCGGTGACCCGCTCGGCCACCACCGAGCGGGTGCCGGGCACGGCCCGGATGACGGCCTCGATCTGCTCCGCCAGGCGATTGATATCCGCCAGCTCGGCCCCCATCAGCTTGATTCCCACCGGTGTCTTTATTCCTGTCGAGAGCATGTCGATGCGGGTCTTGATGGGCATGGTCCAGGCGTCGGTCAGGCCGGGAAAGCGGATGGCCTCGAGAAGCTCGGCCACGATGTCATCTGTCGACTTGATGTGCGGCCGCCACTGGCTGCGCGGCTTGAGAAGCACGGTGGTCTCTATCATGGTGAGCGGCGCCGGGTCGGTGGCCGTGTCGGCCCGGCCGATCTTGCCGAACACCCTTTTCACCTCGGGCACCGCCTTGATGATGCGGTCTGTCTGCTGCAGCAGCTGCCGCGCCTTGGTTATGCTGATGCCGGGAAGCGTCGTCGGCATGTACAGAAGATCTCCCTCGTTCAGCGGCGGCATGAACTCGGCGCCGATGCGCCGGGCGGGGTACCAGGTGGCGGCCAGCGCCAGCAACGCCGTGCCCAAGGTGAGCCAGCGGTGGCGCAACACCAACCTTATCAGCGGCCGATAGAGCCAGATGAACAAACGGCTAAGCGGGTTCTTGGCCTCGCTGAGAACCTTGCCACGCACGAAGTAGAAAATTGCCACCGGTATGATGGTGATGGCCAATATGGCCGAGGCGGCCATGGCGAAGGTCTTGGTGTAGGCCAGCGGCGAGAACAAGCGGCCCGATTGCCCGCCCAGGGCGAACACCGGCAGGAAGGAGACGGTGATGATGAGCAGGGAGAAGAAAAGCGCCGGGCCCACCTCGCGGCTCGCCTCCAGCACGATCTGCAGGTGCGGCTTTCCCGAGCCGGCCTCGCGCTCCCGGTGCTTGTGGGCGTTCTCCACCATCACCACCGAGGCGTCCACCATGACCCCGATGGCGATGGCGATACCGCCGAGCGACATGATGTTGGCGTTGATTCCTATGAGCTTCATCAGCAGCAGGCTTGCCAGCACGCCGACCGGCAGCACGATGGCGGCCACCATCATGCTGCGGAAGTGCAGCAGGAATATCAGCATCACCAGGGCCACGACGATCATCTCCTCGGTGAGCTTGCTCTTCAGGGTTTCGACGGCCTTGAGGATGAGCTCCGAGCGGTCGTAGGTGGGTACCAGCTCGATGCCCATCTGGTCGAGTGTCGGCTTCACCTTTTCAATCTTGGCCTTGACGTTACGGATGACCTCCAGGGCGTTCTCACCGAAGCGCATGACGATCACCCCGCCGACCACCTCGCCCTCGCCATCGAGCTCCGCAATCCCCCGTCGCAGCTCGGGCCCGAGGTGTACGTGGGCGACCTGGTCGAGCAGCACCGGAACCCCGTCCGGGCCCATGCCGATGGGTATGCCGCGCAGGTCCTCGAGCGACTTGATGTAGCCGAGCCCGCGCACCATGAACTCGGTCTCTCCCAGCTCGAGCAGGCGGCCGCCGACGTCGTTGTTGGATCTCTTTATGGCGCGGCGCACCTTCTGCAGGGGGATTCCGTAAGCCGCGAGCTTGTCCGGGTCCACCTCCACCTGGTACTGCTTGACGTGGCCGCCGACAGAGGCGACCTCGGCCACCCCGGGCACGGCCGAGAGGACGTAACGCAGGTACCAGTCCTGTACCGAGCGCAGCTGCTGCAGGGTCTTGGTCTCGCTCTTCAGGGCGTACTCGTACACCCAGCCCACCCCGGTGGCGTCCGGGCCCAGCGAGGGCGTAACCCCGGCCGGCAGCCTGCCGCTTATTTGATCCAGGTACTCGAGCACCCGCGAGCGGGCCCAGTAGATGTCGGTTCCGTCGTTGAACAGGATGTAGACGAAGGAGAAGCCGAAGAAGGAGTAGCCGCGTACCACCGTCGAGCGTGGCACCGACAGCATGGCGGTGGTCAACGGGTATGTCACCTGGTCCTCGACCACCTGCGGGGCCTGTCCGGGGTACTCGGTGTAGATGATGACCTGGGTGTCCGACAGATCGGGAATGGCGTCCAGTGAAATGCTGCGCGCGGCCCACAGGCCGCCCAGCGCCAGCGCCAGGGTAGCCATGATGGTGAGCGGGCGATTCTTGAGCGCGGCCTCTATCAATTTATCGATCATGGTCGTCCTCTCCACTGCCGGGACCGAGCTTCTGCAGCGCCTCCTTGAGACGGCTCTCGCTGTCGAGCATGAACTGGCCGTTCACCACCACCCGCTGGCCCGCGCGCAGGCCGGCGGTGATCTCCAGACCGGCGTCGGCCAGCACGCCGAGCTCCACGGAGCGGGGCGCGTACAGACCCGGCTCCAGCTCCACGAACACCACGTTGCGCCTGCCGCTGCGGATCACCGCCGAGTCGTCCACCACGACCGCCTCACGGCCCAGCTCGGCCTGGATGAGCGCGGTGACGTACATCTGCGGCTTGAGGCGCAGGCCGGGGTTGTCGAACACCAGGCGTACCTCGAGCTCGCGGCTTTTCTCGTTCAACCAGGGGTAGATGTAGTCCACCCGGCCGGTGATGTGGCCGGCGGCGGGGTCGTAGGGCAGCTCGACGGTCACCTGCTGTCCCTCGCGGACGAAGGGGGCGTCCATCTCGTAGATGTGGGCCAGCACCCACACTCGCGAGAGATCCGCCACCTTGAACAGCACCGACCCGGACGTGACGTGCTGGCCGGCGAAGACGCTCTTTTCGACCACCACGCCCGAGATGGGGGAGCGGATGGTCAGACGCCGCTGGATGCGGCCTTCCTTCTCGATGCGTTCGATCTGGGCCGCCGGGATGTCCCAGTAGGCCAGGCGCTGGCGCGCGGCCCGTAGCATGGTCTCGGTGCGCCGCGAGGGGGCGGCCCGGTGCTGGCGGGCGGCGATGAGCAGTTCTTCCTGGGTGGCGATGAGCCTGGGCGAGTACAGCGCCAGCAGCACCTGTCCCTTTTTCACCCGCTGGCCGGTGTAGTCGACCGAGAGCTTCTCCACCCAGCCGTCGATCTTGGTGTTGATCACCGCCAGCCGCCGCTCGTCGTAGTCGACGTGACCCACGGTGCGGATCGTCCTGGTGAGGTCGACCCTGGTCGCCGTTGCCAGGCGGATGCCCATGTTCTGGCGGATGCGCGGGTCGATGGAGATGCCCTCGGTGCTCTCCTCCTCGTCGCTCTCGCACGCGGGCACGAGATCCATGCCCATGGGGGACTTGCCGGGCTGGGGACTCCTGTACTTCGGGTCCATGGGCGCCTGCCAGTAGAGGATCTTCTTGTCGCGGCAGGCGGCCTCGCCGGTGACGATCTTCTTGCGGGTTTTTTTCTCCGGCTTCATGGGAGTGAGCTTCATGGAGCAGATGGGGCAGAAGCCGGGCTCGTCCTGGACGATCTGCGGGTGCATGCCGCAGGTGTATTTCACCTTGGGTTCTTCAGCCGCCCGGACCGTGGCGGCCGCGTGCTCGTGGGAGGCGAACAGACTCCGCCCCAGCAGGATACCGCCCGACAGCCCGGCGACGAGCAGAAGCAGCCCCAGCCACAAGGGCAGCCTGCGTCTGCCGCCGCCATTGCCGGTTTGCGGCGGTCCGGCCGGATGCACCACCTGCTCTATGCGCCTTTCGAGGTCGTCAGCGGCGGCCGCGGTTTTCTTCACTGGCTTGTTCTTTTCACTTGTCATCTTCCTGCTCCTTGTCACCGGTGTCCGGAAGGTAGGCACCCTGCAGGGGTTCGGGCAGACCGCCGAGCAGGTGCTCGAGCTCCGCCAGCGAGGCCAGCACACGGGTGGCGCGGCGGGACAGCTCCACCCGGGCTCCGAAGAGTTTCAACAGGTTGTCGAGCACCGAGATGAACTCGAGCCGGCCGGCCCGGTAGTCGGCCAGCGAGCTGTCCAGCGCCTGGCGGGTCTCGGGGATGATCCGGTCACGGTATATGGCGGCCTGGGCGGTGTCGCGACGTATGGCCTGCAGGATGCGCTCTATACCGTCCGAGATCTCGTCACGCAGGCGCTGCTCCTCGGCCAGGGCGGCCGAGAGCCGCGAGGCCCGTTCCGCCTCGGCGGGACGCTGCTTGGTGGCGAACCACACCGGCAGGTTCACTCCCAGGGTCACCCCGATGAAGTCGGCCCCGGCCACGGCGTCTCCGGTCTCCACCCAGCGCAGCCGGTACTGCAGCCCGACGGTGATGTCGGGGAAGTAATCCTTGCCGGCCAGGGCCAGCAGGTGCCGGGCCGAGGCCGTCCGGGCCCGGGCGGCCCGGAACAGGGGGTTGTGCGACTCCGCGTATTCGAGAAGTTTCCCCTGTGATGGCAAGCCATTGTAACGTGACTGTCCCCCGGCATCCGGGGTCTGTCCCCCTGCGCCGGAAGGTGACTGTCCCGGGGTTTCTTTCTTGTAGTCCGGCAGCTTGGGTGCCTGGATGGGGGTTCCGGGGGGGCGGTGGCGCAGGGCGTTTATTCGGCTGCGGACGGTGTCGGCAGCGCGGTCGATGGATTCGATGAGATCATCTATGCGGTGGCGTTCCACCCGTGGCTTGATGATGTCCTGCTGGCGGCCCGAGCCGGCCACGTAGCTTGCCTCGGCCACCTCGGTGAACTGCTCCAGCGCGGTCGCCATCTCCCTGGCAAGCTCCCGGTGCTGCTCCAGAAAGGCCAGCTCCCACAGCAGCGACCAAGCCCGTGCCCGCAGCAGGTTGCGCCTATCCTCCACCAGATGCTTCTGGGCCCGGGCCCCGTGCTCGGCGGCACTTTCCCGGAGCGCCAGCTTGCCCGGCCAGGGAAAGGTCTGGCGCAGCTCGAACTGCACGCCGGTGAGCGGCGTCGACGACGTCGACAGCGGCAGGTTGGAAAGCCCCACCATGAACAGGGGATCGGGCAGCGAGCCCAGCTGAGAAGGAACCTCGGCCGCCGCCGTGGCCCGGGCCTCGAGAGCCTCGATACCCTGATTGCGTTCCACCACCTCGCGGACGACCTCTTCCGGAAGCGTCGGCACCGAAGCGGTGGCAAGACTGGCTCTTCTCCTCCCGGCCTCGGCAACTCCCGCTCCGGTGGCTCCCGGGATGGCGACAACAAGGATAAACGCAACTGAAATCATGTTTTTCACATTTCCGTCCTCCGCGATCTGGAGGAGCAATACGCGTGCCACTGGAATGGGCGCCGTGTCGCCAGTGTAACATGGTGTTTCACAAAGAATATTTCTCTACCAGTCAGGAAGGATGTTCCAGCGTTGTGTAATATTGTTCAGCTTGCGGTAGCGGTTGCTGTAGAAAATGGTGCATCGTGTTTTTTCGACAGTCGAACATGTCGAAAAAATGCCAACATATGGCATAATTGCTAGTATTATAAGGATATATCTAAAACCGCCAAAATGTCGAAAAAAACGCTACCGCATGGGTCGTAAAAGTGCCGACACCTCTACACCGCACCAGGACGAGAGCGGTGTTACCTTGGTCGTTGCCTGTCGCCGGAACGTGGTAGGCCGTCAGTGGATGGAATCGAGCACCCGGTGAAGCTTCTGCTCCACCTGCTCTGCCAGCGGGGCGACATCGGGCCGCTCGACGAGAGAGAACAGCGCCTTCGGGCTGAGCATCGAGACCTCGACCTGACCGTCTTCGGCTTGCTGCACCACAACGTTGCAGGGGAGCAGCAGGCCGATGTGACGCTCGGCCAGGAACGCCTGGTGGGCCAGGGGGGGGTTGCAGGCGCCCAGGATCACGTAAGGGCGAAAGTCGGCGTCGAGCTTCTTTTTCAGGGTGGCCTGCACGTCGATCTCCGTAAGCACTCCGAAGCCCTCGACTGCCAGCGCCTCGATGACCCGCTCCTTGACCTGCTTGAAACTGCCGGTTACCTTCCTGGTGAATCCGTAGCTGATTTCGTTCATGGACTACCTCCCTGGTCCCGGGTTTACGTTCTCAGATCGTTGAGTTGCGCCGTGAACTCCTCCCGGTCGATCTCCCCGGCCGCGTAGCGGCGTTTCAATACCTGCTCGGGAGATTCCCGTGCCGCTTCGACTTGCCTGCCTGCTGGCGACGTTTTGACGAGTGCCCAGACGAAGGCAACCACCACCAGTGCTCCCAGCAGCCACCAGATCCACATGTAACCCATATGACCGGCTCCGTCTATCCAGTTCATGACCACCTCCTCGATGCCCGGCCGGTGTCAGGCCACTGGCATCTGCTTGTTCGAGCATGCATCAAGCGTGCCAGCAGACGCCATCGCCGTGTACCGGCCAGGTCCCGGCATTTGTTTTATCCCCCCGAGGCCACGGCTACCGTGCCGCCGGCAGCTGTTCCATTTCCAACATCGTGACTGATCAATATAGACCAACTGTGTAATATTCGACTTGCCTCGAGATATTGATGGTGGGCTGTCATGCCCGGCGTATTTCTGCAATATACTTCCGGAGAGTGTCCACACCGCGTACCATCCGCGGTGCGTGTCGTTCCACGAACTTCAACTCATCCTCGGGAGAGCGCGGCGTACTCTGGTGGGCTCTGCTTGGCGAAGCAGACCAAGGTGAACCAGCGATTGCTGTCGGTGTAGGTGGCCTTTGCCGAGAGTCCGCTGCTCGTGGCGAACTCGCCGATGTGCTCGAGTGTGAACTTGTGTGAGTTTTCGGTGTGGATGGTTTCGTTCTTGCGGATAACCAGATTCCCTTCCAGCAAGGGTGACCTGACGATCATGTCCCTGGTGGCAACCAGGTGCATTTCGATTCTTTGCTGCTCCTCGTTGAAGAAGGCGAGATGCCGGAAGTGCTCGGGATGGAAATCTGTTCTTGCTATCCTGTTGGCCACCTTGAGGATGTTCTTGTTGAATCTGGCGGTGAGCTGGCCCTTGTCGTTGTATGCCCTTTCCAGGATGGTCTTGTCCTTGACCATGTCCAGGCCCAGCAGCAGCCGGTCTCCCGTCTTCATCATGCGGCCCAGCCGGGCGACCAGGCGGACGGCGTCTTGCCTGTCGAGGTTGCCGATTGTGCTTCCGAAAAAGCAGAAGATTCTTTTCTCCCGTCGCGAGTCCAGGCGGAACGGCCGAGTGAAGTCGGCGACGATGCCGTTTACCTCGATGCCGGCGAACTTCTCCTGGAGCTCGTGTCTGGTCTCTTCCATGGCGCTTGGGCTCACGTCGACGGGGACGTAGGTCGTTCTCTTGATTGCCTTCCCCGGCATTGCCCGCAGGAGTATGGAGATCTTGGAGCAGTCTCCGCTGCCGAGTTCCACCAGCGACACTTCCTCGACACCATGCATCAACTCTGCGGCGTATCGCCTCAGGATGACCTTCTCGGTTCTGCTGGGGTAGTACTCGTCCAGCCCGGTTATCTGCTCGAACAACCGGGAACCGGTTTCGTCGTAGAAGAACTTGCATGGTAGGCGTCGCTGCCGCAGTTGCCGAAAACCGCGCCTGGGATACGTCCTTTCTTGAATATGTAGTTGTACCCGCTTACCTTGCCGATGAACTCGTCCCAGCTCCTCACGCTGATCAGGTTCTCGTGGTCGGAGCGCAAGACCTCCTTGGCCCTCGGCGTGTCGATGAACCACTTGGGCCGGGCGGGAACCCGCCGGCCGAACTCCGCTGCCGGTTCGAGCCGCAGTTCGTCGGTGGTGAGGGGAAGGTCCTCGTGTCCCCAGGCGGCAATACCCCCGTTGAGCACCCGAACATCCCGCACACCCGCGTACATCATGATCACCCCACACCGTATCGATCCCAGGTGTCCCGCCTGGCTGCCTGGATGCGGGTCGGTGTTGCGCGGGCTGGAAAACCTTCCATACACCACAACGGTGGTATCCGCCGTGATTCCCAGCTTCAGCAAGGCTCGTTCCAGCTCCTCCGGAGAGCGGCAGTTCCAGGTGTCCGGGGACTCGAGTTCGAGGGTGTCGAGTGAGATGGCTCCGGGGATGTGACCGGTGTCGTAGTCCGGCTGGTTCCGGTAGTGGCAGTGACAGACGGCGTACTTCTCTCCGTTTAACCCCGGGGGCTTCTGTCCGGAGACGAGCTGCCGGACCCACCGGGGAGGCACCAGCTTTTCGAATCGTGCCATCCGCTCCATGGGTAAGGAGAGATCCGCTGACCACTCGTCGACGAAACGGGTGTACACGCTCACCGTTCTGCATCCAGCCCGGCCGAGCTTTTCCGCCACTTCCTGTGCGTCGTCCTTCGAGTAACCGTATACGATCACCCGGCGATCCGGCACGGCTCCCTTGGCGCTGGCCATCTCCTCCCAGTCTTCCTGGTCCAGCCAGCTTGTCGGCATGGCCCTGGCGCCCTTGATGTGTCCACCGCGCCGCTCTCCTTCGAGCGCCCAACCGTTGTAGGCATCGATGGGGCGAACATCGATGATGCAAACAGTATGATCGCCGATGAACGCCTCCAGTTGTCCGGTAGCGATCTCGTTCAAGGCGTTTCCTCTCGAGCGAGAAAAACTCCGTCCGGGACAAGCGACGAACTTCCCCCCTTTTTGTTCGCTGACTCGATTCAATTCAGGATGGATACCAAGGGGTGCCGGCGATTGTCAATTGCTCCCGACTGGGGTTCTAGACTCTTCCTACCGCGGGCACCATGCTCTCCGGCAGCGGCAAATGATGACTGAGCCCCATGACGAGTCCGGCTATGGCGTTTGGCGCGGCCGGAGGGGCACTGATGTTGTCTCCCCACGGGTCACTAGATGGCGCCTTGAACGTTACCGTTCATCCATCGCCGTTCGCTATAATGAAGGTGGTGAGTCGGGAAGAGTTGAAAATGAAAGCTGAACTGATCATCGTTGGCGGTGGTTCTGCAGGTTTCGCCGCGGCAATCCAGTGATGATCTGCACAATATTCGCCAGGGGCCTTGTAGGATTGTCCACGGTTACGAAAGGGCATCTGCATCGCCACCCGGAAGCAGGCCACGAATCGACGTCATGGGTCGATCCTGCCGGGAAATTCCCATTTCTCGTTTCTGGCACGGTAGTTGCTTCACCAACCCATGGAGATGCGAACCGTGTCAACGGGCCCGGGAGCCCAGAAAAGGAGAAGATCATGACCGGGAAAAGCAAGAATCCAAGCGGGGCAATGCTTCCGCTGGTAATACTGGGTCTGGCCGTACCAGTGCTGGTAATGGCCGGGCCGCCGCACGGCGGGCACGGCACCCCCATGATGAGTACTACCAGTGCCATGCAGCACGTCCAGCACAAGTCGAAGATCAAGGCCCAGACCAGCTGTCCCATAACCGGCAAGAAGCTGGCCAGCCGGGATGTCTACCTCGACTACGAGGGACAGCGGGTCTACTTCTGCTGCGCCATGTGCAAGAAGAAGTTTCTCGAAAACCCCCAGGCGGTGTTCGACAAGTTCGCCGGGGAAGGAGTGGTGCCCGACAACGTGCAGAAGACCTGCCCGGTGTGTGACTCACCCGTCGACAAGAACAGCAAGTGGTTCATGTACAAGGGCCGGCGCATCTACTACGGCTGCCCGGGCTGTGACAAGAAGTTCCTGGAAGACCCCGAGAAATACCTGAAAAAGCTCGGCCGCCCGTCCGGCGCAGAGAGCCACGGCAAGCACGGCAGCCGTTACGGTCACCGCATGCACTGATACAGGTTAGGGGAACGGGGGGCGGTTGCCCGGCAGGGTTCCCCCCCACCTGACGGGCTTCCACCCCCGTTTCCCGCCCTTCGTGATTTCACATGACATCAAAGGGGGTGGTTTTGTAATATAGACACCATCAGGAGTCCGCATTGGCGAACCGTTGTCTCTACGTTTTGCTAGCTTTCTCTGCGGCGCTTTCCGGCTGCAAGGGAAGCGTCGGTGGGGGAGGCGCCGAGACGCAGGAGATCGACGCCGGAGTGCCGGACGCAGATGCACCGGACGGTTACGAAGAGACGAATCACGACGATGTATGGCCCGACGCGGGCGACGCACCGGAGGTGTGCGACGGGGGCGTGCTGGACCCCGAGACGGGAACCTGCCGTCCGGCGAGCTGCTTCGATGTGGAGTGCCCCCCGGGCGAGTACTGCGACCCGCTCGACCTGAGCTGCCGCCCCCGCCCGCAGGGCGACGAGCCGCTGTTCGAGGCGGTCGTCATAGTGGGCCATGGCGGCCGCGGCCGGCAGACGGGACCTGCCGTGCAGGCCACCCTGGGAAGCTCCATAAACGGCACAACCGTCGTCGACCGTACGGGCCGCTACGTCTACATCGTCTCGCACAACCGGGTGCTCAGGTGGGACGCCGCAACGAGACAGCTTTCTCACCTGGCCGGGCTCGGGGTACCGGGCTACGTGGACGGTCCTGCCGAAGTGGCGCTTTTCGACGTAAACACCTACCAGAGCGGCGGCATGGGACTTTCACCGGACGGCAGCAGGCTCTACCTTCTCGACCAGCAGAAAGAAGGTGGAGCGGTGCGGGTCATCGATACTTCGACGGGACAGGTTGGCACGCTTGCGAAAAGTGTTCTCGGGCAGGCGAGCGGCGGACCGGACAGCATAAGGGCGCTTGCGCTCGGGCGGCGGACTGGAACCATCTACGTCACCGGGTGGGGAGATTCCTGCTGGAAGGTGACACCCGAGGGAGATGTGACTCCGCTTTCGCTGGAAAAGCCTACGCCCGTGGGCTTCATCGCGGTTGACGAGGATCGCGGGCTCATCTTCGGGCTGGATCGCAACAATGGCGGGCCGCTTTACCAGTGGTCGATAGACGGCGGTAGCGCCACCCTGCTAAACCCGGTGGGGGTCGAAGGCGATCGCAACGATCAGTACATAAGCGACGGGCCGCTCTCGGGTATGATAACCGCGAACCCATCGGGGCTCGTACTCGGGCCGAACGGCTACCTCTACATTGGAGGAGGCGACTCGATGACCATGCGCCGGGTCGACGTCGACAACCTGTGGGTGGAAAGCATGTGCTGCCCCGGCGACGGAACCTATCACTGGTGCGTGGGGGACGGAACGAACAACAAATGTTTCAAGACCTGGCCCAGCCTGGTCTCCTTCGACGACACCGGCAACGGCGTGTTTTCCTACAGCGTCTGGCCAAGGACGGTGATGCTGCGGAGGCTGCCATGAGCAGGGCTGCTGCCGTCGTGATCGCGCTGTCGCTTTCTGCGCCGTGCCTGGCCGGGGTGGGGCCGGAGATATTGGTGCCCGAGGATCCTCGCACGCCGCAGGTGCAGGTGCGGCCCCAGGTCGCGTACGGGGGCGGGGTGCATCTCGTGGTCTGGCAGAGCGGCCTCGGGCGCAAGGCCGACATACGATCTGCGCGCCTGGATGCCGAGGGCCGCGTCCTGGACAGCCGGAGCATGGCCGTTTGCACCGCTCCCGGCCGCCAGGGTGAACCGGCGGTGGCCTTCTCGGGTGGCGTGTTCCTCGTTGTATGGAGCGACCGGCGGTCGGGAGAAGACGACGTCTACGCCGCCAGGCTGGACAGCGACGGCCGAGTATTGGATCCGGACGGCTTCCTGCTGGCCGGGGGACCGGAAAACCAGTCCCAGCCCGCGGTGGCCGCGGTGGGGGATGGGTTCTGGGTGGCCTACACCCAATGGGTGGGGCGGGGTTATGCGCCGCGGCTGGTGAGAACGGACGGCACCGGCCGCCCCCTGGACGCGCAGCCGACGGTAGTCTCCGAGATCGACCCTCCGCCCGACGGGCCCGAAAACCTGGCCGGCAACGCCGTCATCGCCGTGTGCAACCGCCCGCGGCTTGCGGTGGGGGGACAGGAAGTGATCGTGCTCTGGGAAGGAGGCGGCGCCGGGCGCTTTCTGAACGGCCGCTACCACGTCTACGGCAGGAGATACAGCACCGACGGCACGGCGATCGATCCGGAACCCGTCGAGATCTTCAAGCCCCAAAGCCGGGTGTTCGTGCCCGACGCGGCGGCGGAGGGCGGCGCGTTCCTGGTGGTGTGGGAAGACAGGAGGGATCGGGGAGAACTGGGCGGCGACGGCAACCTGATGCGGTTCACGGCCTCCGGTGCCGAGCTTGTTTCCATCTCGCCCTCGGGTGGCGGCCGGAAGGTTTTCGAGCCGGCGATGGCCGTGGACACCCGGGGTGGCCTGCTCCTCGCTTTCCGCGACTCGGGAGGCCGCGACGGCATGCTGATTCTTCGCCAGGGGCTGGACAACACCTCGGCCGCCGAGACCGAGATCGGCACCGATGCCCACTGGCCGGCGTTGTGCGCTCCCGGCTCGGACGCCGCCCCGGCCGTCCTCGCCTACACCCGAACCCCCACGCCCGCCGAGCCCTCGGCTCGAGTGGTGGTTCGCCTGGTTACCGAGTGAGCTTGAAGTTGCATGGGTAACAGACACGGCCATCGAACTGCCTGCCGCTTTCACACTACAGGGTCAGGGGGTTACAGGAGGACCCGACCCGGGCACACCGGTGCAGTGTCGAAGCAATGGTCCCATGGCGAAAATATTATCCATAATGTTTATTAATATACTTGACATGTGCCGTGCCGTTGCATAGGTTTGTTCATGTGAACACTTGTTCACTTGAGCTCGGAGGCACGTGTGGCCGAAGGAATCTGTGACATCGACTACGTCGACGAGGCGCGCGTCGCCAGGGTGATGCAACGGCTGCCCGGAGAGGACGCCTGCCGGCGGGCTGCAGGCATGTTCAAGCTGCTTGCTGACCCTACCCGGGTACGCGGCCTGCTGGCCATGACGGTCGAGCCTCTCTGCGTATGCGATCTGTCGCGATTGCTCAACGTCTCCCGCTCCGCCCTGTCGCACCAGCTGCGCCTGCTGCGCACGGCGGGGCTGGTTCGTACGAAGCGCAAGGGAAAGATGGTCTACTACTCCCTGGAGGCGGATGGCATCAGGAAGACGATCATGCACGCGCTGACGATAGCAGGGCAGGAACGGCCGGAAGGCGAGGCGGACGGTGATGCGGACCGGTAGGCATACCATCCGGACCACCAGCCTCATTGTTATGGCTCTGCTGGGTGGCCAGGTCCCTCTTGCTGCCGGGTTCGTCCTGTGTGTGGCCCCGGATCACGTTGCGGTCGAAGCTGCTGCGCCAGAGACGAGAGCTGCGCACGAAGCCCGTGCGGCCGAACAATGCAAAAGCACGATGCACGAGCGCTCTGGCTGCGTCGACTTTCCCCTGTCGTTTTTTCTTTACTCGGCGCTCCATGCGGATTCTCCGCGCGCCGAGCGGGCTGCCGGCGCCATGGCCGTGTACCATGCCGGCCACACGCCCACCGGAGACGCAGGCAACGTACACTGCAAGTACGTTCCCGCTGCCGGTCCTCCCTTCCCTTCGCTTTACGCCACTTCGGTCGTTTTGCTGATCTGAAAAGAGCCCTCGGTCATTCGATGGGAGCGTGAGGCGTCACGGCGCAGCGACGTTACGCTGCCGCGGTGCCTTGCCGCCACACGGAACGTGCGAATCCGTTGCAACGAAGTCAGGAGGTCCAGAGGTGATGGTTGCAAACAGAAAGATCGTAGCGCTGATGGCCGTGTCGATCTCCGCGGCCGGGTGTGCCGGCTCGCTCGGGGCAATGCCGCCACCCGTTCCACTGCTTGAGGCCTACCCGGGGCCAGACACAGAGGGGACACGACGTCCCGGCGGCACCGCTCGGGCCGACACCGTTGAACTCACCGGAGTGGTCACGCTTCCGCAGGCCCTGTCTGCGGCCCTGCTCGGATCCCCTGACATCGCCGCCTTCTCCTGGGAGGTCCGTGCCGCCGAGGCGCAGGCCATCCAGGAGGGCCTGTACTTCAACCCCGAGCTGGAGGTCGAGATCGAGGAGTTCGGCGGCAACAAGAACAGAGGAGGCTTCTCCACCGCCCAGACGACCTTGAGGCTGAGCCAGGTCGTGGACCTTTCCGGAGTGGTGGCCCGCAGGCGGCGGCTGGCCGAGCACGACGCACGGCTGGCGGGCTGGGAGTACAGGCTGGCGCGGCTCGACGTGTTCGCCCGCACCGCGCAGTTCTTCATCGACGTGGCCGCGGCCCAGCGGAGGCTCGAGCTCGCGCGCGAGAACCTGAGGCTCGCCCAGAAGGTAACGGAGGCGGTCGGGGCGCGCGTGGAAGCCGGCAAGGTCTCACCGCTGAACCTGACCAGGTCCCGCGTGCTGCTGTCGCGCAGCAGGCTGGAGGCGGTAAGGGCGGAGGCAGCGTTCGATGCATCGCGCACCAGGCTGGCCGCCACCTGGGGCCAGCACCGTGCCACCTTCGAGAGAGTGGAGGCTCGGCTGGATGCGCCCGGGGTGCTGCCGGCACTCGAGCAGCTGTTGCTGGCGGCAGAGGAAAGCCCCGTCGTTGCCGCTCGGCGGGCTGAGATCGCGAGGCAGGATGCGTCGGTAGGCCTGGAAAGCGTGCGGGCGATCCCGGCGTTGCGGCTGTCGGCCGGCCTGCAGCGCTTCGAGGACAACGGCGAGCTAGCCGCCGTTGTGGGGCTCGGGATGGATCTCCCGCTGTTCGACAGGAACCAGGGTGCCATCGAGCGTGCCCGCAGTCTGCTGGAAGCGGCAAGAGAGAGATCCCGCTCCGCACTGGTCGAGGTGAAGGCCGCGGTTGTCGAGGGATTCAGGCGCCTGCAGACACTGAAGCAGACCATCGCCTCCTTCGACGAGCGGATAATCCCGGCGGCGCGACGCGTTTTCGATGCGGCGAACGAGGCGTACCGCAGCGGAAAGCTCGGCATACTCGACCTGCTTGACGCCCGGCGAACGCTGGTCGAGCTGAAGACGGAGAGGCTCCGGGCCCTGGCGGATTTCTACAAGGAGCAGGCGAGGATCGAAGTGATGCTCGGGCGCCCGCTTGCAGGAGAGACGACGGAAAAGCAACAGGCCGGGCATGTGAAAGGGCTGGAGGTAACACGATGAAGCCGAAGACGACTGTAATCCACTCGGACAACCACAGGGGCGGGCCCCTCGCCCGCATCGCCTTGCTGGTGCTCGCGACACTGCTTGCATCCTGCAACGACGGCACTCCTTCCGCCGCTGCCGAAAGGCCGGGCGCCGCGAAGGAGTTGCATGGCGAGCACGGCGAAGGGCACGGCGAAGAACACGGGGAAGGACACGGCCACGGGGCCGAGGGGGAGGTGAAGCTTTCCGATGAAGAGCTGGCCGAGTTTGGCGTGGAGATAGCGGTGGCCGGGCCCGGCGAGATTGCCACCCACCTGGAGCTTGCGGGAGAGATCGTGCCGGATCCCGACCGGCTTGCACACGTGACCCCTCCGGTCGAAGGAATCGTCAAACGGGTGCGCAAGTCGATCGGTGACAAGGTCGAGGCCGGCGAGATCATGGCCGTCATAGAAAGCAGGGAGCTCGCGGAGGCCAAGGGAGAGTACCTGGCGGCGGCCGAGATGTTCGAGCTCAAGGACGCCTTGTTCATGCAGGAGGAATCGCTCTTTGCCAAGAAGATATCTTCCCGGCAGGAGTACCTTGATGCCAAGCAGGCGAGGGCCGAGGCGCAGATCCGACTGCGGGCCGCCAAGCGCAAGCTCCACGCGCTGGGGCTGTCGTCGGGGTACGTGGCTGCCCTGCTCAAGAACCCCGAGCACGACATGGCCCGCTACATCCTCCGCGCGGCCATCGCGGGCACGGTCATCGACAAGCACGTGGTCGCCGGCGAGGTCGTGGACGGACAGTCGCAGCTGTTCGTGGTGGCGGACCTGAGACAGGTCTGGGTGGAACTGGTCGTGTACCAGAAAGACCTCGGCAAGTTGATCCTCGGGCAGCGGGTTGAGATCGAAGCGGGCCACGGGGTTCCTCCCGCCAGGGGCGAGATCTCCTACATAAGTCCCGTTGTCGACGAGAAGACTCGCACGGCGATGGCCCGGGTAGTGCTGGAAAACTCCAAAGGAGTCTACCGTCCCGGGCTGTTCGTCAAGGGCCGGGTGCAGGCCGGCAAGGTGCAGGTGCCGGTGGCGGTACCGAAGGAGGCACTGCAGGTCATCTCCGGCCGGAACTTCGTCTTTATTGCAGACGGTGACGGCTTCCGTCCCTCGGAGGTCGTAGCGGGCAGGGCCAACGACGAACTCGTCGAGGTGGTCTCGGGCCTGAAGGCCGGGCAAAGATACGCCGCTCGAAATACCTTCGTGCTCAAGGCACAGATGCAGAAGGAAACCTTCGGCGAGGGTCACGGTCACTGAGCCGTGACGGGAGCTAGGCCATGACGAACAAAATCGTCGATCTCGCCCTGAACAACCGGCTGCTCGTGGTTCTGCTGGGCCTGCTCGTCATGGGGGCAGGCTGGTGGTCGTACAAGCAGCTTCCAATAGATGCCTTCCCCGACGTCTCTCCAAACCTCGTGCAGGTATTCACCGTGACCGAGGGGCTCGCACCCGAGGAAGTGGAGAAGTACGTCACCTTCCCGGTCGAGGTTGCGATGACCGGGCTTCCGGGAGTGGTCAAGATACGCTCGGTGTCTAACTTCGGGCTGTCGGTGGTAAACATCTACTTCGAAGACGGCATGGACATCTACTTCTGCCGCCAGGTGGTGAACGAACGCCTGCAGGAGGCCCGCGAACAGATTCCCGAGGGCTTCGGCGATCCCCAGATGGGGCCGATATCCACCGGTATGGGACTGGTGCTGTTTTACTACCTGCGGGACGAAAGCGGCAAGTACACGCTGGAGCAGTTGCGCACCGTGCAGGACTGGATCATCAAGTTCCACCTGCAGACGGTTCCCGGGGTGACCGAGGTGCTGGGCATCGGCGGGTTCGAGAAACAATTTCACGTCGATGTCCGACCCGACGCCCTGTTGCGCTATGACCTGAGCCTGGCGGAGGTGATCGAACGCATAGAGTCGAACAACCTCAACATCGGCGCACAGTACATAGAGAAAAACAGCGAGCAGCTCATTGTCCGCTCCGTGGGCCTGGCCGGCGGAATAGCCGACCTGCGCCAGATCGTGGTGAAGACGGTAGACGGGCGGCCGGTATTCCTGCGCGACCTTGCCGATATCAAGGTGGGGGGAGCAATCCGCTTCGGTCTCCAGACGCGCAACGGCGAGGGGGAGGTGGTGGCCGGGCAGGTGGTGAAGCTGTTCGGCACCAACTCCTCGACGGTGATCGAGCGGGTCGAGGAAAAGATCGCCGAGATCAACGAGATCCTGCCCGCGGGGCTGCACATCGTCCCCTACTACCAGCAGAAGGATCTCGTCGAGGCGTGCGTTTCGACGGTCACAGACGCGCTGGTGGTGGCCATCGTGCTCGTGTCGTTGATACTGCTGGTCTTCCTCGGCGCCTTCCGGCCGAGCCTGGTGGTGGCGGTCTCCATCCCTTTCTCCATCCTGTTCGGCATGCTGGGGATGCGGCTGCTGGGAATATCGGCCAACCTCATGTCCTTCGGGGGGCTCGCCATCGCCATCGGCATGATGGTGGACGGCGCCGTGGTGATGGTGGAGAACGTCGACAGGTTGCTGCACCACCCCCGCCACGGAGAGGGCTTCCTGCACCAGGTCGGCAGGGCCTGCCGTGAGGTGGCACGACCAATAGCATTCGCCGTGGCGATCATCATCATAGTCTTTTTGCCCCTGTTCACCCTCCAGGGGGTAGAGGGAAAGACGTTCCGCCCGCTCGCATACACCGTCGCGCTGGCCATGGGCGGGTCGCTCGTGTTCGCCGTGCTGATGACACCGGTGTTGGCCACCCTGTTCATGCGACGTCCGCACAACGCGGGGAAGACCGCCGGCGAGTTCTTCGTACTGCGGGCACTCAAGAAGGTGTACCGGCCTGCCATAGAGCTTTTCGTGCGCCGCAGAAGCCTGGCGGTCGCCCTGGCGCTCGTGCTCATGCTCGGGGGCACCGTCGTCTTCCCGTTCCTGGGCAGCGAGTTCACGCCAACCCTGAAGGAAGGCACCATAGTGGTACGACTCACCATGGCTCCATCCATCGCAATCACCGAGAGCAAGCGCACCGCCATGCTGGTGGAGAAGCGCCTGCTCGCGATACCCGAGATCGAAGAGGTGGTGACACGTATCGGCCGCGGCGAGGTGGGCGCACACACCGATCCCATAAACTCGGCCGAGATGTACGTCCTTCTCAAGCCCAAGGAGCAGTGGCGACGGGCGGGAGATCAGGAATTCATAGAGCAGCTCATCCGCCGCGAACTCGGCGACGTGCCCGGGGTGCTGGTGAACCTTACACAGCCCATACAGATGACCGTCGACGAGCTGATGGAAGGCATACGGGCGGAGCTGGCAATCAAGCTGTTCGGCGACAACCTGGACCTGCTGAGAGACAACGCCCAGAAGATCGCCGAGGTGGTGCGCAAGGTACCTGGAGCGGCCGACGTCCAGGTCGACCAGGTGACGGGCTCGCCTCAGCTGCTCATCAGGCCCGACCGCAAGGCAATCGCCCGCTACGGAATGAACATCGCCGACGTCCAGCAGGTGATACGAGCCGCCGTCGGGGGACAGGTGGCCGGACAGGTGTTCGAGGGTATCCGCCGTTTCGACATCTACCTCCGCTACCCCCCCGAGGCACGCTCGACGCCGGAGGACATAGCCGAGCTGCTCGTCGCAACCCCCTCCGGCCAGCGGGTGCCGCTGTCTCAGGTGGCCGAGATCAAGGAGGTAGTGGGGCCCCGACAGATCACCCGCGAGAACAACCAGCGCTTCATCACCATCCAGTGCAACGTCGTCGGCCGGGACATAGGCTCGTTCGTGGAGGAAGCCCAGGCACGAATCAACCAGGAGGTCGATCTGCCTCCCGGTTACCTTCCCGTCTGGGGTGGCCAGTTCCGCCTGCAGCAGGAGGCCAACAAGCGGCTGGCGCTCGTCGTACCGCTGACGCTGCTCATCGTGTTCGTTCTGCTGTTCTTCAACTTCGGCTCGCTGAAGAACGCGCTTCTCATCCTGCTCAACATACCGCTTGCACTGGTGGGAGGGGTGCTAGCGCTCTGGCTGAGCGGCGAGAACCTGTCGGTGCCCGCATCGGTCGGGTTCATCTCGCTGTTCGGCATAGCGCTGGAAAACGGCATGGTGCTGGTCACCTACCTCAACCAGCTGCTGGCCGAGGGAATGCCGCTCGACCGGGCCTCGGTACAGGGTGCGAGCCTGCGCCTGCGGCCGGTGTTGATGACGGCAGTGACCACTGCTTTGGGGCTGATTCCGTTGTTGCTGTCGAGCGGTACCGGCAGCGAGGTGCAACGTCCGTTGGCGGTGGTGGTGATCGGCGGGCTGGCAACCTCAACCTTACTGACCCTGCTGGTGCTGCCGGCGCTTTACAAGTGGTTCACTGTCGCTCCGGCCCGGGAGGTGCCGGGGCAATAGCCAAGGAGGAAACCATGATGAACAACGAGACCGATTCCTCCGGCACGAACCCGGCTTTCTGGCTGCGGCTGGCGCTATGGCTGGTGGTGGGAACCATGGCGTACAACGCGGCGGAAGCCGTGCTGGCGCTGTGGGCAGGCATCCGTGCCCACAGCATCGCGCTGGTGGGATTTGGTGCCGACAGCATGATCGAGCTGGCAGCAGCGGCGGTGTTGCTATGGCGCCTGCGGGTCGAGGCCCGCGGTGCCGACGACGAGACGGTGGAGCGCACCGAGCGCCGGGTGCACCTGTTCGTGGGGGTGACCTTCCTGCTGCTTTCCGTCTACGTGCTCTGGCAATCGGCCCTCACCCTCCTGGCGCGGGAGGCTCCCTCGGAGAGTATACTGGGTATCGTCCTGGCGGCAGCCTCGCTGGCGATCATGCCACTGGTGAGCTGGGGCAAGCTGCGGGCTGCCCGCGAACTCGGCAGCCGGGCGCTGCGAGCCGAGGCATTGGAGACGCTTGCTTGTTCTTATCTGTCTTTTACCCTCCTGCTGGGGTTGGTGCTCAACGCCACCGCTGGCTGGTGGTGGGCGGATCCGCTCGCGGCACTGCTGATGGTTCCCTGGCTGGTGCACGAGGGCGTCGAGGGCCTGCGTGGCGACGATGATTGAACGGCCCGCACGCACGAATGAGCACACGAGGATATCTGCGTCCGCTAACAGGAATCTCCATTGACGGTCATTATCACTGCCGCCCTCGGACTCCAACTGGGGAGATGGCGCTGGCAGATCAACATACCGGCGCCGTCCAGCGTTCCAGGGCCCGGTTGAGATCGGCCAGCTGCTCCGTTTGAGCAGAGCGGAACTCCCCGGCAGGACCGTCCCAGAGGATCTCCCCCGGACCGAGCAGGATGACCCGTTCGGCCAGGCGCAATGCCTCGAGCGGA
>Ga0190359_1000613_pt1 | contig 23785 bp, 24 predicted proteins | sample 48721823_MG_FD_161269 | JGI IMG/M metagenome (GOLD analysis project Ga0190359, IMG submission 161269) | Hydrothermal vent microbial mat bacterial communities from Southern Trench, Guaymas Basin, Mexico - 4872-18-2-3_MG | ecosystem: Environmental > Aquatic > Marine > Hydrothermal vents >... | reverse complement strand
CTCAGCAGAACCGCTTTTGTTTTTTGTTTCTTATCGATAACATATTGTGGATTCAAGGTGATGGTCATCGCCGCCTCCAAGCTATTTAAAGGCATCAAATGAAAATCATGCCCAATTTGCGCATCCAGTTTTGTGCATCATCGACCCGTTTGTCAAGTCCCAATTTCCAGCCTGTCTTCCCAACTGCAGATTCCTCACTTCGTTCGGAATGACACTGGAGGATGGTGAAAAACGGATGAACCGCGAAGTTCGCGAAGAAAAGCAGGTTTGGTTGGCCCGGAAGGCCGAAAAAGACATTCTGCGGTCTTGAGCGAGCGCAGCGAGCGGGCGGTTAAATTGGTCATCGGTTTTCAATGCGGGCTTCTATAAAGGTCGTCGTGATCGAGAATGCGCAGCAGTAGCAGGGGCTGGGTCCAATCCGGGGCGCCGCTGTCCAGATATGCGGTGGGTTCGAAAGAGAGCCGACAGCGCTTTTCGATGCGGGCCGACCAGGCGGCGGGGTCGTTGACGATGCGTTCGATGCGCAGTCCGGGATGGCGGGGGTTGGCCTCCAGCAAGGCCAGCGCCTTGGCGATCTTTTTCACCAGCGCCGCATCCCTTTGGCGTTTCGCAAGGTCATCGAGGAATTTCTTGTTCGGTATCAGCTCGGGCATCGTCGAGTTCGGCCTGAAACCACTGCGGCAAGGGGGCTTTTTCCGAAGCCCGGGCCTCATCGAGCTTTGCCAGGCCGGCATCCGTCAGCCTGACCGTGCGGTAGATTTCAACGGGAAACAGCACGATGGCGCCGCCGGCGTCCACGGTGAGTTCCAGATGGGTGCCGGGGCCGACGCCGAGATCTTTTCTGAGAGAAGCCGGCAAGTTGATGCTTCCTCGTTTGTCAATGGTCACCAGCATGGCGTCTTCCTTTTCGGGTTTCACGGCGTTTGGATAAAAATACGCGGTTCATGACAAATTGTCAAGATGACGAATTGGGGTTGACTTCGTCACCAGTCGTTTGCGGTGGCAGTGCGAAACGCGTCGTCGATGCCGGGGTGAACCACCCGGACTGCGGTGAGAAAGGACCAGAAACGGTTGACGGAACACCACCATAGTGTTACAAATTTTTACTACTGGAGGTGTTGCATGAAAGCACACAAAGCATCCAAATCGATCCGGCGGAGCGTGGCCCTGCCCGAATCGTTGGCCACCGAAGCCATGGCGGTGGCGCCCGACGAGCCCAAAAAGAATTTCAACCGTGTCGTCGTTCTCGCCCTCACGGAATTTGTCGCTGCACGCAAGCGCGAGGCCTTCGCCAAGTCGATGGAAATGATGGCGGCGGACCGCGAAGTGGTATCCGAGTGCGCCACGATTCACGGGGGGCTGAGGCATACCGAAATGGACGGATTGACCGATGGTTAGCCGCGGGCAGATCTATTTCGTGGACCTGAACCCGATACGGGGCCGCGAGCAGGCGGGAAAACGCCCTTGCCTGGTCGTCTCGGCGGATGCCATCAATCGCCAGCCCCTGGTGGTCACCGTTGTGGTGGGCACCAAATCATCCCGCATCCAGAGGGATTACCCCGTAAATGTCCGGGTTTCCGCGGAGGAAACCGGTTTGCCCGAAGATACGACCTTCCTGTGCTTTCAAATTCGCTCTCTGGACCCTGCCCGTTTTCTGGACCCTCACAGTGGACAACTTGTCCCCGCCGGCCGTCTGCCGGCCCATCGCATGACCGAGATTGACGCGGCGTTGAAACGGGTGTTGGACCTTGACTGAAGAAAAGGTCCCCGGATGACGCGTCCAAAGATCGGTGGCAGCGGTGGCCGAATCACGTCAAGCCGCGGACCGCGGGGACGGCTCCGCCGCCTCGGGGCGGGCCGAGATCTTTTTCAACTTATTGTTATATATTGCTTTTTTGTTTTTCTCGGGGCCTGCCGCGGAGATGGTGGGGCGATCCCCACGATTGAGGAAGAATGATAGCAGAAAAAGGGGCGGGGAAAAATCCCAAAGTGGCCGGGCACTTCCTAGTTGCCGATCCCCAGGCCTTTCAACAGCCCCCTGCCCTGCTCCTTGAGGGTTTCCAGGGACTGCTTGTCCTGCTGCAGCGTCTCTTTCAACTTCGCCGGGTCGCTGATGGCCTCCTTGAGGCGCTGCCTGGCCATGCCTTCCAGGTCGGGGCGGAAGGTGGGCCTGGCGAAGGTGCCGGAGACCAGGATCGGTACCATCAGCCCGCTTCGTTGCGCCGTGTCCCCCTGCCCCTTGATGGTAGCCACCACCTTGGGTTCCACCCGGAAATCGAGGGTCTCTCGCACCAGGTCCGCCGATCCCGCCGCCCGGAGGCGCAGGAAGGGAGAGACCAGGCTGGCGCCCGGGGTCTGAAACCGGCCGTTGGTCAGGGTGAAGGGGACATTGAGCGCGGAGAAATCGGTGCTCGGCCGCTCCTCCGGCTTCTCGGCCAGGCCGAAGGCCGCCTGGACGTTGCGCGCCATGCCGGCCAGGTCGACCCCCTTGATGGCCCCGTCGCTGAATTTCAAGCTGCCCTTGCCGTTGAGGGTCGGCTTGATGCGCGCCGGCGTATCGCCGGCCATGCTCAGGGCCGCCACGGCATTCAAGGTTCCCGTCAGCACGTCCTTTTGCGCGAAATCCACCAGCAGGGGGCCGGCCTGGACATTGTCGATCTTCAGGTCCAAGCGCGTCCGCGGCGCGCTGCCCTGCACGTCGACAACGCCGCTTCCCGCCAGGCTGCCCCCATAGAGGGCGGCTGAAAACGGCTTGAACCGGTAGCGGCCCTTGCGCCCGGACACTTTCACGCTGATATCCCGGATGGTGCCCCCCTGAATCTTGAGCTCGCCGACGTGAAGGGCACCATCGATGACCGGTTTGCGCAGCGGCGCATAATCGGTTTTTTTGGCGCCGCCCCCCTGCCCTCCTCCTGCGGCGGCCGGCTGGGCCTTGGCCGGAGCGGGCAGGTAGCGGTCGGCGTCGATGACGTCCAGTTTCACCTCGAAGGCCAGGGCGGGTCTCTCGAACTCCTTGGCCTGGAGGGAAAAACGGAGGGTTGAATCATCCAGCGTCAGGACGCCGTCTGAAACCGAAACCGCCCGGGCCGTGCCCTGGACCTCGGCCAGCAGCGCCACCCGGGACAAGACGCCGGGATCGGCCGTTTGCACCGGAAACGTCTGCCCCAGGTCCGCCAGCAGCTTGCGGGGCGAAAAGGTTGCCAGGTCCAGCTTGAGATCAAAGCGCGGATCGGTGGTGAGGTTTTCCAGGCGGCCCTCAAGCTGGAGCTTGATCTCGCTGAAAGCCGCGATCTGCACGTCCAGCGGCACCGGCTGCCGGCCGATTTCCCGGCCCACCGGTCCCACCCGGCCCGTCACGGTCACCGGCTGGCCGTCCAGCAGGGCCGACAGGTCGATGCCGATGGGCCGGTCGAAGGAAATTTCCTCCAGCCGAAGATTGAGGGCCGACACCTCGCGCCGGGCGCCGGTTCGTTCGTCCCGGTAGACCAGGGCGCCGTTTTTGATGTCGAACTCCCCCACCGCCAGCGACTGGATGGGCAGCCCCGCCTCGGAGAGCTCTTCTTCAACCTTGGCCTCGTCCGGCGGCGCCGACACCTTTCTGGCGGCCCCGGCCACGGAGCCCCAGTTGGCCCGGCCCTTGCGGTTTCTGGCCAACAGGATCCGCGGCGAATCCATCACGAACCGCTCCACCACCAGGTTCCTGGACAGCAGCGGCAGCAGGGCCACCTGGAGCTCGAAGGATTTTACCGAGACGAAGTCTTTTTCGGCAAAGCCGGCCGGATTGCCCAGGTGCAGGTCCTCGAGCACGATCCCGGCCCGGGGAAACAGGGACAGGCGGATGTCGCCGCCCAGGGTGAAGGGCCGCCCCGTGGCCTCGGTCACCTGCTTTTCGATCTGCGGCTTGAAGCGGTTCAGGTCCACCAGGCGAGGAACGATCACCACGGCGGCGGCCGCCAGCAACACCGCTGCGGCCAGGAAGATGGCAATCCATTTGATGACGCGTTTCATGACGGCCTCCCGGCTGCCGGTGGCAGCGCGAATACGATGCGATTGGTTTTTTAAAACGCCTTATAAAAGGCCGATTCCCCTATCCCTTCATCAACCGATAGGCGAGCCAGGCGACAAAGCGCCGGGGCGCAAACCTGACGCCGAAAGCCATGAGGCGGTTGAAACGGCCGTGGATCGCCACCGGGCGGCCGGCCATCATGGCAGCCAGCCCGTACTCGGCCACCCCCCGCACCGCCGCCGGCTTGAACAGCTTCACCAGAAAGGCGTCGTCCATGTCGGCCACGGTGAAAAAGGCGCTGGCGGTCGGTCCCGGGCACAGGGCCGTCACCTTGATGCCGGTGCCTTTCAGCTCCACGGCCAAGGCTTCCGAAAAATGAAGCACATAGGCCTTGGTGGCGGCGTAGACGCTCATCAAGGCCGCCGGTTGGAAGGCGATGCTGGAGGCCACGTTGAGAATGCGTCCCCGGCCGCGCTGCAGCATGCCGGGCAGGGCCTGCCGGGTAAGACGGGTCAGGGCGGTGATGTTCACATCGATCATCGCCTGCAAGCGCTCCAGGTCGGTCTCCTGAAAAAAACCGTGGGTGCCGAAGCCGGCGTTGTTGATGAGGTAATCGACAGCAACACCGTCGGCCCGGAGGGAGGGGAAAACGCCGTCCACGGCGGCCCGGTCGGCCAGGTCCACCGCCAGCACGCGCACTTGGACGCCGTTTTGGCGCTCCAGCTCCGCCTTCAAGTTTTGGAGGATTTCTTCCCGGCGGGCCGCCAGGACGAGGTCGGTGCCCCGCCGGGCCAGGATTCGTGCCATTTCCATGCCGATGCCGCTGGACGCACCGGTAATCAATGCCGTTGCCATGGGTTGCCCTCCTTTGGGGAGCCGATTTCAACGGGTTATGGTTCGGCCGCCACAGCCTCTACCTTCTGCGTCTCCCAGGGCAGCACGCCCTGTTCGATGGCCACGCGCAGGCTGTCAAGCCAGGTCGGCCAAACCCAGTCGGTGTGGGCGTCGGCCGGCAGATAACGGGCGTCGATGCGCAGCAGCCCGGCAGAATGGCCCGAATTGATCAGCCGCCGGATTTCCGTGTAAGGAATCCAGGCCCAGGGCCCCCGCTCGGCGTACACGCGGTCGTTGGAGGAAGCGGTGGCCTTGGCGATGGCCTCCGCGGGAACATCGTCCACCTGGACGAAGTACTGGGTAAAGAAACCGTCGTACGCCGGCTGCTGGTCTCCGATGGCCGCCAGGATGGCAGCGCGCTTGAAATAGCCGCGGGTCTCCTCCTCGGTTTCCCGTGCCGCCGTTTCCGCCGGGCTTTCACCCGGTTCATGCCGGCCGCCGAACGATCCCCAACCCCGCCTCGAAGGCGGCCGGTGATCGGCCAGCAGCAGGAAAACGCCCTGGTCGGTGCAGGTGTAAAGAACGGCCCCGGCCGGTCCGCCGGCGGCGTCACCGGCCAGCCCCGGCGCTGCGGCAAGCAGCAACCAGCAGATCAAGACCGTTAGGCCCAGCCTGGCGCCTGGAGTTTTCATTCCACCACCCACACGGTGCAGTCCTTGGCCTCGTGGACGATGCGGTTGGAGACGCTGCCGAAAAGAAACTCCTCCTTGTGCGACACCCCCTTGCGGCCCACCACGATGGTCTCCGACTGCGAGGCCTCGGCTTCATGGAGAATGCACTCGGCGATGGAAGGGCAATAGCGGACCTTGATCAAGGGGAAGACCCGCTCCGGCTCGAAGCCCTCGCCCACCAGCACCGTCATGGCCTCGTCGAGCACCCGCTCGGCGGTCTCCTGCTTCTCGGCCATCCAGCGCTCCCGCTCGCCATCGTCGGCGAAAAAATCCTCTTCTGGCTCGTTGATGATGTGCAGCAGCATCACCTTGAAACTCGGCATTCCCTCGAGCAGCTTGGCCACGTAGGAAACGGCCCGGCGGCTGTTTTCCGATTCGTCGACGGCAATCAGGAGGTGGTGGATCAGTCGGTCGAAGGCTTGGATCATCACGGGTCTCCTTGTCCGAACGCGTGGCACGCCTCGTTTAGGTCGGCAAGCAACTGGCGGGTATCCTGGTAGAAGATTTCGGCGCCCCTGGAAAAATGGAGTGAAATCCGGTTCAACGGTTCGCAGATGTAGGGATACACCTTTTTTAAGTTCGCCACCCGGTTGTGAAAGACGATGTTGAGATCGTTCTGCGTCAGGCGATCGAGCACTTCGGGCCGGCCCTGTTTCAGGTCGCCCAGCAACACGTCGCCCTTGCCGATAATGAACATGAAGATGTTGCCCAGCCCGAACAGGTCGTAGGCGAACATGTTCTCGCGGTGCATGTAGTTGAAGTCGAAATCGATCCACCGGTAGTGGCCCGTCTCCCGGTCGATGAGGATGTGGTCCCGGCGGATGTCGCCATGTTTTTCGTGGTGGCGGTGAAGAAAAGCGATGGCCTCGACGCACTGGATGTATTTTTGCAGGATCTGCGGCAGCCTCTCGTGGTAGTAGATTTCATGATCCAGGGAAAGCTCATTGATCATGGCATGCAGCGTCTTGCCGTAAATGTAGTCGATGATGCGCACGACGTTGCCGGCGTCGTCCCGCACCCAGTAGCCGTGCATGAAATGGCCGTGATCGGCCACCAGGTCCAGGATACGGGCTTCCTTCTTGGGGCTGCGAAAACAGTCGAAACTCAGGTTGGCGATGGAGGCCTTGAATTTTTCATGAAAGACCAGCTTGACGATCTTACGGCTGCCGTCGTGCAGGTCGATGCAACGCTTGACCCAGTGCTTGACCTCGTCGTCCACCCCGAAACGCCCCTCCTTGGCGTTGTGGCCCACCAGGAAGGCCCGTCGGCCCAAGACGGCCACGTCGCCGTATTCGACCTTGAAGAAATCGCTCGTATCGCGGTGGATCCGGCCGAGGGGGGTGGACGCGGGGAGCCGTTCGGCCGCCATTTGCGCGATTTTTTCGTCTGTCAGGGGATCCTGCATCGCCAATCCGTCAAAAGCCGTTGTGGCGTCAGGCCGCCGGGCCGCCTCGCTCGGCGCATGGCCATACCGCCATACTGAAGGAAGAAGGATCCCGAATCAAGGTAAATCCGAAATTCGAAACAAAACAGAACGTTGACGAAATATGCCCGCGTTCTCTTCTCCTGTTAAAAAAATGGTGGTAGGCTGTCATTGCATGGCACCCAATCACCCATCGCGCAAGGAAGGGAACCATGGATCTCGCAGCCAAGGTCGAAACGTATCTCCAGGAGCGCTTCGGGCACCAGGCGCGCCTGCTGGCCATGGCGCCGTTGGGCGAAGGGGTCCACGGCACGGCCCACCGGGTTGTTTTCCAAACGCCCCAAGGGGAAAACCGGTTGATCATGAAGGCCCTCTTTCATTCCCGCTTCGGCCACGACCATTACGCCGACCGGGCCCAGGTGCTGCTGCTGGCCCAGGCCAACTACAACGAGATGCCCAAGCACGTGCGGGCCACCGACGTGGTGGGCGAAACACCGGATCGGCTCATCTCGGTCCGGGATGCCCGTGAATTCTACATCTTCATGGAAGAAGCCGACGGGGTGTCATATTTCGAAGACCTGGAAGCGATCCTCCGGCGGGGCCGCCTCAGCGACCTGGACCGGCAGCGGGCACGGATGCTGGCGCAGTTTATCGCCGAGGTCCACGCCAACCGCTACCGCGGTCCGAACGCCGGCGTTCTCTATCGCCGGCGCATCCGCGATCTCATCGGCCACGGCGAATGCATCATGGGGATCATCGACGCCTACGAGCCGGTGGATTTTGCCACCGACGCCGAACTGGTCTCCTATGCGGCCAGGTGCCTTCCCTGGTGGGGGCGGATCCGGGACCGGGGCGAGCGGCTGTGCAGCGTCCACGGTGACTTTCATCCGGGCAACATTCGCCTGCGCGGCGACGACTTCGTCCTGCTGGACCGCAGCCGGGGAACCTGGGGCGAGGCGGCCGACGACGTCTCGTGTCTCGGCATCAACTACATCCACTACGCCCTCAAGGAGCGCGGCGTCTTCGACGGCCCCTTTGCCGAGCTGTTTCACCTCTTTCTGGCCGCCTACCTGGAAAAGACCGGCGACGACGGCATCTTTGAAGTGGTGCAGCCTTTTTTCGCCTTCCGCGTGCTGGTCATCGCCAATCCCAGGTTCTACCCGGACGCCCCGGACCCGGTCCGCCGCAAGCTGCTCGACTTCGGCCGCTCGGTGCTGGCGGTCGACCGCTTTGAACCGCAGCACATCGCGGCCTACCTGGAGGGGCGATGAATTTCTGCCTCTGGATCACCGGCCTGCCCGGCTCGGGCAAGAGCACGATTCTAAAGGAATTGGCGCCCCTGCTGGAGGCTGCGGGGATTTTCCCCGTCGTGCTGAACCTCGATCAGCTCCGGCGCATCGTCACCCCCGAGCCGGCCTACAGCCAGCAGGAACGAGACATCGTCTACCGCGCCCTGGCGGTGATGGCCCAGTTGCTGGTGACCGAGGGCCGCCGCCACGTCATCATCGACGCCACCGCCAACCGGCGCGCCTACCGGGACCTGGCCCGGCAGTTGATCACCGATTTCGCCGAAATCTACATTCACTGCCCCCTGGAGACCTGCCAGGCCAGGGAGGCGGCACGCCGGGGTCAGCCGGTGGAAAAAGACCTGTACCAGAGGGCCGCGGCGGGAATGCTGGCCGGCGCCATGCCCGGGGTGAGCGCCGCCTACGAGGCCCCGGAAAACCCCGAGCTGCGGGTGCCCTCGGACCGCCTTTCGCCCCGGCAGGCCGCCGAGCGGATCATGGCCTACCTGCGCTCGCGCTGGCCCGAAGCGGCAGGCTGAAAAAAGCACTCCAGCCGGCTCACCCTCTCCTGCGCCAGCAGGCCTCCCGGTGCCGGCACAGGTGGCAGACCGATCCCACCGTCGATCCGCCGTAGCCCGGTCCGATGCCGATAAGGCCCACGGCCGATTTCAACGGATCAATCACCCCCTGGGCCGACAGCTTGAGCCCGGCCTCGGCCAGGGGCAGCATGCCGCAGAGCACGTGGACATCTTCCATCGGCCAGCCGGCCAGGGACCCGGGGCTGATGCGCGGCCCCACCCCCCATTGCCGCGATCCGGCCTCGGCCTCGGCCTTGGCAGCGGCTGCATCGGCCACCTTGCCCAGGGCCATCACCCCGATGCAGTCAAGCACGTAGCCTTCCAGGCGGCTCTTGCGGCCCGCCGCCTCGTCGAGACGCGAGCCGATGGACACGGCGGCCACCAGGGCCTGGCGCGCACCGGCCAGCAGGCGGGCATGGGGACCGATTTGAAGGATTCGCTGCCGGTCACCCTCGGCCTGCACCACGGCGCGCCCGTCACCCACCGCCGCCACCGCCACCCAGCAGTCAACGATCACCGGATCCAGCAGCTTCCGCGCCGTCTCCAGGGCCGTCTCGACGGTGCGGGCCAACAAGGGCGGACATGGCCGGCCGCGGCACAGGGCCGCCGTTACCTCGGCGGCCTCCAAAAACACGGCCATATCGCGTCGAATGGCCATTACCCGCCCTGGTCCGGCCCGTCCAACGCAGCAGGTTCCGGGAAGGCCAAGGCCGTCACGAAGTGCTCGTTGAAACTCGGGTCCCCGGCCATCTCGACAAACTGCATGCCGCTTTGAATCCGGCGGGCCTGCCGGGCCCGGCGTCGATTGATCAGGGCCATCACCGCCCCCACCCCGGCGAGGTTGTCCCGGGGCTGCACCGTTCCGATGACGCCCGTGGCCGGCAGCATGCCGATGCCCACGGCGCTGCGCCAGTCGAAGCGCGCCCCGAAGGCCCCGGTGAGCACGGTGCGCGCCACCCGGCGCACACCGGCGCGATTCATGAGAAACGCGATGCCCACCGCCACGGCGGCCTTGGCCAACTGGACCTGTCGCACATCGCGCTGGGTGACGGCGATTTCGGCGCCGCTGCCGCTGCGCTCAGGCGTTGCCAGCACGAAGCGGCACCCCAGGCCGTCCGCGTCGCAGACCACGCCGGGACAGCCCGGATCGAAACGGCCGTCGCGGCCCAGGGCACCGGCCCGGCGCAGGGCCCATACCGCATCGATGATCCCGGAGCCGCATAGTCCCAGGGGCGGACGGTCCGGGCCGCCCATCACGTGATACCGGATTCGGCCCGAGGCGAAAGTCACCCGGTCCACGGCCCCGGGCACGGCGCGCATGCCGCAGGAGATCCGGGCGCCCTCCAGGGCCGGTCCGGTAGCGCAGCTCGTGGCCCAGAGGCTGCCCCCGCAAGCGAGAACGATTTCCCCGTTGGTGCCGATATCCACCAGCAACGTCGCCTCATCGCAGCGGTGGGTGCCGTCGGCGAGCACCGCGGCCACGGTGTCCCCGCCCACGAAGCCGGAAACGAGGGGGAAAACTTCCACCGGCGTGCCGGGGCTCAGGTCAAAACCGAGATCGGCGGCGGTCATGGAAGGAAGGCTGCGCGCCGCCGGCAGGTAGGGCGACACCCCGATGGCGTGGGGATGCAGCCCGGCGAGAAGATGGGTCATGGTGGGGTTGGCCGCCACCGTGACCGCGTCCACATCCTCGGCCGACGCCCCGGCGCGCGTCAGGCAGACGCCCATCAGCCGGTTGAGGCCGCCGCGCACCAGGTCTTGCAGCGCCTCGAGCCCGTCGGGGTGCCCATCGCAGTGAGCGATGCGGCTGATGACGTCCTCCCCGATGCCCCGCTGAGGGTTGAGGGCCGCCAGACCGGCCACGGTGCGCCCGGTGGTCAGATCGCACAGGTAGGCCGCCAGGGTGGTGGTGCCCACGTCCAGGGCCACGCCCAGGCTTCGTGGACGGCGTCCCGGCCATGCAGCGGTAACGCCCCGGCGCCGGTGGACGACAAGGGTCAAGTCCTGTTCAGCCACTGCGGGCCGGCTCAACTGCTGCACCGGGGACAAATGGGCGAATCGAACCCCCGGCACACCGGTGGCGGAGGCCCGTCGTGCCACCCACTCCAACAGGCCGGTGGCCGTGCCTTCCAGGATCTGCGGCGGCGCGGCCCGGTCAAGGAAGCAACGCAGCACCTCCGGATCGGGTTCCACGACCGGCGGAAGCCTGTCTTTGCCCACGGCGGCCGCCGGGTCGAGGGAGGCGTCGGGCACCGTGACCTCGGCCGGCCCCACAAAACGGGTCTGACAGGCCAGCCGGTGTCCGGCTTTCAATTCCGCCCGGTCCAGGTGGTTTCGTTCCGCCTCGGTGGGGGGGGCCAAGTGTGCGGGAGGATTACCGATGATGCGGCATTTGCCGCAGATCCCCCTGCCGCCGCAATCCATGCGGATGCCGTGGAGATTGCTGCCGGCCCCGTCGGTGAGGGCCGCACCCGCCTGGACCTTGAAGGTGATCATCGCAGGGTGTCCATTTCTAACCGCAGGGATTGGAATGGCCGTCGGGCAGGCGCTTCATGTTGAAGAGCACATCGTTTTCCCAGTAGGACTGCTCGAGTTTCTCCTGGTGCCGCTTGAGATCCGGCCCGCAGCGGCTGGCCAGCTCCAGGACCAGGTAGTTGACCAGGCACGAAAGGGTGGTGGGGCTGCCGATCAGCGGAATGTGACCCGATGGGGCCACCAGGCGCTCGTCGGCGCAGTGCAGCAGCGGACAGGCGGTGGAATCCGTGATAACCACGAGCTGCTGGCCCAGGCGCTTGACCAGGTTGCCGATGCGTATCAGCTCGTTGGGATAGCGCGACTGGGCCACGATAACCACCAAAAGATCCGCGGGGGCGATGGTCAACCAGTCGATGGTGGTCTTGTCGCTTCCTTTTAGAATCTGGATGCCGCCGCGGATCTTGGTCAACGACCAGCCGAGGTAGTAGGCGATACTGTAGGAGAGGCGCGAGCCGATGACATAGATCTGGGTGCTGGTTTGCAGCAGGGAGACCACCCGGTCGACCTGCTCCATGTCGGTGTGCTCGAAAAGCTGTCGCAGGTTGTCCATCTCTTCGTAGACCACGCGCTGGAAGCGCTTGGCCCGGGGTTCGAGGGCCACGGTCATTTCCACGCGGTCCAGCAGGGTGAGGTCGGTGTTGACGAAATCCCTCAGCGACTGCTTGAACTCGGCGAATCCGCTGTAGCCCAACTGTCCCACGAAGCGCACCACCGTGGCCTCGCTGACACGACAGGCTTTGGCCAGCTCGGCCACCGTCATGAACATCACCTGGCGCAGATTCTCGATCACATACTCGGCGAGGATGCGGCTCTTGGGGGTCAACTCAGGCTGAAGCGTCGAGATTCGGTCCACCACCGACTGCAACCCGTTTTCCGCGATATCCATCTCTCATCCTCTCGTCGATCCGCAAAGGAAATGAAATATTTATATTCATTTTAAGTATTTCCACTTCACCTTGCTCGCGCCGCCTTGCAATACATTTAACTATCAATAATCTCTCATATTTTTCGGTTAACCGGCCAGGCGGCGGCGCCTCCGCCATCATCCGGGCCGGCATCTCTTCCAGCATCCTTTGTATTCTTGATTAAATTTGCAGTTATCAAACCCGAGACGGGAAAGCAAGCCCAAATACGGATTAAAAAATTCTCAACTCACTGTTAAAACAGGCGGAAACATTTTTACTGCGCCGCGCCGGAGGCCGCCCTTGAACGCTTGTGACAGTTCCGAAGGGATTTCTTGTGCTGTTTGGATTTAAAATACAACTTGACAGTTTTTATTTCATATGAAATGTACGATTTCATACCGAGTGAACAAAAATCATAAAAAACCCTCGGGAGGCCCCATGTTCGGCCTGCACAAACGGCTCTGGGCTGCACGGCCCGTCAAATCCAGCTACGATGCAGTGATCATCGGCGGCGGGCTCCATGGGCTGGCCACCGCCTACTTCCTGGCCCGCGACCACAACATCACCAATGTGGCCGTCATCGAGAAGCGCTTCATCGGCTTCGGCGGCTCGGGCCGCAACACGGCCATCGTGCGCGCCAACCAGCGCACCCAGGAGAACCTTCCCCTCTACAAGGAGGCCCTGGACCTCTGGCCGGAGCTCACCCGCGAGCTCGACTTCAACCTGATGTTCCACAACTGCGGCAACCTCAACCTCGCCCACAGCGAGGCGGCGTTGAAGGCCATGCGCCTGCAGGTGGCCTCGGCCCAGTTTCTCGGCATCGACAGCCGGCTCCTCGACCCCAAGGAATGCAAGGAAGTAGTGCCGGCCCTGGATATCTCCGGGCGCCCCCGCTATCCCATCACCGGCGGCATGTACCATCCGCCCGGCGGCATCGTGCGCCACGACGCCGTGGTCTGGGGGTTGGCCAAGGGGTGCAGCCGACGCGGGGTGCATATCCACCAGGGCACCGAGGTCACGGGCATCGGCTTCGAGAAGGGAAAGGTCGCCTGGGTGGACACCGACCGGGGAAAAATCCGCACTCCCCGGGTGCTCAACGCCGCCGGCGGGTACTCGGCGGGCATCGCCTCGCGCCTGATGGGCCTGCGGCTGCCCATCAGCGTGCTCACCATCCAGGCCATGGTCACCCAGCCGCTCAAACCGCTGCTGCACCACGTGGTCTCCTCGGGCGCCTACCATTGCTACGCCAACCAGACACTGAAAGGCGAGATCGTCACCGGGGCCCACATGGATCCGTGGCCCAACTTCACCACCCAGACCACCGCCGCCTACATCAAGCATCAGGCCGAGTTCGTCACCGAGTTTCTGCCCTGCCTCAAGGGGGCCAAGTTCATGCGCATCTGGGGGGGGCTGGCGGACATGACGCCCGACATGGCCCCCATCATCGACGGTCACGTGCCGGCCGAAGGCTGCTTTCTGGACTGCGGCTGGGGATACTTCGGGTTCAAGTCGTCCACCGTCACCGGCCGCTACATGGCCCGCTACATGGCCACCGGCGAGTGCCCGGAGATCCTCCAACCCTTTGCCCTCAAGCGCTTCCAGGAGCATCGGCTCATGGGGGAAACCGCGGCGCTGGTGGACTACAGCGCCAACAACTGACGGGACCATCATCATGGCATTCACCATCACCTGTCCGATTTGCGGTCCACGCAGCGGGTACGAATTCCGCTACGGCGGTCAAGACAAGGGGCCCCGCCCCGATCCGGCGGAGATGACCCCCGAGACGTGGTGCGACTACGTCCACATGACCGACTCCTGCCCCGGCGTCCAGAAGGAATGGTGGTATCACCGCGCCGGCTGCGGCATCTGGTTCACCATTTACCGGGACACCACCACCAACCTCGAGGTGTCCCCGGATTCACCGGAGGCCGTGGCATGATCAGGCTCAACCATCTTCCCACCCTACGGATCAAGCCCGGGGTCCCCCGCTCCTTTACCTACGGCCGGCGGCGCCTCCAGGGAGTGGAGGGCGACACCGTCGCCACGGCCCTCTTTGCCAACGGCGTGCGGGTTTTCGGACGCAGCCTCAAGTACCACCGGCCCCGGGGGCTCTACAGCCTCGACGGCGAATCGTCCAACACCCTGGTCAACGTCGACGGGGTGCCCAACGTCTGCGCCGAGACGACCCTGCTGGCCGACGGGATGTGCGTCGCTTCCCAGAACGCCTTTCCCGGCCCGGACTTCGACGCCCTGGGTTTCATGGACGCCTTGAGCTGGGCCATGCCGGCCGGGTTCTACTACCGCATGCTGCACAAGCCGGCGCGGCTCTGGCCCCTGGCGGTGCCCGTCATCCGCAAAATGGCCGGGGTCGGTACCCTCGCCCCCGATTTCCAGGCGCCCGGACGGCGCGATGAAATCTACCCCGCCGCGGACGTGTGCGTCATCGGCGCCGGGGTGGCCGGCATGAGCGCGGCCCTGGCGGCGGCCGAGGCGGGGCTTCGGGTGGTGCTGTTCGAATCCCGTCCCTGGCCGGGCGGGGCCTTCGAATACCGCCCCGGCGCGGCCCGCGACGGGGTGGCCTGTTTCCAGAAAACCGCCGAGCTCGCCGCGGCGGTCAAGGCCTCGCCCCACATCCGTCTCTTTCTCAATGCCCCGGTGATCGGCGTCTACAGCAACGGGCTGGTCACGGCCTTTCAGCGCGGCCGCCCCCCGCACCCCTTCGATGAGCGCTATATCGAAGTGCGGGCCGCCAGCGTGGTGGTGGCCACCGGCTGCATCGAACGCCCCCTGCTCTTTGAGCACAACGAGCGGCCCGGGGTGATGCAGGCCGGCTGCGCCCATCGGCTGGCGCGCACCTGGGGGATCCTGCCCGGGCGCACCGCCGTGTTCAGCGTGGGCCACGACCCGGGCCTGGAAGCGGCGGTGGACCTCTTCGATCTCGGAGTGGAAATCGCGGCGGTGGCCGACCTGCGCCAGGATGGCCTGGACCCGGCCCTGGTGGACGCCCTCTCCCGGCGCCGGATTCCCCTGCTGCGCGGCTGGTCGGCCACCAAAGCCCACGGCCGCCGCCGGGTGGCCAAGGTGACGCTTGCCGGCGCCAACGGACGCTTCCGCAAAACGCTGGATTGCGACCTGTTGGTGGCCTCGGCCGGTTTTACCCCGGTCACCGGCCCCTTGACCCTGGCCGGGGCCAAGCTGGCCTTCGACGAGCGGACCGGTTTCTTTCTGCCGACTTGCCTGCCGCCGCGGGTCCACGCCGCCGGGCGGATCACCGGGCGGCAGGACTGGCACGCCGTGGCCGCCTCGGGCCGCCTGGCCGGCCTTTGTGCCATCCAGGACAACGGCATCGATCAAACGGCCGCCATCGGCGAGCTGGCCGATGCGCTGGGCTCCCTCCCCGGCCCTGTCCGCGGCGCCAAGTTCGTCATCGCCCCGGACAGCGGCAAAAAAACCTTCATCTGCTTCGACGAGGACGCCACCGTCAAGAATGTCGACCAGGCCATGGCCAAGGGCTTCAACGTTCCGGAGCTGATCAAGCGTTTCGCCTCGGTGGGCACCGGCCCCGGACAGGGCGGCATCCCCGGCCACAACCTGCCGCTGTACGTGCATCAGAGCGGCGCCTCGCCCGATGCCCAGCCCCGCCCCACCACGGTGCGCGCCCCCTTGACGCCCACCTTCCTGGCCACCTACGCCGGGACGCGCCTCGACATGAGCAAGCGCACCCCCATCCACGATCTCCAGGTCGCCGCTGGCGGCCGCATGGAGCGCCTCGGGGTCTGGCACCGGGCGCGGCGGTTTTCCGAAGACGTGCACAGCCGCGAAGAGATCCTCAGCGTGCGCACGGCCGTGGGCATACTCGACGCCTCCACGCTGGGCAAGTTTCGCATTTTCGGCCCGGACGCCGTCAAGGTGCTCGACCGGGTCTACGTGGGCGACATGACCCGTGTTCCCCGCACCCGGGCCAAGTATTCGGCCATGTGCAACGAGGACGGGTGCCTCATCGACGACGGCGTCATCGTGCGCACCGGCGACAACGACTACTACCTGACCACCTCCACGGGCCGCGCCGGGGTGACGGTGGAATGGATCCGCTACCACACCCGCTTCGACGACTGGGATTTCGGCATCGTCAACCTCACCGACGCTTACGGCGTCATCAACCTGGCCGGCCCCGAGGCCAGGGCCGTGCTCCAGCGGGTGACGGATGCCGATGTGAGCAACGAGGCCTTTCCCTTCATGGGCTACCGGGAATTCGCGGTGGGCGAGGTCCCGCTGCGGGCCATGCGCCTGGGCTTCGTGGGAGAGCTGTCCTTCGAACTGCATGTGCCCGCCTCCTGGATGGCCTACGTCTGGAACCTGTTGATGGACGCCGGCAAGGATTTCGGCATCCGCCCCTTCGGCCTCGAAGCCCAAAACACCCTGCGCCTGGAAAAAGGCCATGTGATCATCGGCAGCGAATCCGAACAGCGCACCACCCTTCACGACGTGGGCCTCGGCTTTCTCTGGCACCGGGACAAGCCGTGGGCCAGGACCGTGGGCGACGCCGCCCTGCGCCAAACCGAGCACCAGCCCGGCCGCCTCAAGCTGGTGGGATTTCGCATGGCCGACCCGTCGGCGTCGCCGCCCCGGGACGGGTCGGTGATCGTGGACCGGCGCATCCGCGGCTACGTGTGCACGGCCCGCTACAGCGTCGTTCTCCAGGAGCCCGTGGGGCTTGCCCTGGTGGAGGACGACAGCAGCGCCAAGGGGGCCCCCCTGGCCATCTACGAAGATGGCTGCGGCGGCCGGCTGATCCAGGCCGTGGTTACCGAAACGCCTTTTTACGATCCCGAGGGCCTGCGCCTGCGCTTGTAGCCCCGGATCGAGGAATGGAAGCCATGAAGCCCGACAACCGCTTGCGACAATCGCCCGTGCAGCTCGACGGCCGTCCCCACCGCACCCTGGTCCGGGACCACTGGCCCGTGGTGTGCGAATACGCCGACGAGGGAGACGGTCCCTGGCTGGTGGACCTGAGCCACTGCCAACGCATCGACATCCAGGCAAGGCCCCTGGCCGCGATGATTCCGGAAGGTCTCCCGGAGCCCGAAGCCCCGGGAGAGGTCCGGATCCAAGACCAGTCCCTGATCACCCGGATGGGAAAAGCCCAGGCGTGCCTCTGGCGGTTCGGCCAGGCCGCCGCCTTTCCGGTTGGCTTCAACGGCACCGAGATCACCGAAGCCACCCTGGCCTTGGCCATCCTTGGCCGGCACACCTTTGCCATCGCCGAAAAGCTGTCCAGCCTGGATCTCCAGGCGCCCGGCCGCTCCCTGCCGCGCCTCTACCAGGGGCCCTTTGCCCAGGTGCCCTGCCAGCTGGTGGTGCTGGACGCCGCCGCGGGACGCGAGATGCTGCTGTTGAGCTGTTCCCGGGGCTACGGTCGGGACATGGTCGGGGCGATCACCAATGCCGGCGCCGAGTTCAACCTGCGCCCGGCGGGCGAGGATCGGTTCATGCGGATGTTTGAAAACAGGGAAAAGGGAGCCTGATCGCCATGCTGATCATCGGGGAGCTGATCAACGCCAGCCGCAAGGCCATCGCCGCGGCCATCGAGGCCCAGGACGCCGAGGCCATCGCGCAGGTGGCCCGTGACCAGGCGAACGCCGGGGCCGATTTCATCGACGTCAACGCCGGGATCTTTCCCGGGCGTGAAGCCGGCTATCTCAAGTGGCTGGTGGAAACGGTGCAGGCGGCCACCGACCGGCCCTGCGCCATCGACAGCCCGGACCCCGCGGCCATCGAAGCCGCCCTGGCGATACACCGGGGCACCGCCTTAATCAACTCCATCTCCCTGGAAAAGGAACGCTGGGACAACCTGCTGCCCATCGTCAGCGGCACCGACCTGAAGGTCATCGCCCTGTGCATGAGCGATGCCGGCATGCCCGAGACAGTGGACGACCGGCTCAAGATCGCCGACGCCCTGGTCAACGGCCTGGTCAAAAACGGCGTGCCGGTGGAAAACATCTACGTCGATCCCCTGGTACAGCCCATGAGCGTCAACAACAGCTTCGGCATGAACTTTCTCAATGCCGTGGAAGCGATCATGGCGCACTTTGCGGGGATTCACACTGCCTGCGGCCTGTCGAACATCAGCTACGGCCTGCCGGTGCGCAAACTGTTGAACCGCACGTTCATGGCCATGGCCATCGCCAAAGGGCTCGACGGGGCCATCGTCAACCCCCTGGACCGGGAGATGATGGCCGCCATCACGGCCGCCGAGGCCCTGGCCGGCCGGGACAACTACTGCATGCGCTACCTGAAGGCTTACCGCGCCGGGCGGCTTCAGCCCCCGGCGGCTTGATCATCCCATGAAGCCGACAAAGAAAGGACACCGGTCAGACCCGACGCATCCGGTAACAAGGAGAACACCATGAAACTCAGCGGCCTGCCAGGCGGACAGTACCAACCCCTTTCCGAAGCGGACGTGGCCACCCTCCACGACGCCGCCCTCGGCATCCTGGAGCGCACCGGGGTCACCTACGAGCCCGGGCTGGAAGAAACAGCGGAGATGCTCGAGAAAGCCGGCGCCACGGTGGACCATACCAACAACCGGATCCGCTTTCCCCGCGATCTGATCACCGCCGCGGTGCAAAAAGCGCCGGAGCGGGTGGTCCTTTGCGGCCTCGACCCGGCCAACGATATCGATCTGGGCGAGCACCGGGTCCACCTGGGCACCGGAGGGGCGGCCATCAAGGTGCTCGACCTGGACACCGGGGCAGTGCGTCCTTCGACCCTGCGGGACATCTACGACATCGGGCGCCTGGTGGACCGCCTGGAGCACATCCATTTCTACCTGCGGCCCTGCATTCCCACCGACATTCCCGAGGCCGCCTATGACGTGAACATGTACTACGCCTGCCTCAAGGCCACCGGCAAGCACGTCATGTCCGGGGTCAACGACGAGGCCGGCTTTCACCGCGTCCTGGACATGGCCACCCTCATCGCCGGCAGCCGGGAGGCCCTGGCCGAGAGGCCGTTTGTCTCGGTGATCACCGCCTTTGCCATCAGCCCTCTGAAGCTGTGCACCCAGTCCACCCGCATCATGCAGGAAGCGGTGCGCCACCGCATCCCGGTGGCCCTGTCGGCGGCACCCATGTCCGGCTCCACCTCGCCCATGACCATGGCCGGCACCTTGGCCCAGCTGCACGCCGAGCAGTTGGCCGGCATCTGCATCTGCCAGCTCACCAACCCGGGCGCCCCCCTGCTCTACGGCGGCATCCCCGGCATGGCCAACCTCCGGACCATGGGCTACCTCGGCGGGGCGGTGGAATGCGGCATGATGAATGCCGCCATCCACCAGCTGGCCCACCACATCGGCGTGCCCAACTACAACTCCTCGGGACTCTCGGACGCCAAGATCCCCGACATCCAGGCCGGCTGGGAAAAGGCCCTGACCACCGTGCTGGCCGCCATGGGCGGATCCAACTACGTGCATCACGCCGCCGGCATGCTCGAATCAATGCTCACGGTGGCCTACGAGCAGTTTGTCATCGACGACGAGATCATCGGCTTCTGCTGCAAGGTGCTCAAGGGCATCGAGGTGGACGCCGATCACCTGGCGCTGGACGTCATCGACCAGGTGGGGCCGGGCGGCAATTTCATGATGTCGCCGCACACCATGAAGTACATGCGCACCGAATACTTTCAGACCAACGGCGTCACCGACCAGAAGAGCCGCGAAAAGTGGGAAAAGGACGGGGCCCTGGACGCCCGGGAGCGGGCGCGGAACCTGGCGCGCAAGATCCTGGCCCAGCCGCCGGCCGAGTACATCCCCGCGACGGTGGATCAGCGGATCCGGGAGCAGTTCGAGATTTTGCTGTAAAGGAAAATTCGAGTAGCGAAATCCGAAACAACAACCAAAAGAAAATCTAAAGACGCTTTGTTTTGACAATTGTTTTTGGTCATTCGGATTTCGGGTCTTAAGCTAAAAGGAGGCACCAAACATGACCACCCCATATCAAGCCATCATCGACGCCCTGCTCGCCTGCGACCAGGACCAGGTCACCACCCTTGTCCAAAAGGCCCTGGATGACGGCGCCGATGCCAACCAGATTCTCAACCAGGGGCTCATCGCCGGCATGGACATCGTCGGCGAGCGCATGGAAAGCGGGGACATGTTCATCCCCGAAGTCCTCATGGCGGCCCAGGCCATGAGCGCCGCGGTGGAGATCCTCAAGCCCCTGCTCACCGAGGACGACGCCAGCGCCAAGGGGCGGGTGGTCATCGGTACCGTCAAGGGGGACCTGCACGACATCGGCAAGAACCTGGTGGCCATGATGATGGAAAGCGCCGGCCTGGAGGTCTCGGACCTGGGGGTGGACGTGGCCCCGGAAAAATTCCTGGCTGCCATCGAGGAGAAGAACGCCAACATCCTGTGCATGTCGGCCCTGCTCACCACCACCATGCCCATGATGCGCCAGACGATCCAAGCGGTGGCCGACAAGGGCCTGCGCGACCGGATCAAGATCATGGTCGGCGGCGCCCCGGTGAGCCAGGCCTACGCCCGGGAAATCCAGGCCGACGCCTGGGCCCCTGACGCCGGGGCCGCCGCCAAGACGGCCAAGGCATTGCTTCAGTAGCCTGCGCAACGAACCAACCGTTGCAAGTCGTCATAGCAAAGTATGCCGCGGCAGAATGGGATCGCTCGTTTAAAAACCGCTAACAACAATCATAGGGGAGGTCCACATGAAAAGAAAACAATCAGCGCGGACAGGTTATCTTGTCGGGCTGTTGGCCGCCGTCTTTATCATTGCCGGCGCGGTCAATGCCGTTGGAAGCGATGCCCCTGAGAAGGTCACGGTGGTTTACGGCGGCTCTTCCTGGCTGGGGCATTATCCAGCCTGGGTGGGCATAGAGAAGGGCCTTTTTCAGAAACGCGGACTCGGTGTCCTGTTTCAAAATTTTTACGCTTCTTCTGGGCGAATGGGCTCACTGGTGGCTGGCGATCTCGACTTCGCCTCGACAGGCTGCATTAGCGGTATTGCATTGATGGCTTCAGGAAACAAGGGCTTCATGGCCTTCGGCACCCCTGACTCCTATGCCACCGTCGAAGGGTTGATCGCAAAAGAGTCCATCAAAGACATCAAAGATCTCAAAGGCAAGAAAGTCGCTGCACCGTTTGCCTCATCTGCTCACGTATTGGTGTTAGACCTTCTTGAACAAAACGGACTCGATCCGGAAAAGGACCTCACTCTGCTCAATCTCAGGGTAAACGAGATGCCGGCTGCAATGAGTTCAGGAGAAATCGACGCATGCGCCGCTTGGACACCTCATTTTAACAAGCTTCTCAACGCGCCGGGAAACCACCTTCTAGCTGACGATACCCAATTCAGCCTCTACAAAAAATATCGGCTTGGCCCTGGACCCGATTTGCTGGTTGTCCGCAAAGAGTTTGCCAAAAAATATCCTAACACTTGTAAGGCCTTCGTCGAAAGCTATTTTGAAGCCGTCGATCTTCTGATCCAGAAGCCAGAGGAATGCGCTGATGTTTTGGTTAAACTGACCAACCTCAGCAAGGAAGATCAAATGTCGGTTCTCAAGGACATCCAGTGGATTCGTGGCAGTGAACAAAAGGCCCTGATGGTTCAGCCCGGCAAATTTGTGGAAGGCATGCAGCGGCTAGCCGAATTTCTTGTCAAACACAAGCAAATCGATCAAGCGCCAAATGTCAAGGACTGGATCGCCGAGGAAATGGTGCCCTAAAGCGTCACCTTGCCGGGGGCATGTATCGCACGCTCCCTAAGCCGGAGAGACAGGTTGATGAAGAAGGAAGATAAGGGAGTATCCTACTTGGTCGTCAGCGTTCTGTCGCTGCTGATCTTTCTTTTTCTCTGGGAATCCCTTTGCCGTATGGGATTTATCGAACCGTTGTTTCTGCCCGCACCGACCAAGATCCTGGCCCGAGCTGTCAAAATGATCGAGAACGGGCAACTCATCCAACACACTTTGGCATCGACCCGGCGGGTGATGGTCGGTTTTATGGTGTCTAGCTTGGTCGCGATTCCTTTCGGTATCTTCCTCGGGTCCTCTCGTTTTTTCATGGCTGTCTTCGACCCACTGATATCGCTGCTGAGGCCTTTGCCGTCAATGAGCTGGATCCCACTCTCTTTGCTCTGGCTCGGAATTTCAGAAACCCAGAAGTATTCCATCGTCTTTATGGGATCGTTCGCTCCATCGCTTCTGTACATCATAGAGGCTACCAAGAGCATCGATCCTTTGCTCATCCGGGCTGCCCGCAACCTGGGCGCCTCAAAATTGGACGTGATGCGGGAGGTCATTCTGCCCGGCGCTCTGCCCCAGATCATTGCGGGGCTGAAGGTTATGCTCGGCATCGCTTGGACCTGTATCATCTCTGCCGAGTTAGTGGCCGCTCGTGAGGGTCTTGGCTTTATGATCATGAATGGCAAGGAATACTTTCAGACTGATACGGTTCTCTTGGGAATGGTGATGATCAGTATTACCGTCATGGTCATCGATATTGTGTTTCGCAAGTTCGAGAGGAGTCTGCTTCCGTGGACGCGATAGGCAAGCATAACAAAATATCCGCCCTCGGAGTGACAAAAACCTTCAGCGGCAAGCGGGGGGAAGTGATCGCACTAAAGGACTTGAGCCTGGATGTTCAGGAGGGCGAGTTCCTGGTAATTGTCGGCGCCTCGGGATGTGGCAAGACCACCCTGCTCAACTTAATGGCGGGTTTCGACACACCGACGGATGGACAAATCTTGCTTGATGGAAAACCGGTAACCGGTATCACCCCTGAATGCGGCATGATTTTCCAACAATATGCGCTTTTTCCATGGAAAACTGTTCAGGATAACGTTGAATTCGGGCTTAAGATGAAGCGTATGCCAAAAGCTGAGCGGAAAGAGCGGGCCGCGAAATATATCGATATCGTCAGTTTGAAAGGGTTTGAAAAAAGCTATCCCCACCATTTGTCCGGCGGGATGAAACAGCGGGTTTCCATCGCTCGTTCACTGGCCAACGACCCTGCAGTGCTCTTGCTTGATGAACCCTTTGCGGCCCTGGATGCCATGACCCGCCAGGTACTTCAGGAGCAACTGGTTCGGATTTATGAAAAGCACCGAAAAACCATCGTATTTATCACTCATTCGATAGATGAGGCGCTTCTGCTTTCTTCTCGTATCGTTGTAATGACCGCCCGTCCTGGTCGTATCGCCCAGGATATTGTTAATGATCTGCCACATCCTCGCAATGCGGACGTTCAATTGTCGGATCGTTATATTGAATTGAAGCGCACTATCTGGAACAGCGTCCAGACGGAGGTATTGAAAAGCATGGAGGTCGAAACCAGCTAACGCTCTGGTGATCGGACCCGTGAGGTGCCGTCGGCAGGGCTGGAACGGAATTGAACTGAAGGCGGTCAACCCTTTCGGGTTGGCCCCATCCCCCGTGAATAATTGGCTCGCGGCTTGGATATCTCGAGCCCGGAGA
>Ga0190359_1000610_pt1 | contig 23835 bp, 24 predicted proteins | sample 48721823_MG_FD_161269 | JGI IMG/M metagenome (GOLD analysis project Ga0190359, IMG submission 161269) | Hydrothermal vent microbial mat bacterial communities from Southern Trench, Guaymas Basin, Mexico - 4872-18-2-3_MG | ecosystem: Environmental > Aquatic > Marine > Hydrothermal vents >... | reverse complement strand
TGCTACTGCAAGTACTCCATTAATAACGACATTAGCAGATATTATTGGTACTGGAATTTTTTTAGGAATTGCATATTTAATACTTGGATAAATAAAGCCCTGTGGCTAACAAAAAGTATGGTGCATACCGCAAGTATTTGTAAATATGAATAATAGAGCTTTAATAAGCATTGGTAGTAAGTTAAAAGTGAATAATTTCAAACTGTGGCACGCGCCATACTCCAACCGTTAAGCCTATGAAAAAAATAATCAATAATGCAGCATTTTTTCTGCTCTTTGTGTCAATAATAATAATTTCTTGTAGGGGTAAAATATTTAACGAACCTGCAAGTGCCAGTGCTAAGCTCTTATTCAGCTCGGGTTTTGAGGAACAAGTGTACATTGACACTACAATTGTCCCAATGTCAGAAGATTATCGATTTATCCGAGGCACAGACAAAAGAACCGGATACACCTGGCCAATAGAAATTCTGGGAGCAAGCCAAAGTGCGCTGCACTATATTGATGATGACAACTTTCAGGCAGTTAAAAGTGAAATCCGGACAGTAACAGGGCACAATGGAGAGCCAACCCGGGCACTTTACAGTATAGAGCATTACAAAACCATATCTACACAATGCCCTTATGAAATACTTAACATTAAAGACGGTAAGAAAGATCTTTATATCAGATATTGGATAAAAACGGACAGTGCCAGTTTATCCCAACCAAATATGTGGCGGACTTTTTTTGAGTGGAAAAGTAAGGATTATGCAAAAGGAGACGGCTTCAGGTTAATTGCCTTCATTTATTCCGATGAACAAGGGAATCCATATTGGCATTGGCAGGGAGATGCAAATCCTGAAAATCCGGTTTGGGAAATTGACAACAAAAATGTCCCTGTTCCAATGAACGAATGGTTTTTAACGGAATTCTACTGGCACTGGAGCGAAGAAAGTGACGGCAGAGCACTATGGAAAGTTAACGGGCAGATAATAGGAGAACATTACGGACCAACAACCAGGAACTCAAAGCCCATTGATTTTATAATGCTGCTCCAGATTTATGGAAATGCAAATCCAAAATACCAGTGGATAGACGATATAGAAATATGGGATGGGATACCGGAACAGCAATAGCAGCATAAAACCAACCACTGCACCGAATTCTTACTATGCTGCGTTTTTTAAAAAACAATAAGTTTAAACTGACATATTAAAAAAATCAAAGATGATCCTGGATTCTCTTTCTGACAATCATTCCATTTAAACAAAGAATGCCGTTCCTTTACCTTAAATTCTGACACACATTGTTTGTTTCCATGTCATTTGAAAAAGCACTTTTTCACGTAAATTCCGGTCTTTTTAAGATGAGAATCGTTCAATTTTATAAATAGTATTGACTTTTATTGTACAAAGTATTATTATTACCAGTAATACTTATTACCGGAGGTCATGCAATGAGAGTAACAACAAAGGGCCAGGTAACAATCCCCCAACATATTCGTGAAAAATTTAATATAACACCTGCCACAGAAGTTGATTTCATTGAGGAAGGAGACCGCGTCTTTTTAGTGAAACTAAAAAGCAAAAAAACAACAACCCGTAAATTTGCAAAATTACGCGGTATTGCAGATGTTAAGATGACTACAGATGAAATTATGGCGCTGACAAGGGGGCGTAATTGAAGGGCGTTCTTGTTGACTCAAACGTTATTCTTGATATTTTTCTTGATGATCCCAATTGGGCGGATTGGTCTGAATCTGTATTGGCAAATTACAGCCTTTACAAAACACTATATATTAACTCAATAGTGTACACTGAGGTTTCAGTAGGTTTTGAAAAAATTGAGGAATTAGAGTCAGCACTCCACAGGGGCGGCTTTCAAATGTTGGAAATTCCCAAAGAGGCTCTTTTCCTTGCAGGTAAAGTTTATAAAAAATACAGAGTAAATAAGGGGCAAAAAAGATCTCCCCTTCCTGATTTTTATATTGGAGCACATGCAGCAGTACTGGGCATTGACCTGATTACACGAGATATTGCTACGTGCAGGGTATACTTTCCGACAGTAAAGCTGATTTGTCCGGAAAAAATGTAGAGTTTACAACAAACTAAGCATCCGGACTAATTACTAAGATTTTAAAATCATATTTCTTTCCTGCTGCATCAAATCATTGCAGGCTGCTTTGAGAGTGTGCTTTTTCACGTAAATTCCGGTTTAATTAAGATAAAAATTCAATTAAGCAAAATTTAAGGGTACGGGATTACCCGGGATTAATGAGCCGGGAAAAATTGATTAATCCGTATTAAAAACAGTTCTGGTTTTTATTCAATATTCTGTTCCCGCAAAATCTCCATTGCTGTTCCAAGCCTTCTTTCCACAACATCTTTCCCCAATAGAACCATTACTTCAAAAAGACCGGGGCTCTGCCCTCTTCCTGTAAGTGCAAGTCTGACAGGGTGTATATACTTGCCTGCGCCTACCCCCTCTTCCTCAGCAAGACCTCTTATGAGTTGTTCAACAGCCTCTTCATTCCAGACTTTAATAGCAGTAATTGAATTATATACTTTTTCAATCCTCTGATAGACACTTGGTTTAAGCCAGTGTTTTTTTACTGCTTTTTCTTCATAATCCTCAGGGTCAGCAAAAAAGTATTCTGACAAATCAACAATTTCAATATAAGTGTTTGCTCTTTCTTTTACAAGATTAACAACCTTTATAACATAATCTTTATCCTCTGCAAGAGCATAACCTTTTTTATCAAGATAAGGTTTAATAGTCCTGTACAGCTCTTCGGAATCTGTATTTCTGATATATTTACCGTTAAACCATAAAAGTTTTGCTTTATCAAAAACCGCAGGATTTTTTGAAACCTTGTCAATTGAAAAAGCCTCTGTCATTTCATCAAGAGACATTATTTCTCTGTTATCTCCGGGAGACCAGCCGAGAAGAGCAAGATAGTTTACAAGAGCCGGAGCCAGTACGCCCATATCCCGATACTCTTCCACAGAAGCAGCTCCGTGCCGTTTTGAAAGTCTCTTTTTATCAGGTCCCAGGATCATAGGGATGTGTGCAAATTCAGGTATATCCCATCCCATAGCTTTATAAATCAATATCTGCTTGGGAGTATTGGAAAGATGGTCGTCTCCGCGGATTACATGTGTAATTCCCATATCATGATCGTCAACTACAACTGCAATCTGATAAACAGGCGTTCCGTCTGACCGGAGAATTACAAAATCGTCTATTTCCGTGTTGTTTACCTTTACCTGCCCTCTTACATGATCATAAAATTCAGTCACTCCTTCTTCCACTTTAAATCTCAGAACATATGGCTCTCCTGCTTCCATCCTGCTTTTTTGTTCTGATTTTGATAAATTCCTGCATTTGCCGTCATACATGTAAGATCCGGATTTGTTCCGCCTTTGTGCAAGTTCTTCCTGTGTGCAGAAACAAGGATAACTAAGACCTCTGTCTAACAGCTCTCTACATACCGATTTATGTCTGCCAGTATTCTGCGACTGTATAACAGGTTCACCATGCCAGACAATACCAAGCCACTTTAAACTTCGCAATATCTGCTCTGTCATCTCATTGCTTGATCTTGCGGTGTCCGTATCTTCTATTCTTAAGACAAAATGTCCCTGAAAATGTTTTGCAAACAGATAGTTAAAAAGCGCTGTTCTTGCACCTCCGATATGCAGATATCCCGTGGGACTCGGAGCAAATCTTACGCGAATTTTTGATTTTATCATTTTTTAATCCGGATTAAAATAGTATTATTATTTTATCTTTAAAAAATACGCCATGCAACCAGGGCATACAAAAACATACCCCCGTAAATCAACGCTGCAAAAAACGATACTGCTCTTGAAATTCCGTTTTTGTGCTGCTGTTTTTTAATTATTAAGAACGAGAGAATCAAACCGCCTGCAGGTAAAAGTACTGCAAACAGGCTTATTAATTGTTTTGCCTTTATTTACAGAGTGTATGGCTGTAAATATTTTATTGAGTTTTACACATTAATTAACTTTAAAAATATATCATAAATTTATTAAAGTCAACAGTATAAATATTTTCTGTTCTGAAAAAATTGACTCATGAAACTTTTACACTTCTGCAGAGAATGAATCAATATGCCGATTTTTTTATTAAATTAAATAAAAAACCCGCATCTGCTCTTAAATAAGAACATCAGCGGGTCTAAAGCGGAGAGGGTGGGATTCGAACCCACGGTAGAGGTTTGTGCCCCTACAACCGCTTAGCAGGCGGCTGCCTTCAGCCGACTCGGCCACCTCTCCTGATGAACCTGAATTTTTATCTGCCCCGAACAACGATGTCTTGCGGAGGGCGGGAGACTCGAACTCCCAAGGGCGCAAACCCGGCGGTTTTCAAGACCGCTGCCTTACCAATTAGGACTAGCCCTCCATCACTGCCCTGAAACAGGTCTAAATATACAAAAAGTTAAAAAAGAAATCAACTTTTTTCTTTACTGCACTTATTCGGGAGCATGCAGGGTTGACCCGGATATTTTAAATTATTTAATTTGAAAAAGTTATACGGGATAAATTGAAAATGATCTTGCGGTTTTTCTTAAAAATCATGATAATATGTTTAATTCTTCTTCTCACATACGGAAGCTGTCTGGGAAAATTCCGCCTGTTACACATATCCCCTGTTATCTATTTATCAATTTCCCCGGCTGTTATTTATTTTTTAATATTTGTGTTTTCAAATTTTCTTTTTTATATTTTTTATGGAGATCTTATGAAATTTAAAAAAACCAAATATTTTGAATATAGAATGAAAAGGCCTGACAGATAACCTATTAAAGAAGAATGGATAGAACTGGTAATTAATAACCCGATAAAGATTGAAACTCAATCTGACGGTCGTATAAGAAAATGGGCTGAAATACCTGAAACAGGTAAATATCTCAGGGTTATACTCTTAAATGACGGATTAACAGTACATAATGCCTTTTTTGATCGTTCATTCAAAAAGGAGAAAAAAAGTGAAAGTTAAATATTTTTCCGATACTGATACAGCACTACTTGAATTTAATGACAATGAAATCTCAGAAACAATTGAATTATCAGAAAACATACTAATTGATTTGGATAAAAACGGTAATTTAGTAAGTATGACAATAGAACATGCAAAAATCAATACCGGATTACCGGAATTTTCTGTCCAGAAAATAAATTCACAAGTTGCATAACCTCCCAAATATAACAAACCGCTGACTCCACCCAAATCTTAAATTAGTTCCAAAAAGGTGAGTTTTAAACTTTACTCTACAAATATCCCACACCTGACAGTGTCTTGAGGGCTCATACTGAAATTTTCTACAGGGAATCCGGAAGCGAAGCTTCCTTCATTATTTCCGCCCAAGTACAGAGGCTGCGTGAAAAAGACGTTTTATTCAGGAAACCACTATTATTATTGCCTGTTTTTATTGGAATTATCATCCATAGACAAAGTTTATCCTGAGCTTGCCGAAGGGCTCGGGATGAAGTATTTATATGTTTTCGCACAATCTCAAGACATAGGTCGGAGGGAAAAAACAACCCGAATTGAGTAAAACATCCCTTTTTTTAATTCAAAATTCAACATTCAAAATTTAAAATTTCTACCCTCATGGTAAACTGCAGGGAGGAATCTCTTAACCATGTTCTCTTAAAGACAAAAAAATACTTTTAAAACCGTCGTCTATCAAATCTCCGCCCAAAAAACTGTTTTCTTTGTTACTCTTCACTTAAAATTCCCCCGCTTTTTAAACTTTTTTAAAAATTTTCCGTATATTAAAGGTTAAGGCAAATTAAAATTACAGGAGAGAGAAATGAAAAACCTATCCAAATCCATGCTGGGCTTTGTTCTGTTGATATTAATATCTTCAGTCTACGCAGCAGACAACAGCTCCGCTCCTTTGACAACTGCAGAAAAAACAAATTACACAAAAACATCAACCTACAAAGAAGTAATGCAGTTTATTACTGATCTGCAGAAAATCACACCTTATGTAAAAGTTCAAAGCCTTTGCACCAGCGCTGAAGGCAGAGACATCCCGCTGGTGATACTTGGCAAGCCCGTTCCTTCATCTCCTTTGGAATTGAGATACGACGGGAGAATGGTTGTTTATATTGAAGCAAATATACACGCCGGCGAAGTTGAGGGCAAAGAAGCTGTCCTTGCTCTGGCCAGAGATATAACCACAGGTAAAAAACTGCCTCTTCTTGACGATCTTGTAATACTGATTGCTCCGATTTTTAATGCTGACGGAAACGAAAAATTCAGTGACAAAAACAGGACGAGCCAAAACGGGCCCAAAGAAGTTGGGATAAGATACAATGGCCAGGGACTTGATCTGAATAGAGATGCAATGAAACTGGAAACTCCTGAAGTTACAGCACTTGTAACAAAAGTACTTAACAAATGGGATCCTGCACTTCTTATTGACTGCCACACCACAAACGGCTCATACCACATTGAACCTGTGACATATGTGTGGGGTTTTAATCCTAACGGCGACAGGAGCATTATTGATTATATGCGCAAAAAAATGATGCCTCAGGTCAGCACAATGATGGAAAAAAAATATGATATTCTTTCTGTTGTTTACGGAAATTTTATGGATTACAAAAATCCGGAAAAAGGCTGGGTACCTGCAGGGCCTCAGGTAAGATACATTACAAATTATACGGGCTTGAGAAACAGGCTGGCAATTCTTGACGAAAATTACACTCATGCAGATTTTAAAACAAGAATAAAAGGAGCATATGCACTTTTAGCTTCATCCCTTACCTTTTGTCAAAACCATAAAAATGAAATTCTGAATCTTATATCAGATGCCGACAAAAAAACAATCCGGAGAGGACTGAACCCAAGCCCTGCAGACTCCTTTATTGTAAAATACAATATGGAAGCACTTGATGAAAAAATTACACTGCGCGGTTATGAATATGAAATTGTTAAGCGTAAGAATGCCTATCCCCGAATAAAAAAACTAAACAAAGAGCGCATATATCATATGCCCTATTTCTGCAAATTCACATCAAAAAAATCAGTAAGATTACCTTATGGATATTTGATTCCAGTACACAGCAAAATTATTGAAAAAAAACTACTTCAGCACGGCCTTATCGTTGAAAAACTTACCGAGCCTGTAACAGTTAAGGTTGAAACTTTTAAGATTAAGGAACTTATTGCTCCCAAACGTCCGTATCAAGGTCATTATATAAACAGATTAAAGGGTGAATATTCTGTTATTGAAAAAGAATTTCAAAAAGGGACAATTTTTGTTCCTACAGGCCAGAAACTGGGAAATCTTGCAGCATATCTTCTTGAACCTGAAAGCGACGACGGGTTTGTTGCATGGAATTTCTTTGACAGATATCTTGTTACGCAGTGGGGTTCAAGATACAGAACACTTCCTGTTTACCGTATGCTTGAGCCAAAAAATATGGCAAAAAAACAGATCTGCCTGAAAAATAAGGGAAATTAATGATTCAATCACACATCGGTGAATTTGCAGCGCTGCTTACAGTGTTCTGCTGGACTGTTTCAGCTCTTTCTTTTGAGTACGCAGGAAAGAAAGTCGGATCTCTGTCTCTTAATTTAATCAGGCTTGTTATGGGAATCGGGCTTCTTTCGGTTTCCCTTTATATTACACAGGGATCATTCATCCCTGTTCATACATCAAGGCACACATGGATGTGGCTGACTATTTCGGGAATAGTGGGATACGGATTAGGAGATCTGCTTCTTTTTCAGGCCTTTGTTGTTGTGGGAGCCCGCATTTCAATGCTTATGATGGCTCTGTCACCCCCAATTACAGCTTTAATCGGAGGGACCTTTCTTGGTGAAAAACTGGCACCATTGGATTTCTTGGGCATGGGTATTACCATAACAGGTGTATCAATTGTTATTTTCCAACATTCATCTGATACAAAATCAATTAAGCTTGCGCATCCTGCAATGGGAATACTCATGGCCTTCGGAGCAACTGTTTTTCAATCCGCGGGACTTGTAATAAGCAAATTCGGCATTAGCGACGGTTCTGCAATAAGCGCTGCATTCATTCGTGGAGTTGCAGGTACAATAGTATTTTTTCTGATCATAGTTGCATTTAAAAAAGCAGGTAACATAAAAATGGCTCTGAAAAACATAAAAGCAATGAACATAACGTTTCTGGGCGCGTTTTTCGGCCCGTTTATCGGAGTAACTCTTTCACTTTTTGCAGTTCAACACACTGCAACAGGTATAGCTTCAACAATTATGTCTATTGTACCTGTGTTTATTATTTTGCCGTCTGTATTGATATTTAAAGAAAAAATTACAATAAAGGAGGTTGTCGGTGCAATAATAGCGGTTTCAGGTGTAGGAATTCTTTTTATGTAACTCACGAAATGTCTTGACTTGATTTTTGATATTTATTATATTAAGGTCTTGCAGATAGATAAGAATTAGGAGGTTAATTTAAGCATGTACGCTATTATTGAAGTAGGCGGTTTACAATACAAGGTTGCAAAAGATCAGAAACTGCGTGTACCCAAAATTGATAAAGAAGTAGGCAAAAGTGTTGAGCTGAAAAACGTACTCCTTTTTGTTGACAAAGATAAGGTGGAAGTCGGAAAACCAATTGTTAAAAACATTTCAGTTAAAGCCACTATCTTGTCTCACGGTAAAGATAAAAAAGTTCTTGTTTTTAAGAAAAAACGCCGCAAAGGATACAAGGTTTTAAAAGGCCACAGACAGCAGTTTACTGAAATCAAAATTGATAAAATAGGTACTGTAAAAGAAGCTGCTCCGAAGCCTGCTTCTGCAAAAACTGCAGCCAAACCTAAAGCAGCTCCAAAAGCCAAAACAGAAGCAAAACCAAAAACCGCACCTAAGAAAAAACCTGCGGCAAATACCACAAAGACTGAGAAAAAAGAAACTAAAAAGTAATTTATTGAGGTATAAAGAATGGCACACAAGAAAGGTGTTGGAAGTTCCAAAAACGGCAGAGACAGTAATGCTCAACGCCTCGGTGTAAAACGTTACGGCGGACAAGTTGTAAAAGCAGGCAACATCATTGTAAGGCAGAGAGGAACCAAATTTCACCCTGGCCTTAATGTAGGCAGAGGTAATGATGACACTCTCTTTGCCAAAGCTGACGGCCGTGTTGTTTTTGAAAACAGGCGCGGTAAAAAATTTGTAAGCATATTGTCTCTGTAGTACTGAAAATTACATAATCTGAAAAAGCCGTTAGCATTATAGCGGCTTTTTGTTTTTGGAACCATTTGTCCTGAAAATTCGTACAATATAGTAGAAGACAACAAACAGAAGGTCAGTTAAAAAGCCTTCGGGAGGATCAGAAATGAGACGTTTAACACTTCTTGTAATTTTGTTTTTAATTACTGGTTTTATCCTCTCCGGCTGCTATACTAAAGTTCTGGTTAAAGACACCCGCACATATATTTCAGATAATGACAACTATACTGTAGTTGAAGAACCTTATGATGATTATTATGATTCATACGACAGCTACTATGATGACGATTATGATACAAAAATTGTCCACGAACATTATATTTATGGCGATTTCTGGTTTGGCTATGACTGGTTTGATCCCTACTGGTCTTCACCTTCATGGTACACATATTCCTATTGGGACAGATACTACTTCAGGCACTATTATCCCTGGACATGGGATCCCTGGTACTACAGATATTCATACTGGCCGTATTATAACGGATATTACTCCGGGTACTACGGGAACTATCTAGATCCATATTACACTTACTGGGACAGCTACTACTCTTACACACCTGATAAAAGACGAAATTTTAACAGGAGGGATTCTTTTGGAAACAGCGATAACTACAACCCAACTGTTACAACAGGCTCTGGCGGTAGTTCCAGAATTTCAAAATCCGGTTCTTCATCAGGGCTGACTTCCTCTTCAAGAAGAGTACGAAGAACAACATCTGATCTTACAAAAACCAGATCTTCTGATTCTGAAACCAGATATACATTCACAAGAGGCCCCAGAATAAGAAAAAACGATTCAATAAGATCAAGGAACTCAAGCAAATCTTCCAGAACAAGAATATCTTCATCCAGAAAAAGGGCCTCTACATACAAAAGCTATCGCAGCAGAAATTCTTCTTCAAGATCTAGCTCAACATCCAAAAGAACCTATTCACGTTCATCTAATACAAGATCTTCTTCTGCAAGAACTCCTTCTTCCAGTTCATCCAGAAGCTCAAGTTCTTCATCAAGCAGAACATCAACCAGAAAAAGAAAATAATAAACATAGTAATTTCTCACAAAAAAGTCCGGTTTTAAAGACCGGACTTTTTTGTGCAGATAATCTTCTCTTGACATTAACGGTTATTTCCTTTATTTTTTACTGTCACAGAATATCCCATAGGAGGAAATTTTAGACATGAAAATAAAAATTTTTATGCTTCTTGTTTTACTTTTACCGGTTATGGCTCTCAGCCAGCCAGGTTCACTAAATCTTGGCATATTAATTGATACTCCTGCTGCAAAACTCCCTGACAGAGGAGAAATTCAATCCGGGCTCAGCATGTATTCAAACGGAGGTCTGCTCGGATCAATTCTTATCGGTTTAAGTCCGAGATTTGCTCTTGGAGTTTCATACGGCGGTGAAAATATTATCGGAACAGGAGACATAAACTTAAACCCGCAGCCCTCAGTTGAAGTAAGGTACCTTTTATTTGAAGAAAAATTCCTGTTCCCTGCCATACAAATCGGATTTAATTCGCAGGGATACGGTGCATATAATAAGGATCTTAAACGTTACTGTGTAAAATCAATGGGCATTTATGCCGTGGCAAGCAAAAACACATCTTTTCTGGGTGGTTTGGGAATTCATGCAGGGATTAATATAAGCATGGAAAACAGCGACGGAGATAAAGATCCCAATATATTTTTCGGCTGCCATAAACAGATAAACAGTGAACTTGTCATTATTGCAGAGTACAACACTGCAATTAACGACAACAGCGACAATGCTATAGGCTCAGGAAAAGGATATTTAAACTGCGGAATAAGGTGGATTTTTGCAAAACAGGTTTTTGTTGAGTTTGACATGAAGAATCTTTTCGAAAACGGTCAGAATGTTGCAGGCAGTTCCAGAGAAGTTAAACTCTACTATACTACTCATTTTTAATATTCGGCAATTTTAAAGGAGATAATTGTATGGGGAAAAAGAACAGACACTTTTTTATTCAAAAACTTGTTGACAATCTTACCATCAGTTCTCAGCAGGAATTTCTTGCAGAGCTTAAAAAAGAAGGCATAAACATCAGCCAGTCAACTCTTTCAAAGGACCTTAAAGAACTGGGTGTAATAAAAGTACGTGGTAAAAACGGCAAATTCAGATTTGTGCAAACTAAAGAGAGAGACAGTTTCAGAACCGGTGTTCTTCTGCAAAGAGAAGTACTTGACTATCTGCAGGAATCCGTTGTTGTAAAAAATTTTTTGGTCTGCAAAACAATTCTTGGAAATGCAGCAGGCCTTTCCAGATGTCTTGACAACATAGGCTGGCCCGAAATAGTAGCAACCATAGCAGGAGTTGATACTCTTCTTGTGATTACAAGAAATGACGAAGACGCGCGCCTTGTAGAAAAACGTCTGAATGAAATAGCAATATCAGAAAACAAACTGACTAGCTAAGTTTTTTCATCTTTAATTTAAATCCTTCAGCCTGATACTCCAAAACATACCTGCAATGACAACTAAATTCCATTACCGATTCTGATTCTGTTTATTCTTTATAAAACTGCATTGTTCGGTTTGTATATTTACGAGCAAAGCAAAACAATATTCATAACCAACACTAAATTATCTTTTTACTTCAAGACTTAAAATAAAATTCCTTCCGGGGCCGTTAATGCCTGATCCGTGCTCTCTGTAATTTACATCAAAAATATTCCCCAGTTCAAACACTGCTGTTAAATATGAAGTAAACGGAAAAACCGTACGAAAATTAAAAGTATTCCAGCCCGGAGTGCCTCCTGCAGGTATTCTCGGATCATCCAGATCGTCTGCACATAATTTATCCTGTTTTAAAGCAAAACGTATAAAGGACTCTGCATATCCTTTTTTAAACAACAGTTTTACACCTGCAAGCCCGAAAAGCGGCGGAACTCCGCCAACTGGTTCATGCTGTGTAATATTCCAACCGTACGGAAAAGTTACATTGGAAAAAATATCCCATCTTCCTGTTTGATAATTAAATGCTGTTTCCAAACCGCACAAATAAGCAGTGCCTATATTCTGTTTTGATTTCACCTTAAAAACAGATGAATTCACTTCAATTGTTGATTCTCCGTTGTAAAGAGCGTCTGCGCTGGCTATAAGATTGTTTATTCTTGCATAATAAACAGAAGCTGCAAATGATATCCTCTCGTTTTCTATCTTCAGTCCTGCATCAATACTTGACATGGTTTCAGGTTCCAACGACGGATTTGGTATTTCAAATACATCTCCCTTTGATTCGCCCAGTTTGGAAATATCACTGAGATTCGGAGCTCTGAATGCCTGGCCTATATTGCAGTCAAGATAAATATCATCTTTTAATTTATAAACCAACCCGGCGCTTCCGGTAAAAGACTTAAAAGTTTGAGAAATATTTTTTCCGAATATAGTTGAAACGGGACTGGACTCAGGAAGGGAAAATTCTGTTGAGAACATGCTCCACCTTACGCCTGCTATTGTTTTAAACCGCCTGCTTATATTAAACTCATCCTGAATGTATGCACCAAAACTTGTATATGTTGCCCCGTCCGGATATCTTGCCTGCTTGTCCTTTGTTAGCTCCAGAGTAACAGGATCCTGCCTGCTTCTTTCCGAACTGACCAAATCATGATACACTTCGCTTCCGTAAGTTAAAAAATGTCCCCTGATAAAAGACCTTAACTGCAATGTAAATCCACCGGTTTTTACATCCACACTCTCTCTCGTTATTGAAGATTCAGGCTTTTTCTGTTTTTCTCTTCCTTCCTTCTGATTATTTAACGATAATGTAATTTCCATAGAGGAAACATACCTGTTATTAAGACTCTTATTGAGTTTCAGATAAGTCAGGTGCCTTATCTGGGGATTGTACAACCACTTAAAATATCCACTGTTTTCATACTTGTCATATCTCGGCAGGTTTGATTTTTTCGTATATTGGGTTGCCAGAGTAAGTTTTGTTGTCCTGGAAGGATAAGTAATAAGCTTGTAATCATAATCAAAACAGTCAAAACCTGAAGGTGTTTGAACAGGCCCGTTTAAAGAGTGCTCCAGTTCGGGGACTGAATTATTTGTACCTCTTCTGAGATCGCCGAATCTTTTAAAACTCAAGCCCCCTACCATCCCGATTTTTTCAGATATATATGACATTTCAACCCTTGAGGTTCTCTCCTTATCAGCAGTTGCTGCTCTGCCAAAAACTCTGTAATTAAACCCTGCCTTGTTATTCCCGGAAATCCTCTCTTTGGTAATTGCATTAACAGCTCCTCCCAGAGCATCGCTTCCGTACAGCACAGAAGCAGGCCCCCTTACAACTTCAAGCTGTTCAAGAGAAAAATAATCTATCATGGTCAGATAGGAGTGATTACCAAGTCTGTATGTTGAATTGTTCAATCTTATTCCGTCCACCATAAGAAGGATCTGGTTTGAGCTTAATCCGCGAATAATTGCAGACCCGCCTCCATGACTTGTCTTCTGAACAAAAACACCCGGCTCTTCCCGCAGAACCTCTGCTGTTGTTTTACTGTTCCTTTCGGAAATCACTATTTCAGGAATAAGATTCACTGCTTTGGATACATCTGTTATCTCATTTGTGGAACGCGTTGCAGTAACGGAAATTCCGGGAGACTGTAATACATTAATCTTTAATTTTATTATACCGAGTTTAACAGCACTTTTTTTTCTGACAACAACAGGAGAGATAACCTTTTTTGTATAACTTATGTGTGTAATTCTGAGACTGTAAACTCCCTCAGGAACTCTTTTTAAAATAAACTCTCCTCTTTTATCTGTAACAGCTCCTATAATTGTTGATATAAGTTCCACATGAGCCTTAACAACCGGATTTCCCTCTCCGTCAGTGACAACACCCTGAATTAAGCCGTTACCGGGTGCTGCAGAAGCAAAGCAGAACAAAGCAGAAATAAACAGGAAAAAGGCTGAAAGAAAAAACCGACACATTTTGAATCCTCTCCTAATCTAAGTTTAAATGAACAATTTTGTCACAATAAAATTCTCACCTTACAGCCCAATAATACAGTCATATGTATCTTTAATTGTTTCCTGTAAGTTCAAATAAAGTTTTAGTGAATAAGAATTAATTCTTTCTGTGGTTTTGATAAAAATTCACACCCGTTCTCTTTAACTACAACAATCTCTTCAATTGTTGCAATCCCGTGTCCTTCCACAGTGAGCCTTGGCTCAAGAGTATAAACCTGGCCTGCCTCTACTTTCAGATAAGGAAGATCCTTGTATCTGTCCCATATGGGGCATAAAAGACCTGCCCCGTCGTGTGCTTTTCTTCCCACCTGGTGGCCAAGAGCGTGTGGATACTCCTCATACCCTCTGTCAACAATATATTTTCTTGCGACTTCATCAACTTTCCACCCTTCGATTCCTGGTTTAAGTACTTTGGCAGCTGCCTGAATAGAATCTCTTATTGTTTCAAACCCTCTTTGAACCTGTTCAGGAGCATCTTCTTCATCTGCCCGCAAAAAATACCATGTCCTCTGAAGATCAGAAACATAACCTTCATATCTAACCCCGAAATCAATATTCATAATGTGACCCGGTTCAATTTTTCTCTGAGTAGGACCAGCATGCGCTCCTGCACTTTCCGGGCCTGTAAATACTGCAGGACACTGCTCCGCATCCCAGGCAGGTTCAAGGCCTCTGTGCTCCATTCTTTCTTTTATAAACTGCTGTACATCCTGTTCCGTATGACCTGCCACAACAAAACCTGTTACCTCATCAAAAATTTCCAGGGTAATATCAATGGCCTTCTTTATTTTCTCGATTTCAGAAGGCGATTTTCTGCCTCTTACTGCAGAAATTATTTGGGAGCTTGATTCCAGTCTGTCTTTGTAGGGAGTATCTTCCAAATATTTTATAAGATTAAGATACATCCCGTGACTCAATCCGTCAGACATCACATCACCTTCTGAATAGTTAATTGCGATTCTTTTGGGATCAAGCTCTTTTAATGTTTTTATAAGCGGCTCTTTAATAGAGTCCACATATTTTATCACCTCGTAATCTGCATGATCAACAATGTTCTGTGCGTCTAAGCTGCCTACAATTGCGATTGCCCGTCCGGAGCTCGTTATAATAAAAGCAGACTGCCATGTGCATCCTGTACCAAGAATCAGATCAATAACAGGATCAGGAGTGGAAGAGGTCTCTCTTGTAAATGTGAGCCAGAGATCTACCCCTTTTTCCTTTAAAATTCTGGATGCTTGTTTTATTTTTTCATTAACCATTTTTACGCCCCTTTGTTTTATTTTAAAAGTATTTCAAGTTCTTTTTCAACCTGCTCAACTGTAACGCTTTCAGTTTTTTTATTATCCGCTCTGACTGATCTGAATAAATCCCCGGGAGGCTCCCAGAACATCGGATCAGTAGGCCCGAAAATCGCTGTAAACGGAGTTCCCACTGAAGCGCACACATGCATAATTCCCGTATCATTGCATACAACTGCATTGCAAAGGAAGAAATGCACAGCTTGATTTCTCAGGGATGAAGGAGGAACCATAAAAACCGGAGTATTACAGTATCTGGAAAATTCTTCTTTTAAATCTCCCTCTTTGGGTCCCCAGAAAATTACAGGTTTTATTTTATATGTTTTGTATATTTTTTCACAAAGTTCTGCAAACTTTGCAGCAGGCCATCTGTTCTCTCTTTTATTAGCTCCTATGTGTAATCCGACAACCGTATCCTGGCTGTAAATTTCTATGAATTTATTTCTTATCAAAGATTTCTCATCATCGGTTATATAAATTTTTTCCGAAACATCATCCACCTTAATTCCGATATATTCCGCAATTTCCGCATTACGAAGAACCTGATGCCTTGGCTTTCCGCTGTCAGGCACAATGATATTATAAAAGAAATTTCTGGTGCACCCCCCAAAAGGAAATCTTTCGGACCCTACAACATATCTGGCACCGGAAAGAACAGTTATCAGATCACTGGTTAAAGAGTGGCTTTCAGACGACAGCACAATTGCCAGATCCCACCTTTTATGCAGAGCCTTCCAGAATTCTCTGATACGCCTGAAGTTCCACATGAATCCGTTTTCATAAAAAATAATAAGTTCGTCAACATAGGGATGATTTTTCACAACATCAGCTGCATAACTTCTTGCAACAAGGCCTTTTCTTAAATCTGGAAATGCCTTACCCACTGCACGCCATACAGCTGAGGATAAAAGAAAATCACCAAGCTGATCATGAGGTCTGACTATTAATATACTTTTAACATTGTCCCACTCTATCTGCTCCGGCTCAAGAAGTTTTTTTGCTGCTATCTTTTCTACAAACCGCAGTCCGTTATGCTTAAAGTACTGGTCAATTCTGTTCCAGATTTTAAAATTCGCCACAGGTCAAATCCTTCTGATATAAACAGCCAATTTCTGCAGACTCAAACTTTGGTTCTTTCTATTGAAGCATACGCATTGTGGTTGTGTATTGATTCATAATTTTCAGACTCAACTTTGAACCAGAAAACTCTTTTATCCTTTTCAAGCCTCACTGCCAGTTCTCTTACAACATCTTCTACAAACATAGGATTATCATACGCCTGCTCTGTTACAGCTTTTTCGTCTTTTCTTTTTAAAAGAGAATATACAGGGCTTGATGCCGATTCCTCCGCATACTCAATAAGCTCTTCAATCCACACCATTTTTTTTGATCTTATCTGAATTGACACAATTGAACGCTGATTATGAGCGCCTCTGTCCGAAATCTCTTTTGAACACGGGCACAAAGTTGTTACAGGAACCTGTACCCCTACGATAAAATCTGTCTTTTCTCTTAAATTCCCCACATAAGAACAGTTATACTCCATTAATCCAACCTCTTTTGAAACAGGCGCGTTCTTTTCAATAAAGTACGGGAATCTGACTTCCATATGTGATTCTTCTGCATGCAGCTTTTCCTTCATTGTATGCAGAATCTGCTGTACAGTGTCAATGTGAAGATTTTTATGATACTTGTTGAGAATTTCAATAAATCTTGACATGTGGGTTCCACGAAAATTATGCGGCAGACTAACATACATATTAATTGAACCCACTGTATGCTGAACTCCGTTTACTTTATCACGTACAGTTATAGGATATGAAAGATTTTTTACTCCTACCTGATCTATGGCAAAATTACGGAAATCAGGCTCATTCTGAATATCAATCAAATCATTCTCCTTTATATTCAACAGTTACAACTGTTTTTACATTGCCTCTCGGATTAAAATCTCCTGTAACTTTCATATACCTTGGTTTTGATATTTTAACAAGATCGTCAAGTATTTTATTTACAACAGCTTCGTGAAACATCTCCTGATCTCTGAATTTGTTTATGTAAAGTTTAAGAGATTTTAATTCAATAATGTGTTTATCAGGAACGTACGTTACCCGGATAACTGCAAAATCAGGATATCCTGTAATAGGACATAAACATGTAAATTCTGGAAGAGTAACATCTACCTGATAATCTCTGTCAGGGTATTGATTGTCAACAACCATAAGCTTAGATTCAAGAATCTCCCGGGTGCCTTTTTTTAATTCGGACATATTCAACTCCGGTATTTTTAAAACATATATTTTGTAGGATCTTTTATACCTGCTTCTCTAAATCCTTTTTTACGCAGTAAACACGAATCACACCTGCCGCATGACACACCGTTCTTATCAGGATCATAACAGCTTATTGTATTACTGTAATCCACTCCCAGCTCAGTTCCCTTTTTAATAATCTGTGCTTTTGTCAGATTAATAAGAGGTGTATGAATTTTATACTTATTCCCCGTTGTACCTTCCCTTGTACCGAGATTTGCTGTTTGTTCAAATGATCGTATAAATTCCTCTCTGCAATCCGGATATCCGGAATAGTCCAGAGCATTTACTCCGATAAAAATATCATGCGCCCCAATGGATTCTGCCCATGCAAGACCAAGAGAAAGAAAAACAGTATTTCTTGCAGGTACATAACTTGCAGGAATGTCTCCGCTTGATATCTGCTCCTCTGTTCTGTCCTTTGGTATTTGTCCCGAACCTGTAAGCGCAGAACCTCCAAAGATTGAAAGATCAATATCAAAAACAACGTGTTTTTCCACATCGAGCTGAGCTGCAATTTTCCCGGCTGATTCCAGTTCAACAGCATTATTCTGTCCGTATCTGAAACTTAATGCATAGCACACAAAACCCATGGACTTTGCAATTGCAAGAGTTGTGCTGGAATCAATTCCTCCGCTTAAAAGTACAACAGCTTTGGGGAAACTTTCTGACATTATCACACTCCCCTCTCTCTGTCTGGCCAGATTATTTTATGAATCTGCAGATGTAGTTTCACATTCAGGCTGTCCTTTAAAATACTCTCTGCAAGAACAGAAGGAGCCAGCATGCTGCTGACAGGTGAAAAAAGCACGGTAAATCTGTCTGTAAGCTCATACTCCTTAACTCTGTTTTTCGCCCATTCATAATCATCCGGTGATGTAAGAACAAACTTCACTTCATCACCTTTTGTTAATCTGTCAATATTAAGCCAGTCGTTTTTACTGCTCTCTCTGCTCCCAGGCGTTTTAATATCAAGAATACACCTTACACCTTCAGGTAAAACATTTATGTCAAAACTTCCGTTGGTTTCTACCTGCACATCAAATGATTCTGACAACAATTTTCGGGCCAGTTCTACGGTCTCTTTTTGCATAAGAGGTTCACCCCCTGTAATTGTGACTCTGGTGCAGGAAAATTTCTTTACCTGTTCAACAATCTCATCAACAGAAAAAGGAGATCCTCCTGTCTTAGCATATTCTGTATCACAAAAGCTGCAGTTTAAATTGCACCCTGCAAGCCTTATAAAAACCGACGGGTAGCCCTGAAGAGAAGATTCGCCCTGAATTGAATAAAAAATTTCAGAAACCTTCAGCATATCTAACCCTCAAAACTCACACCGTAGCTTTCCGATTCCCACACAATTACTTTAGACATTGCAACGGTCTTAGGAAGCAGGATTCCGACCTCATGAAAAAAATATTCCGCCAGATTTTCTGCCGTAGGATTTTTTTTATCAAACGGCGGCACCTCGTTTATGTAATGATGATCAAGCCTGTCAATCACCTTACCTGTAATACTCTTTAATTTTTTAAAATCAAATGATATGCCTATCTCATCCTTTTGATCGGCTTTAATTTCCACCCGTACTTTCCATGTATGACCGTGTAGTTCACTGCACATCCCGTTGTACCCCTGCAGATGATGCGCTGCTGCAAAACGCGTTTCATAAAAAATATGATACATTAAAACAATCCTTATTAATTAAATCCTGATTAATCAAAAACTATTTCTTATACCAACATTAAATTAAATTATACTTCCTGCTGAATTAAAATTAAATTGATTCACCAGCCATAAAGTATAGTAAGATTTATATTTATTGTCAAGTGGGATGTTATAATACCACCCCAGTTAACCCGGTTGCAGAGCCTGCATCTTTTCAGCACACACAGTACTGCAAAATCATCTCCGGGATTACAGGTTCACAGACCCGTGATCATAAAGGTTACAAATATACTGTAAACACGGTGCCCTCACCGGTATTACTTTTTACTTCTATTTTTCCTCCGTGATCACTTATAATTTTCCGTACAATTACAAGCCCAAGGCCTGTACCCTTTTTCTTTGTCGTAAAATCAGGTTCAAACACTCTTTTAACTGTTTCCTGATCCATGCCTGTGCCCGTATCCTTTATTGTCAGTTTTACAGAAAAAGGAGCTTTATCGGATATATCGGTTTTAACTACTATTTTATCGCCCTGCCCGCATGCTTCAATGCTGTTTTTTATCAGGTTAATCAGAACTCTTTTAATCTGATCTCTGTCAGCATAAATCCGTGGTAACTGAGCATCATACGAACCTGATAGTTCTATTTTATCTGCAACAGGCTGCATAAACATAACTACAGAAGATACAATTTCATTAATATCAAGATCATTTTTATCCGGCTTCGGCAGTCTTGCAAAGTCTGAAAATTCTGCGGAAATCCCGCTTAATGATCTCATCTCATCCTCAACTGCATAAAAACTCTCTTTAACATTTTCCGGCATGTTTTTATCGTCAAAATAATTTTTAATTCGTTTTATTGAAAGCATAACCGGTGTAAGACTGTTCTTAATCTCATGAGAGATAGCTCTGGCAACCTGCTGCCATGCTGCAACCCGTTCTGCCTCCTTTAACTTTTCTCTGCTTAATTTCAGATCTTTAATCATAGAGTTAAAGGAATCACTTAAAAACCGAAACTCATCTTTTGTATTGATCTTTACCGAATAAGACAGGTCCCCGTCCTTTACTTTTTCCATACCTGTAACAAGAGCATTAACAGGACGGCTTATCTGATCTGCAATTTTTCTTGCTGCGTAAAAAGACAAAAAAATCAGCAGCCCGAAAACCAGAACAGCTAAGCTCCAGATAACATTTTTTTCAAGAATTGATTTTTTAAAGAATGAAAGAGTGCTCTGTATTTCAATTGTTTTTGTCAGCTCGTCCCTTGTTTTAAGAACATATTCCGGTACTCTGTAATAGACCTCTTTAAATTCATTTCCTCTTATTAGTACAACCTGAATAAAAGGGGTTTGTTTGTGCATAAAAAGTCTGCTGTATATTTTTGAAGAATCAGTAATACCTGTGCTGCTATTCTGAGGGAATATTACGGAATCCGGAAGTGAATTTTCTTTTTGAAAAACCGTACTTTTTCTAACCCACACTTCTTTTTCTTTAACAAAATATGCAGCTCCGTATATGCCGTATTTTTCCATAATCGGCAGATTCCATTGGGAAAGCCCTGTATTTAAAAGAAAGTCAACGCCTCTTTGCTCTGCCTGCTTTCTTACTGTATCCAGAGATCTGCTCAAAACATCATCCAGACCAGGCACCAAAAGCATATCCATACTTTTTGTTATGAGATTTGCAGAAAAAATAACAAACAATATTGCAGGAATAAAAACAAAAAGCACAAAAAGTGCAGTTAGTTTTACTCTGAATTTTGATCCGCCCGATTTGTTCTTATTTATTATAAGAAGTGAGAAAAGTGTAATTGCAAAGATAACACCAGCCCACAAAAAAAAGACTTTCACCCTTTTTTAAACTCCTATCATTTTTCTTTTTATAAGATACTTTGACAGCAGATCGCCAAAATGTGTGTCAGTTGTAACAAATTCGTAATCAATCCTGTTTTCTCTGCATACTTTTTTGTATCTGTTTATAAACTCCTCAACCTTTTGTTTATACGTATTGCGTACATAAAGCGTTTCAACAGGTATTGACCTTCCCGTTTCCAGATCCTGCAGGATAACATTACCTGAATAAGCCAGTTCGGTTTCCTGCTTATCCATAATGTGAAAAACAATAACTTCATGCTTACGGTGCCTGAAATGTTTTAGTGCTTTCAACACATCTTCCTGATCATCCAGTAAATCGGAAATAACTATAATAAGGCTTCTTTTTTTAATTCTTTCTGCAAGTTGATGAAATGCAGTTGCAATTGATGTATCATTAGCTCCGTTTAATTTATCAATTTCCGTTAAAAGAACATTCAGAAAGCTCATAACAGATTTCGGCGGAATATAGCTTCTTATCTCATTGTCAAAAGTTACAAGCCCCACAGCATCCCTCTGCTTAAGCATCAGATAACAAAGAGCAGCAGACAGGTGTTTTGCATACTTCAGCTTTGTTATTTTGTTCGAGCCGAAAGACATTGACTTTGATCCGTCAATAATGATATGTGCTCTTAAGTTTGTCTCTTCTTCGAACTGCTTTACATAATAACGCTCTGTTCTTCCCAGTACCTTCCAGTCAATATTTTTAAACGGATCCCCTGTCATGTATGGTCTGTATTCGGAAAACTCAACAGAAAAGCCGTGAAAAGGGCTCTTATGAAGTCCGGTAATAAATCCTTCCACAACAAGTCTTGCAATTAAATCAAGTCTCGACAACTTTGAAAGCACAAGAGGATCAAGATATTTTGCAGAATCTGTCATTTTACTAATTTACAGATTATTTAAATCTGTACCTTTTTGATTTTGCCGGTTTATTGGGATAATTTTCTGTGATTATTTTCTTTTGTAGTTCACGTGTGTAACGATTTTTTTCTACAAACAACTTTTCCATTGTAAAAGGATTTTTTCCCGTTGCATACATAACACTTGACCATGTTAATGGAAGAGGCGTAAAAATCTGCACCTGCTCCGGTACTATTTTAAGATTCTTATTGATAAACTCTTTCATGCGCCGCATATGTTTTATTGTTGATCCCGGATGAGCGGCAATAAAATAATAAGTTAAAAACTGCTTTTTCCCTGCGTTCTTAGTATATCTGAAAAACTTTTCCCTGAATTTTAAAAGCAGGTCAATCTTCGGTTTTCCCATAAGTGCCAGCACTTCGTGTTCCGTATGTTCAGGTGCAAGTTTCATCTGGCCTGAAGTATGATTTTCCACTATCTGTTTAAGATATGAGTCTCCGTATTTCCTGTCTTCAAGAATCAGATCATGTCTTATACCTGATGCGACAAAAACCTTTTTTACTCCTTTTATTTGTGACACTCTTTTAAGTATATTCATCTGACCCTTGTGGTTCGGCACAAGTGCATCGCAGACATCTGGATACAGACATCTTTTATCTGTACACGGCCCTGACTTTTCTTTTACAGAACACTCAAAACCATACATGTTGGCAGTAGGCCCCCCTATATCGCTGATAATTCCTTTAAACTCCGGATGTGAAACGAATCTCTTAGCTTCGTTTACAATTGAATCCTCACTTCTCCACCTGACCCTTCTGCCCTGATGCACAGCTATGGAACAGAAATTACACTCCCCGTAACATCCTCTGTGACTGGTTATGGAGAATCTGATTGTATTAAGTGCTCTTATCTCTCCCTCTTTTCTATGTAAAGGATGCGCATCAAGCTCAAACGGCAGACTGTAAACTTTGTCCAGTTCTGCCTGCGTAAGATACAGTGCAGGCGGATTGTGAATTAAATATCTTGTGTCCTGCTTCTGATAAAGTCCCCTTCCGCTTACAGGATCATTATTGTTATAAAATTTTCTGAACATTTCGATAAATTTATCATGACTTTTTACTACACCATCATAGGGAGGAAGTTCAATATACTCTTTTACCGGTTCTTTTGATATAAAGCACATACCTCTTACAGAATGCCCGTGTTTACCTTTGGTAAGGCTCTCTGCTAATTCAACTAGACTTCTTTCTCCCATTCCGTAAATCAGATAATCGGCTTTTGCATCAAACAGTATTGAGCGTCTGATTGAATCCGACCATGCATCATAATGTGCGATTCTTCTCAGGCTTGCTTCCACTCCGCCCAGAACAATGGGTTTTGTATTCTTAAAGTGTCTTTTTATAAGATTAGTGTATGCTATTACAGCTCTGTTAGGTCTTTTAACATTTAACCCGCCCGGCGTGTAATCATCATGTTTTCTTCTCTTTCCTGAAGCCGTAAAATTGGCGACCATTGAATCAACAGAGCCGCCCGTTACTCCCCAGAAAAGAGCCGGCTCTCCAAGTTTTGAAATATCCTTATCAGAATTAATATCCGG
>Ga0190359_1000609_pt1 | contig 23859 bp, 23 predicted proteins | sample 48721823_MG_FD_161269 | JGI IMG/M metagenome (GOLD analysis project Ga0190359, IMG submission 161269) | Hydrothermal vent microbial mat bacterial communities from Southern Trench, Guaymas Basin, Mexico - 4872-18-2-3_MG | ecosystem: Environmental > Aquatic > Marine > Hydrothermal vents >... | reverse complement strand
AAAATGCTATTGAGGATTATAATAAAGAAGGGTCAGTCCAAGTTTTGGAGAATGCTTTAGATGTTAATTTCATAAAACTTGTTAAAGATGTTTCAATAGAGAACTATGTTACAATTGGGCCTACGCTTAGATTTATCGTTTCAAAAGAATTCGAAATTAGAAATTTAAAGGTTATTGTTAAAGGAATTAGTGAAAATTTATCATCTGAAGTCATTAAAAAACTTTTAATCTTGGAGGCGAGCGGATGAAACTGGCAGCTTTTTGTGATAGTGATACTGCAACTGGATTTCATCTCGCAGGTTTGAAAGAAATTTTTGTTCCGGATGGCAATGAAAAGGATATTTGGTTCAATATAATTGAAAGAGATGACATTGGGGTATTGTTCATTACAGAAGAAATTGCCAATTCTATAAATGAATATCTAAAAGACTTTAGACTTAGAAATAGCGTTCCAATTATCGTTGAAATACCTGATAAACATGGTCGGAAAGAAGGCCGTGTGGATTTTGTTTCACGTTTAATTAAAAAAGCAGTTGGAATAGAAGTAAATAAAAAATAATTTGGAGGAAAAATAATGGTAAATAAAGACAAACAAGGAAGAATCATCCGAATATCTGGACCTGTCGTAGAAGCAGATGGTATGCGTGGTGCAAAAATGTACGACGTAGTTAGGGTCGGGGAGGAAAACCTTATCGGTGAAATAATTCGCCTTAATGAAGACAATGCAATTATCCAAGTCTATGAAGATACTAATGGTTTAAAGCCAGGTGAAAAAGTAATTACTACCGGGATGCCGCTATCAGTTGAATTGGGTCCAGGCCTTCTTACTAATATTTATGATGGTATACAAAGGCCATTGCCCGACATCGTAAAAGAAACGGGGGACTTTATCAAACGTGGTGTGGAAGTACCTGCCTTGGATAGAAAAAAGAAATGGCATTTTAAACCAACTGCAAAACCAGGCACAATACTGAAGCCATGTGATGTGATCGGAGAAGTAAAAGAGACATCGATTATCACTCATAAGATAATTGCCCCTCCAGATGTTTCCGGTAAACTGCTTTCTATAGAAAAAGAAGGAGACTATACAGTAGTTGATGATATTGCAACCGTTTCAACTGATACTGGCGATGTAAAACTTCAGATGATGCAAAGATGGCCTGTTCGGAAAGCAAGACCTACTTCAAAAAAATTGGATCCTACGTTACCATTGGTTACAGGACAGCGCGTTATAGATACTTTTTTCCCAATAGCTAAAGGCGGTACAGCAGCAATCCCTGGCGGATTTGGAACTGGAAAGACAGTTATGTTGCACCAGCTTGCAAAATGGAGTGATGCACAGGTTGTTGTTTACATTGGTTGTGGGGAGCGTGGTAATGAGATGACGGATGTACTTCGTGAGTTCCCAGAATTAGAAGATCCAAAAACAGGTGAACCTCTTATGAATCGAACTGTTCTCATTGCCAATACATCCAATATGCCCGTTGCTGCTAGAGATGCTAGTGTTTACACAGGCATTACAATTGCTGAATATTACCGAGACATGGGGTACGATGTAGCTTTAATGGCTGACAGCACGTCTCGTCTTGCAGAAGCTATGCGAGAGATATCTGGCAGATTGGAAGAAATGCCTGGTGAAGAAGGATACCCTGCTTATTTGGCGTCTCGTCTTGCCGAATTTTATGAGCGTGCAGGGCGTGTTAAATTATTAGGTTCAAAAGATAAAGAAGGTTCTGTATCCGTCATGGGCGCAGTTTCACCTCCTGGTGGTGATTTTTCTGAACCTGTTGCTCAAAACACATTACGTATTGTAAAAGTTTTTTGGGCTCTTGATGCTGATTTGGCCGACAGAAGACATTTTCCATCCATTAATTGGTTAAAATCATATTCACTATATCTTGATGAAATCAAAACTTGGTGGAATAAAGAAGTTGGCAAGGATTGGCTTAAATTACGAAACCGCGCTATGGCGCTCTTACAAAAAGAGTCAGAATTGCAGGAGATAGTTAAGCTCGTAGGTCCTGATGCATTGCCACCAAGAGAAAGAGTTGTTTTAGAAAGTACACGGATGCTTCGTGAAGATTTCTTGCAACAAAGCGCATTCCACGAAATTGATACATTTTGCCCTGGCGGAAAACAATATGAAATGTTACGATTGATTCTAAACTTCTATGATTTGACTCAAGATGCCGTTACAAAAAATGTTCTTGTAGACGACATTTTGACTATGAAAACACGAGAAAGGTTGGCTAGGATGAAAACAACTTCGAATAAAGAATATGACAAGAGATTCAAAGAATTGGAGAAAGATCTGGAAAAAGAAATTGAGTCTCTTATCCAAGGAGGTAAAAAATAATGAGCAATAAAGATATAGAATATACGACAGTTTCAGAAGTAGCTGGCCCTTTGATAGTTGTTGAAAAGATAAAAGATGTTGCTTACAACGAAGTTGTCAAAATTAAATTGGCTTCAGGCGAAGAACGTACCGGACAAGTTCTTGAAGCTTTCATGGACAAAGCAATTGTACAGGTTTTCGAAGGAACCAAAGGTCTTGATACTGACAAAACTTCTGCCCGTTTTATAGGAGAAACTATGAAGCTTGGGGTTTCAAAGGACATACTTGGTCGAGTTTTTGATGGTACTGGAAATCCAATTGATGATGCACCACCGATCATTCCTGAAGAAAGACGAGACATTAATGGGACTCCAATTAATCCTTATTCTCGTGAATATCCTAGAGAGTTTATTCAAACAGGGATTTCAACTATTGATGGATTAAATACTTTAGTTCGTGGTCAGAAATTGCCGATATTCTCTGGTGCAGGATTGCCACATAACGAAATGGCAGCTCAGATTGCTCGTCAGGCTAAAGTTCTTGGTAAGGAAGAAAAGTTTGCTGTAGTTTTTTGCGCTATGGGGATTACTGCAGAAGAAGCTAATCTCTTTATTAGAGATTTTGAAAATACAGGAGCTCTTGAGCGTACTGTTATGTTTTTAAATCTTGCAGACGACCCGACTATTGAGCGTGTAATTTTACCACGTATGGCACTCACCTGTGCAGAGTACCTTGCATTTGATCTTGATTTACAAGTTCTTGTTATTTTAACAGATCTTACTAACTATGCAGAAGCACTTCGTGAAATTGCAGCAGCAAGAGAAGAAGTACCAGGACGACGTGGATATCCTGGCTACATGTATACCGATCTAGCGAATATTTATGAAAGAGCAGGTAGGATAAAAGGTAAAAAAGGATCGATTACCCAGATTCCAATTTTAACTATGCCAGACGACGATATTACTCATCCAATTCCTGATTTAACTGGCTATATAACAGAAGGCCAAATAGTTTTAAACCGTGCTCTTTATAAAAAAGACATTTATCCTCCAGTTGCAGTTTTGCCTTGCCTCTCTCGTCTTATGGATCGAGGTATTGGAGAGGGCAGAACTCGTGAAGATCATGCTGGTGTAGCAAATCAACTTTATGCAGGTTATGCAGAAGGATGCGATTTAAGAGACTTAGTTGCAATTGTTGGGGAAGATGCTCTTTCAGATCGAGATAGAAAGTATTTGAAATTTGCAGATGAATTTGAAAAACGTTTTGTTGCTCAGGGGAGACATGAAGATAGAACTATAATAGAAACCCTAACAATCGGATGGGAGTTGCTATCAATATTACCAAAAGCTGAGCTTAAAAAAATAGATGAAAAATACATTAAAAAATACCATCTAGAAAAAGAAAAGCAGAGTAAATAATTATGGTAGAACAAATAATTGAAGGGATAAGCCCTACAAGAATGGAACTACTTGAGCTTCGGAAAAAATTAGTATTGGCCCAAAAAGGCCATAAACTACTGGAGGAGAAACGTGATGCCCTTGTAGAAAAATTCTTTGAGATTATTGATAAAAGAAACATTTTGTCAAAAGAAGTTGATGAAGAGTTAAAAAAAGCATTTTCGTCATTGATACAAGCTCAAATGATATTGGGTGAAAATAAAACAGACGAGGCATCGCAACTTTCAGAATATGTCGGAGAGATAGATCTCGAAAATGACAATATTATGGGAGTGAAAATACCAATAATCAATACTGAGAATATAAAAAAAGATATAAAACCACAATATGGATTTTTTGAAACTTGTTCAAAGTTAGATGATGCACAAAAACAATTTACTGACATAGTTCTAAAACTTATTGAGTTGGCTGATTTAGAAGGCAGAATTAAAGCATTAACTGTAGAAATAGAGAAAACCAAGCGGCGTGTAAATGTTCTTGAAAACAATCTTATTCCACGGTTGGAAGGCACAAAAAAGTATATCGAAATGCAACTTGAAGAGCGAGAAAGGGAAGATTTCTTCCGCAGAAAAAGAATAAAAGCCATTATGGAGTCGAAAAAAGCAAAATGAATTCTATTGAAGATGATCCGGTACTTGGGAGATTTTTTGACACTCCTGAAAAAAAAGCAAAATGGCTCTCTCGAATCAAAATAGCCTACATTCTTTGGGTTATCTTTGTTGTAATCGGCATTATCACAATATTGTTGTGGAATATTTTAAAATAAAAAAGAAAAAAGTTGAGAAAAGTTTAGACGTCTTTTCCCATATCCCATATAGCTTTAATTGCCAATAATCCAACAGCTGGTGCGACAAATATTGATAAACTAAACGACACACCTGCCAATAATGGGCCTATCCATGGTTTTAAAGCCATCGTCATTCCACCTAATGTGTCGGATTGGAATACTCCGCCCATTACTACTAAAGCTATTCCAGCCAATAGAAAACCTGGTGTTTCTTTTGATGTTATTGTTCCTCGACCGTAGACTGCCAAGATACCTACAATTGCACCAATTACAGCCAATACCCATGCTACTGCACCGCCTGTTTCTGTCGTAAAAAATATATCGCCTGCTTTTGACGTATCATCAAGAGATGCTTGTAGCGTTGATGCTTGCACTATACCAAAAATTAGGGCTATTACTATGCCAATCAGAAACGACCAACTTCCTATCTTTATCATTATTTCACTTTTAGTCATTTTTTTCCTCCACCACACTTTTAATATTTTATTTTTGTTGAGAACTTTTTAATCATTTATAAAGATTTCTAAAAATTTTATTCAAAGTAAAATTTGAATTGAGAGTAACAAGTGATAATTAATAATGGTGAGAAAGATTGATATATGGCTCTTTGATACAAAACTAAAAAAATACTTAAATACAATAATATTGTAAATGAGGAAAACGGAGATTTTACTAGCATGGTGGAAGATAAAGAACAAAAAAAGGAAGAGTTAACACCTATTAAGGAGTGGATAAAATCTCAGGATTTTAAAACTACGGCAGATATAGAAGTTCCTGAACTTCTTTTAGATCAGGTTATAGGTCAAGATAAAGCAGTACAGATTGTTAGAAAAGCAGCTGAACAAAAGCGTCATGTTATGCTTATAGGTGATCCAGGTACCGGAAAATCTATGGTTGCACGTGCTATGACAGCTTTTTTACCAAAAGAAGAACTGGAAGATATTATTGCTTATCCAAATACAGATGATCCAAACACCCCTCATATTCGTGTGGTTCCTGGCGGGAAAGCACAAGAGATCGTCAAAGCACAGAGGACTGAAGCAAAAAAGAAAAAAGAACAGCAAAGTAGCATGATTTTTTCTATTGCGGCAATGATTGTGTTAATTGCAGCAATTGCTGCATTTTATCCATTGTTTACTGGCGAAGGTGGAGATATTCATATTGAATATTTATTGTTGGGTGGCATCTTTGCATTTTTCATGATTGTTCTCTTCTCTAGAGGATCTATGTTACAACGAAATACCCTGAATCAAGTTCCAAAGGTACTAGTTGCTCATGAGAAGAAAGACAATCCTCCATTTATTGATGCCACTGCAGCACATTCTGGGGCGCTCCTTGGCGATGTACGTCACGATCCATTTCAGTCAGCAGGTCTTGAAACCCCACCTCATCAATTAGTCGAAGCTGGTGCCATTCATCGTGCCCATAAAGGAGTCCTTTACATCGATGAAATTAATACTTTGAATTTGCCTTCTCAACAGCATCTTTTGACCGCCATACAAGAGAAAAAATTTCAAATTACTGGCCAGTCAGAGCGCAGTTTTGGTGCTATGGTAAAAACAGAGGCAGTGCCTTGCGATTTTATTTTAGTATCTGCAGGTAACCTAGATGCTTTAAAAGGTATGCATCCTGCGTTACGTTCTCGTATCAGAGGTTACGGCTATGAAATTTATTTGAACAGTGTGATGGATGATACTGACGAGAATCGTGCTAAGTTAATTCGTTTTGTAGCTCAAGAAATTAAAAAAGATGAGAAAATACCTCATTTCGACCGAGATGCTGTAGCTGAGATTATTCATGAGGATCAACGTCGTGCTGGCCGTAAAGGAAAATTATCTTTACGTCTTCGTGAACTTGGTGGTTTAATAAGGGCTGCTGGAGATTTGGCATTTGAAGATAAAGCAAAAATAGTAACCAAAGATCATGTTCTTAGAGCAAAGAAAATTGCAAAGTCTCTAGAACAGCAGGTTGTAGATCGTACTATTGAGCAACGCAAGGATTACAAATCTTTTAAGATAATGGGCCAAGAGATTGGGGTGGTAAATGGCCTTGCAGTTCATAGTGCAGATCCTTCTATGAGTGAATTTTCTGGTTTAGTACTTCCCATTGTCGCAGAGGTTACCCCAGCAGGTTCTCAATCAGAAGGCAAGGTTATTGCAACAGGAAAACTCGGGGATATAGCAAAAGAATCTGTCCTAAATATTTCTGCAATCATAAAGAAGTATATGGGTAAAGATATAACAGAGCATGATATTCATATTCAATTTATTGGTACTTATGAGGGGCTTGAAGGGGATTCTGCAAGTATCTCTGTCATAACTGCTGTGATTTCTGCCATGGAAAATGTCCCTGTCCGTCAAGATACTGCAATGACAGGTTCTTTGAGTATTCGTGGTACTGTTTTGCCAATCGGTGGAGCTACTGCAAAGATTGAGGCAGCAGCAAAGGCAGGTATAAAGAGAGTGATAATCCCTAAATCCAATTTTAATGATGTACTGATAGAAGATAAATATAGAGACGAAATTAAGATTATCCCTGTTGAGAGTTTGACTGATGTGATTGATCAAGCTTTGGTAGGTGAAGGTAAAAAAGCTCTTTTGAAAAAATTAAAGGCTATGAAGCCCTTAGATATCAGAGCTAAAGTCGAGCTTGAATCTGAAAGAAAGATTAGTCCAACCCCAAAACCTGCTGAGGCAAAGGACGAATAAATGAAAGCGTTATTTATCGGAAGATTTCAACCTTTTCACAATGGTCATTTAAAGGTAGTTGAAGAATTGTCTAAACAATATAGTGAAGTGATAATCGGTGTTGGATCCTCGCAGTATAGCAATACAATTGACAATCCTTTTTCTTCAGATGAACGAGAACTCATGATTAAAAGATCTTTAAAAGATAAAGGTATTAAAAACTACAAGATAATTTCAATCCCCGACATACATAATCCACCCCAATGGGTTGATCATGTTTTATCTATATGTTCTGATTTTGACGTGGTTATAAGCAATAATTCATTTACAAAAAAGCTTTTTGAAGAGAAAAATTATGAAGTAAAAAAAACACAGTTGTACAATAAAAAAGAATTTTCAGGAAAGGAAATACGTAGAAGGATAGCAAATGATGAGTCTTGGCAAGATCTTGTTCCCAAACCTGTTTTTGAGATAATTAATAGAATTAGAAGCTAGATTATTGTTTAGTTTTTATTCCACTTTCTTCTAATAAAATCAGAAATACCTGCAGATAATGCAGTTAAAGCTGATAAAATGCAGAAATAAAAACCAAGACCAAGACCCCAAGTTGCATGCATGTATACAGTTTCTTCATTTGGTAAAATTACTTCAAGCACACCTCCACCTTGTATTGTGCCCAAACTAATTTCAGTGATTTTAGACATGCCAAAACAATATGCTACCGATACTAAAATCAAAAACAAAATACTCATAGAGATGAGCGCTTTATAGAACCTTCTTTTATAGAGCAAGTTTGGTAAAAAACTGATTCCTATCAAAACAAAACCTACAGATACAATTAATAAAAGTACTCCTAGGAAATCAGTAAAAGCATCTGGTATTGTTGCCAATTCCAAATACGTTGAATCGCCATATTTGACATCTTCAACCATTACTGACGGTATCAAAAACATTTCAGAGTTTTTATTAGCATAACTGTCATTTGTTGAAGCGTTTAAAACCCACCATGGTTGAATCAAAGAAAGTACAATAAAAGCCATGGCCAACAATTTCAAAAAACTATTCAATGAAATTCGCTTAATTATAAATACAACAGTCATTTGAACTATAAGAATTATTGTTAATATAATAACTAATAAAGGAATAATCGATTTTTCTGTTGTAACGACTTTAATTTCTTTATTATTTGTTAATACAAGATTATGTATACCTATGCCTTTGTTTCCAGATTCAACATATACTGTGTATTCTGCTGGAGGCAAAGAAACTATTTTTCCGTCGGATAAAGATTCAACAACCAGTTGCCCATCCCGATAAATATCTATATTTTTCCCATCATCAGAAATTGGAAGCCCTCTGGAATTTAAAAGTTTGACACTTAGATCATATTTTGCAGGGAATGTGATTTCTGCTGAGTTTCCTTCGCCATAAATATTGAAATTTGTTTCTTGGTGAAAACTAGCATATGATAAATGAAGGACATAAACAGCAGGGGGGAGATCTTTAAATCTATATGTTCCATATTTGTCATAAGATGGCAATATTTCTTGTTTTTCATGTTGCTCAGAGCTTGTTAAATATGGCCTTAAATTAACTCCAGGAGAAAAACCTAATGTATCTTTAACATTTGTAGTTAAATCATATAACTCCAATTGAATATTAACATTTTTACGGAGCTTTGGGATTTTATCGTCATATATCTTAAAACCTTTATAGAATCCTCTTAAGACATACTCGCCCAATAAATTAAAAGGAACATTAAATACTGCATCTTCTTCATTTTTTGTGATATTAGTTGCAACAACTGTATCATTTTTATAAAGAGATAATCTGATGTTACCGACATACTTGTTATTTTGGTCAATGGTTTTTATTTTAATATTTTTGGGCCATGTACAAACAACATTAACATCTGCATCAGAGTCTAATTTAACAGGCTCTAAGCCTATAAAACTTGTTTTTTTATCACCAATTTTTCTAAATATTTTTACAATATATTCTCCAGCAGCCAATTTTGGGAATTTTATTTTTGGCGCTCCAATCAATGGTTTTGTTGCATAATTTGTAGAAATAATCTTATTATTTTGATATAGTTCTGCATAAATATATGTAAGGTTTATTAGATTCAAACCTAAACTTTCTAATAGAGATGTATCTGAAAAAAATCTTCCAGTAAGTCGTGGAGTTACTGTTAATGTATATATATTTTCATCTTTTGTACCTCCGCCGACATCCTGTCGATGTTTTATCAATGTTTGAAAATAATCTGCTTCCTTGATAACATCATCATATCCGCCATTCTCAGATGTAAAAAATTCTGCGTTGTACTCAACAAAAAAGTCACCTGGAATATCAAGATCATGGACACCATTTTTTTCGTAGGAATTTCTACCCAAATTTACGTTTGCATAATCGATTTCTGCTCCAATAGCATCAAGAATTTCTTTTTCAGCAACTTTTACTTGTATGCCATCCCGCTCTCCTTTTGTATCTAGTTTTACTATGTTCTCATTTGAAGAAAAAATAATCGCTTGTGCTTCCCCTTTATTTCCCTCATCATAAGAGACCCAAGCCCCTTTTCCTACATCACAATCATCCAAATAGGAAATCAACCATTCGCGTGTTTTTTCCTCAGGGTTTAGAATCATATTATATTCTTTAACCGATCCATCATCTCCAGCAACATGCAAGTATGGGAGTATTTCTCCAAAACGCATTTTTTTAAGTTTTTCGCTAGTTGACTTAAATGAAAAAAGTGCAGCGTATCTTCCATCTGCATTTAATAATCCAGATACTTTCACAGGGTTGAGAACATGATGTCTAACATGTACACTAATTCGTTTAACGTCTGTAGGGCAATAATAATATCTATACGAATTTGTTGTTATAAGATTCCCATCATCCGATTCACTAACAATTTTAAATTCGACCATCAAGTTACCATCTATAGAGATCTCTTTAGAGACAAGCTTTTGATCTGATGATCTTTCATACTCATCTGTTGGACCTGCATGATATGAAAAGCTAAAGGATGCAAGGATTTCAGAACCGAGTAAACCAAACTCCTTAGTCTCAGGTTTTTGTTTCAAAACAACTTGTGAAAAACATCTGTTAATTGCTTTTCCCTTTTGACCTATCCCGTATACAATATATCCATCCTCGATAATTTTATAATAGTCTCCTTCAACAGACACACCAGATATAGGTTCATAATAGTAATAAGAGTCTTCAATTGATACATGATCTACATAATTTGGTTTGCTTTTTGCATCACTATCATAATACACAAAATATCTTTCATTCCCATCTGCAATATCTGGGACTAAAAAAATGACATTGCACTTTTTTATGTGGGTGTGGGTTTGATCAATGTATTCTAAGTTATATATCTGTAATTCTAGAGGATGCCATTGTTTTCCATCCCAACAAAGCACTCTAATAGAATGCTCTTCGTTATCTTTTGCCCAACAGGGATCTCTAAATTCCACTTGAATATCAATTGGTTGATACCTGGCACCGCTATTGCACGTTTCTATTGGTAGTTTGATCTCTTGCCTGTATTTCCAATCACTCCATTTAGGGGGTTCATTACTGTCTGCTAAAGTATTGTAAGCAAAACTTGTAGATAGAATCATAATCAATAGACCAGACACTAATAGTTTTTTGACTAGCATGAGTCCCCCATTTTGTAAGTTATTTGATATATTTCTAATATATAATGTTACCTTTTTAATATAATAATATTTTGTTAGGAAAATTTTATATAATATATAATTATATTTTTTTAAAAAGGAGAATGAACTTGTATAAAAAATTGCTAGCATTGTCAATCTCAATTTTACTAATGTTTAATGTACTCTTTCTTACTAGAACTAACAAAACAACAGATATGGAAGAATATTCTTTATCTCATCTAGAAGGTTCTGATTTTACGGTAGTTGAACAGGCCTACTTCAATGAAAAAATTGAGTTTGATGCAACAAAATATATGACCCCTCAAAAAGACATAAAAAGATACTACTGGGATTTTGGAGATGGTAATATTGCAGAAGGTGCAAAAGTACAACACATCTATAATTTTGAAAATCGATATGATGTAGAATACCCCCTTGTCTATCCAGTGACACTAATGGCTTATGACGGGTATGAATCAATTTCAACAACACATCTTATAAAGGTATATCCAAACACATACACATTTTTCTTGGGATGTGGAAAACTATTAAATGACATTCCTTCAAAAAGTAGTGATGAACTTGGAACAATTAGCATATTTGATGAAAAATCAGAGACAGTATTTTATGAAGTGGAAGGGGCAGTTACAATACCAGAATCTGATTGGACTGCAACATTATACCTTGAAAAGCCATTTTTATTAAAAATAAATAAAATAGGAATTAGTTTTTTTGATAATAATTCAAATGAGATAACAACAGTAGAAAAAAAAATCGGAATGCTTTCATATGGAAGATACAAAACAATAGAGATGAAAGGCTCTTTTAATCACGAAGTAGAATTCAAGTCAGTAAAATTATCGTTATATGGCTTTTCTATCGGAAAAAATGTCAAGATTTTATATGGTGGGGAAAAAGCAAGCAATATCTGTTTTAGTTTTCAAAAATAATTATTCTCCAACTATCTGGACAATTACAGACCTATCTCTAGGTCTTGTGTCCAATTCCACAAAAACAATTTGTTGCCAAGTACCATGAATTAATTTTCCATCTTTAATTGGTATGGTAATACTTGGACCCATTAAACTTGCTCTCACATGTGAATGTCCATTATCATCGTGCCATGTTTCATGATGATCATAATGTTCACCTTTTGGAGCTATTTTTTGAAGGGCTCTTGGTAGATCCTTCATAAGACCTGGCTCATATTCGATTGTTGTAATGGCTCCGGTTGATCCTTTTACAAAAGCACAAACAATTCCACTTTTTATTTTTGATTTGTTTACAATTTTTTGAACATCGTCGGTAATGTCAATAATATCCACTTCGCCATTAGTACTAACATTTATTTCGTCATAATATATGCTCATAATCTCACCTTACTACCAGATGCATCTCTACTAAAAACACCAAATTCTTTAATATTTTTTAGAACTTTTTCATCAAACACAGGACCCTCTTTACACACACGTAGTCCTTCTCCAACACAACATTGTCCACATATCCCAAATCCACATTTCATGTATCTTTCCATTGATGCTTGAAGGGGTATGTTCTTACGACTTTCGTACAGTTTTTTCATCATTAATTCTGGTCCACATGTTAAAATTTGGTCAAACTTGTTTTTTTCAATTAATTCTTTTGCCAAATCCGATGCAAAGCCTTTGTAACTCTTGCTGCCATCATCTGTGGCAACATATACTTCTGCACCAATTTTTTTCAATCGTTCTTCAAAAAACAATTCATTCTTAGTTCCCACACCCAGAACCACTGTACATTTAATTTTATTTTTGATCGCTTTTTCTACTGCTGGAACAATCATAGCTATGCCAGTTCCCCCACCCACAAAAAGAACATTTTTACCAGTAATTTTAAAACCATTCCCATATGGTCCGCGGACGCCTATTTTATCATTTTTTTTAAGACTAAATAAAGCATTAGTTGCATCTCCCACTTTTCTAAAGGTGATGCCTTTGACATCCTTTTTAATGTATGATATGCTCATAGGTATTTCATCCACATCTGGAATCCATATCATAAAAAATTGACCTGGAACAATTTTCCCAGGATAGTTAAAAAGTACTGTTTTTACATCAGAATTTTCTTTTTTTGAATCTATGATTTTTACTATTTTTGGATAGTTCATTTGTGTGCTACTCCAATGATTTCTGATAATTTTTTATAATTATTATTCCTCATCCACTCTTCTATTTCTTTACATATTTTTTTGAAAATGTCTATTTCTCGATAATAAACTCCAGAACCAATTTGTACAGCTGATGCACCTGCCATCATGTATTCTATTGCATCTTCACCGTTTGTTATTCCACCCACCCCAATAATTGGAATTTTAACATTCTTGAATATTTCATAGACACATCTTATACCTATTGGTTTGATTGCCTTCCCCGAATAACCACCCATCTTGTTGGATAACACTGGCATTTTCAGATCAAGATCTATTTTCATAGCTTTTACAGTGTTGATTGCAACAACCGCATCTGCATTTCCTTTTTCTGCAGCCTTTGCAATTTCAACAATATTCATCAAGTTGGGCGAAATTTTTACAAAAACAGGTATCTTGATTGCATTTTTTACTTTTGAAGTTATTTCATTTACCAGCTTTGGATCTGAGCCTATTTCAAGACCATATCCTTTGGCATGAGGGCAACTCATGTTAAGCTCAAGTGCATCTACACCATAGTTTTTCATTTCTTTTGCTAATTTAACAAATTCAGTAGCATCCGCGCCAAAAATACTGCCAATAATTGGGGTTTTGGATTGTTTTAATTTTTTAATTTCATCTCCAAAATTTTCAATTCCTGGATTTGGTAATCCCATTGCATTTAATAAACCACATTCCAATTCTACAATTGTTGGATTTGGATATCCTTCTCTTGGTTTAAGCCCAATTGATTTTGTAATAATGGCGCCTGCACCACAATCAGCAATTCTTTTCATACTTCCAGCATTTTCGTCCATAATGCCAGATGCTAAAATAGTTGGGTTTTCAAGCCTCAGATTCGCAAGTTTTGTGGCTATATTTACCAGGTTAACACCGGACCCTAAAAGAAAATCTAGTATTTAAAACCATTTTAGCCGTAAAATTCATTAAAAGTATAGTGTTCTGCATCTTCATGGATTATCTAATTACCAAATGGTTTGGAACTTTCATTTGTGATAAAAAAGGAATGAAAAATAAAATTCTTTTTCCAAAAAAACCAGAAGAAATATCAAAAAGATTGCAAAAAATCGATAAAAAAGAGATACTTTTAGAAGAAAAAAAGATTGTTAGAGGAAATAAAACAATAGTTTGTGAAAAAAGGTTGCAAAAAATTGGAGAGTATGCTCCATCAGATCCATTTTTCAAGAAAATCGAATTAAACCCTAAAGATTTTGGTTTTTCAGAAGATTTAATACATATTGCAACAACAATTTTTACAAGTAAAAAAGTTGATGAAGAGTTAAAATCGAGCGATTTACAGATTGTTCAAATGGTAAATGCTTTAGATGATCTAATTCAAACTTCAAATCTTCTTTCTGAGCGCCTAGAAAGTTGGTCATTGATCCCAACACCTGAATCAAGAATTGAACCTCTAAAAAATACATTTTCGACTGTTAAAAAAGAAATCAAGTCACTGGAGTTAAAAATTGATGAAGATATGAAAAAAATTGCCCCAAATATAAGTGATTTAGTAGGGCCTCATATCGGAGCGCGTTTGATATCTCTTGCTGGAGGACTCGAAAGACTTGCCTTTCTTCCCGCATCAACTATTCAGATATTAGGTGCTGAAAAAGCACTTTTTAGATACAAAAAAGAAGGGGGAAAACCGCCTAAGCATGGTGTGATTTTTCAACATCCTACTATCAATAGGGCACATAGAGACAAAAGAGGGAAAATCGCTAGAGCAATGGCTGCAAAGATTTCAATAGCCGCTAAATCAGATGCATTTACTCATAGAGACATTTCAAAGAGCCTCATTGAAGAACTTACCAAAAGAATTGAGGAGATTAAGAAACTATAAAACTATAAGTAGTTGATGTGTATTTTTTTATCTTAATTTAGATTATTAGATATGGAGGAAAAAACGCCATGAGCGATCTTAGAACCGTTCTAAGAGACATTGGTGGAATATTTATAATAGTGGGGGCCATCTCCCTATTTGTTTTAGTTGTACCTCTATATTTTGGTGAATATGGCTCAAAATCAATAGATGGAGTGCTTCCAATTTTAATAACATCAGCAGTGTTTGTTGGTTTAGGCTTACCCATGTATTTTGGTTTTAGAAAGACAGACCCTGCAAACTTTAAAACTGCAATGGTCACAGCAGCTCTTGGATGGCTATTCATATCTGTTATAGGCAGTATTCCATTTTTGTTAATGCCTTATAACATAAACACACTAGCACACATGGATATATTATCTGCCTTTTTTGAATCAATGTCTGGTTGGACCGGCACGGGTCTAACTATGGTAGATAAAGAGAGTCTTTTACCACATACGTTGCAGTTTTGGCGAACATGGATACAATGGATTGGGGGTGTTGGTGTAATAGTTCTTACTCTCAGCATTCTTGCGCGACCTGGTACTGGTTCATATGTTTTATATAAAGGCGAGGCACGTGACAAAAAAACACACCCTTCCATAGTTTCAACTGTTAGAACTATTTGGTGGATCTTCTTGCTTTACACAGTTATCGGAATTGTAATGTTGATGTTGATTGGCATGATTACAAACGATGGCATGGATGGTTGGCAATCGATTAACCATGCTATGACAGGTCTTGCAACTGGAGGTTTTTCTGTTACAGATGACAGTATTGCCAGTTTTGGTGTGATAAGTCAAATTGCTGTAATAATTTTGATGTTGTTAGGCTCTATTGCCTTTGTAGCCCATTATAACCTATTAAAAGGTCGATTTAAGAAGTTTCTATCAGATACTCAGTTAAAAGCAATGATCGCAATTATCATCGTTGGAGTGATAGGCATAGTTTTCATTAAGCTTCATGGCACTGAAAGTGACGTGCTCTTGGCTTTGAAAAGAGGTGGCTTTCAATTTATTTCAGCAATAACTTGTACTGGATTTGCTTCCGTAAAAGATATTCCTTCATGGAATGCATCATCTAAGTTAGTACTATCTTTTGCAATGATTATTGGAGGAGCTGCGGGTTCTACAGCTGGAGGAATTAAGCTTTATAGAGGCATTCTTCTATACAAAGGAGTCAGTTGGAGAATAAAAAGAGCCATATCAACACCACGAAGGGTTTTTGTGCATAAGCTAGGTGATAAGCCGTTATCAAAAGACGATGCAATGGATTTAATCAACGAGGCGGCAATTATTTCTTTTATGTGGCTCATTTTGCTATTTGTTGGAGTTATCGTAATAATGCAATCGATGGGGAGACCATTGGATAACACAATATTTGAGGTTTGTTCAGCTCAGGGCAATGTAGGGTTATCCACAGGGATCACATCAATGGATATGAGTCCAATACCCAAAGTTATGCTAATTTTAAATATGTGGGTGGGCAGATTGGAAATAATTCCAATAATTGTTCTAGTAAAATCACTATTTGGTAGTAGAAGGAATATATTATAAAAAATAAATCATGCCTTTTCTTTTAGTATCTTAAACTGTTCTTCTTGAAATTTTTTGATGTGCAAATCAATCTGTTGAATTGCAGTAAGAAGTTTATATATCTCTTCATCTTCAGGAGAAGAAGGTACAATCTCCTGAGGATTAGCTTCTTTCTTTTTATGGAACTCAGATTGTGTGTATTCACTATGAAGAATTTCACGTGCATTTTTGAGGGTCTTTATCTTTTTATTAAGCTCTGTAAGATTTTCCATGTTCCACATCTCCACTTAGTTATACAGTAATTGTCTTTGACTACAAAAATATTTTTACTCAATAAATAAAGTTTTCAAACCTGTTTTTTCATCTAACTTTCTATATGCATTAGTATTAGTTTTAAGCAGAACCATTTCTACAACAACTCCGACAGTTCCTTCTATAAAATGACCACCTAAAGCATTCTTTTTTTCATCGCCTAAAACACAGTGTAAATGCATAATGTGGTCATTATTTTGATGTATTATGTTGCCGGTTAGTGAAAGTAGTTCTAAAGTTTTGTCAAAGATTTCTTCGGCATAATTGCCTTTTCCTTTAAAATATCCAAGTTTTGCTTTTTTTATTTGACCAATTCCTGAAATAACTACTGCAGTTTTAACTTTATAAAGTTTACATACTTCTTTAATTTCATCGGTTACGTTTTCTCCTGAAGAAAGTCTAATGAATATAATATTCTTACTCTTATTACTCTGCATTTTATCAGTCCTATATATACTAGCTAAAGAAAATATTTTTTATAATAGAATATATTAACTTAATGTAATGCAAAGAAAAAGGTTATTGCTACTTGTCGGTGCAGCAATTGGAGCTATTATCATCATTGTTGGAATATTTGGATTGATCACTCCAGTCACTAATTTTTTAGAGATCATAGATATCGAAAATGAAGCAAGAAACAACATATTCACATCTGGTGAATCAAAGACATATTATTTTGATACTGGAAGTTATGACATTTATTATTATTCCGAATTTTATAGTACCCCTAGAACGATATCAATTATAGATCCAAATGAAGATGAAGTTTCAATTAGTTTGATGTCTTTTGGTTATTCTGAAACCTTTGAAGTTTCTGGAAGAGAATACAATAAACTCGGCTCTTTTAATGCCGAAATAAAAGGAAACTATACAATTACTATTGAAAATCCGGGAACTCTATTGATTCTGGAAAAAGGATTCTTTCTATCTGATATTTTTACCATCGTTATCTACGGATTTTTAATCGCTCTAGGTGGTTTGATATTTAGCATTTGCACAATCTTTCTAGTGATAGAATATATTAATAAAACAAAGAAAAATAAGATCTGATAGTTTTACAGTTTGTTCTTAACAAATTTTATCAACTGCTCACTTGTAAAAGGTTTTTGTAAAAAGTCTTCTTCATTACTGGTATCTATATTCATTTTTGATCTTGGACTCATTGAAAAAAAAGCAGGTGTTTTGCTATCTGGAATATTTGTATCGATCAGTATTAAACCAAATTTATCCTCTTTATCTTCTTCTATCATCTCAAGAGCTTTTCTGCTATTATCTACTGTAACAACCTCAAAATCTTCCTGTTCCAAGTTTTTTTTAACTTCATCAAGAATATGTTTTTCATCATCCACAACCATAATTGTTTTCATTTCCCACCTTAAATTAATATAGAAATTAATAACTTAAATCTTTCCTATAAAAATTATCATTGGCTAAAGGGGGTAGAAAGGGGGTCGAGACGCAAGAAGAGGTGAATCAAAAGCTCTCAAACCCCCTCCACATGGGTTTACTTCAATGTAAACAAATTAACTTTTAGAGTAATAGTATTTAACAATATCTTAGAAAAAAGACAGAATGAAAAATAAGCAATTTGACGAAATGCCATACGTTTATTTTATTCTACTTGTAGATTTGCATCCTTTGGATTAGACGTCTTTCCTTTTGGTTTATTACCTACATATACAGATACATCGCTAGTTACACTAAATATATATATAATGTGAAATTTATCTTCAGGTAGTTAAAAAAAATATAGGAGGAAGGATGGAGAATGGACGAGATATTTAAAAAAATTGGTAGCTGGGCGTTTCTACTCGGCATAGTAATAGCAGTAGTAGTCGGCGTAATCTTTGGAGCAGGTCTATGGAATGACCCTAATAACTATGTAACATTGCTCCTAGCGCTTCTCGGTTTCATCGTTGGAGTTCTGACGTTCTTTGCGCTGGGTAATATAGCACCAGAAAAAGTACCAACCTTTTTAATAGCAGCATTACTCCTAGTAGGAATAGGTGCAGCTCTACAGCAAGATTTCTTTGTAAATCTTAAATATATAGGGCCATACTTTACAAATATTGCAGCAATGCTCGCAGTATTTATAGCACCGGCTGCTGGCCTTCTGGCGATAAGAGCAATATGGGATGCTGGAAAGTCTGAAGAAATTGAAAAGGTACTTCCAAAAATAAAATAAATTAAGTTTCATTTGAAATTGAGATAGAAAAACTATCTCAATTTTTTATTTTTTTAAAAATTTTTCCAATATTCTAAAAACTTTTTATAAAAACTTACAATAGCCATGGTGGCCATTCCTGCCATAAAACCAATCAGCACCACAGCTATAGCAGGCATTTTACTTATTCACCACCATTATTTGTCGAGAATGAAAATTTAAGACTAATTTTTCAGACATTTTAGGTTCACCTTTTAATAAAAGTGATAGCATGACATAGATTATCTATATCATGTTAATATTTGTCTTTAATCCTATATAATACTTTCTTGAAAAAACGTCAAATTGAAAATAAAATAAAGATGGTTTGGATTGGATTAATCCATTTTATAAAGCACAAGACCTGAAAGCATTTTTGGGAGGAAATATGTAGATTTTTGAGGCATATGCTCACCAGCATCTGCAATAGATTTCAATTCATCAATCTTAGTCGCATTCATCAAAATTGAGAAATCGAATTTCTCTTTTTTCACAAAGTCAATTGCCTCTTCATCGACACGCGTATATCTCAAATGATTCTCTAAATTGTCTTGTGTTATGCCCACAATATGTTCTAAAACAATTTTATGAAGAATTGATACATCAAGTGTTCTCCAAGTTTTAGATCGATCTGGTGCAAAATCGTCCATAATTTTTTCATCTTTTAAAGTTAAAATATAGTACTTGCCTTTTGCATAAATTGCAAATTTATGTTGCTTATCTGTCTCAATTTCACTTTTAATTTTTTTACTGAGATTAACAGAATCTAAGGAAGTATCAACTGTCTTTTCATCTATAATAAAATATTTTCTGAGATTCTCTATAAGACTTTCAATTTTGACATCTGATTTTTTGACAAGCCTGTGAGTTGGTAAAATAGACAATCCTTCATCAAACATATTTGCAAGAATGACCATTCTATAGTTGAAAGAGGCATTCTCATCTTTATTGCCTGTTTTTTCTTTCATCTCATTTGCAAAATCGATAGCAGTTTGATATCTATGGTGCCCATCAGCTATAAATAAAATTTCATCATCTAATCGGTTTTTAATCATTGATATTATATCTTCATCTTCAATCTTCCAGAGTTTATGATTGAAGCCATCATACCCTTCTACATCAATAATCGGTTTGTTAATGTTCTCATCAATTCTTTTTCTAATCGTATCATCTTTGTCGATATAAAGGAGTTGAATCGGCTCAAAATTAGTTTTACAAGCACGCATTAAATTTAAACGATCTGCTTTTGGTTTTGAAAGGGTCCTTTCATGCGCTTTGACCATCTTGTAACTAGGATCTAGTTTCAACAAAACAAAAAAGCCATTCATCGTCCTTGTTCTTCCTTTAATTTTGTAACTAATTTTATAAGGGAAAATTGCAGCTCTATCTGACTTTAATAGTATAGATTTGTTTAACCATTCTTCAAAAAGTGCTTTAGCTCTGGTATATCTGTTGTTGATCTCATTGTCATCTGGGTTTATCTTATTTAAAGTAAGTCTAACAAAATTGTAAGGATTTTTATCATAAAGTTTAGATTGCATTTCTTTAGATATTATGTCATATGGTGGCGACATTACATCATCCAACTTATCGATTTTTTCTTTGTTGTACAATATTCCTTTAAATGGCGTAACTTCAACCATACAAACGCCTCCGATTTTTATCGTGTAACTTGTTGATTATTAAAAATGTTGCTAAAATGGGTTCTGTTAACTTATTGTAGGTAATTGTTTCTTATAAAAACATAATTTCCAAGAAATTAAAGCAAATTCGCAAGTTTTTTTATGTTCTTGTTCGCTACATGCGTGTAAATCTGTGTGGTTTTCAAGTCTTTATGCCCCAAAAGTTGTTGGATGTATCTTATGTCTGCTCCAGATTCTAACCCCTTGTTTTTCTTATAACCCATATCAGTATTGGAAGTATTATGAAAGCTAACATATCGCCAGTATCACCAGCAAAAGCTAGAACATCCGCAAAGTTTCTGATGCCCATGAGATAAACCGCTATTGGAGGAACTGCGGTTAAAGCCCATGCAATTGGTTTTTTCAATCTTAAAAACTCTCTGCTGTTGCTCTGCTGAGCAAGTCCTACCCCAATATAGCTTGTTGTTATAGCTATTAATGGTATTGCGTTACCAATGATATTTCCTATTTTTCCATAGAGTGTTTCTATCCCTTGAGTTGCTATTTGGGGTGTTCCTTTACCGAACACAAGTAGGAATACGATCATAAAGACTGCATATAGTATAGTTGGAATTAGAAAAGCACCGATGACTACTTTTTTAGCTTTATCATAGTCTCCGATTCCCTTGTAAACATCGGGTATAATTGTGTGACAACCAAGTGAGAAGATAGCAACACCGGTCATAGAAAGTATGCCTCCCATTTCGATGTACAAACCGTTTTCTAATTTTGCATGTGGTAGAAGCATAGCAGCAACACCTATGAAAAGCACAAGCATTGTATAACTCAGTATCAACTCGGCTTTACCACTTGCTTCTAGACCTAGATAAATCACAAATGAGGCTAGTACCCAGAATATAATCGCTCCAACTGTTTCGTTAACCCCAAATAAGCTTGCAAACACGCTGCCCATACCAGCTACATATGCAAGTAACGCCCCAAAGCTCATCAGCAGAATACTAAGATACATAGTCCAGCCACCAAGCTTTCCAAGAGTTTTCTGAGCGATTGTGCTCATCTGAGCTCCTCTCATCTCAGTAGACAGTTTGAGAACTATAAGGGCTGTGAAAAGCATAAGAAGCATTACTCCTATCAAAATCCCAAATGCAGGGATAAAACCAACTTTTGAGGCCACATATGGTAGGCCAAGAACTCCAGCGCCTATCTGTGTTCCTACAAGTATTGCAAGACCTTCTTTTGGAGTTATAGTTCTTTCGACTTTTATCGTTGATATTCTCAGAGTAAAAATTTTTACTTGTTTTCTCATGAGCTGGAGTAGGATTCTCTCTCTTTGTAGTCTTTTTCTCTTTAACAATTTTCTTTTTTGAGATGCTGATTTTTTATTGTTTTTAGAATCTCCTGTCATAAAATCATCTTTGTTTTCTCAATGAATAGATAATAGATATATCAATAATAATGGCATTTCTATTCTTCAGGGGAGTCTATCACGATGGCTGTTGTTGTATCGATAACTCCCTCTATCTTGTAAATGTTAGGAAGTATTTTTCTTGTGAGCTCTTTAAGATCTGGTGCTTCTACCAGGATTATAGCGTCATATGGTCCTGTTACACCTTTTGCTTCTTTGACACCGGGTATCTTTTTGTTTATCTCTCTAAGGACTTTATCCACCTTGTCCACTTCTAATGTTAATAAAACATAAGCCTCTATCATTTTCATCACAGAGGATTTGGATGTAGAAATGTGATTTAAATTTTTTTGTCGATTATTGTTGATGTATAAAAAATGAAAAATTTTTTAGAAAATTAAAGTAAATTTGCGAGTTTTTTAATGTCCAACTCCATATATCTATTGAATGGAAAACAAAAATATAAAACTTCGCTTTAACTCATTTTTAAAGTATTTTGCGAAATATCACTTCGCAAAATACGTGTTAACAGAACCCTAAAATGAAATACTTTATATGTAATTCCAAAATTACCATAAAAGTTGTGATATTGATGAAATGGGGAGACCTCATTACGGTGTTCTTGATAGTTGGATTCTTTTTGTCATTAGGATATACTATGGTCGTGAATACCCTCCTTTGGCCAGCTACTATTCTCTTACTTGTATCGTCAATAATATTTGTTTATAAGATTTGGATTGAGAAATAACCCACATACTAATATTTAAAACCAGCTTTTTATTACGCACATCAGATGGCAAATAGTTTGAAAGATAAAGAGATACTAAAAATTGCAGAAAAAGCTCTCAAAAAATATAAATTATGCGATCATTGTTTAGGAAGGGTTTTCAAAAAAATAGAGAATGATTTAACAAATGAAAAACGCGGTGAGAGACTAAGAGAATATCTAAAAAACAATAGAAAAACTCAAACCATAGATTGCTGGCTTTGCTCTGGACTTGTTGACGAAATACAACATTTTGCTGATTTGATATCTGAGTCTTTAAAGGAGTATGAGTTTGATACTTTTTTGGTTGGAACTGTGGTTGATGAAGACATTCTTGAAAGGGAGCGAGAACTTTTTGATTATACTAAAAGCCCTTATGTTGAATCAATTAAAAACGAACTTAAAAGAGAAATCGGTAAACTCCTTGAAGAAAAACTTGGCAAGGAAGTAAATTTTGAAAAACCTACAATAATGGCTATCATCGACACTAGTTTTGATACAGTTGCTTTACAGATCGCGCCCCTATATGTCTATGGAAAGTATCGAAAATACAGTAGGGATATGCCCCAAACAAAATGGTTTTGCAAGATTTGTCGTGGAAAAGGATGCAAACGTTGTAATTACACCGGAAAGGTTTATAACACAAGTGTAGAAGAGCTAATCGCAAAGCACTTTTTAGAAGCTACAAAAGGAGAAGACGAATCATTCCATGGAGCTGGACGAGAAGATGTCGATGTTCGCATGCTTGGAGATGGACGCCCCTTTGTTCTAGAAATTAAAAATCCAATAGTTAGAACAATTAATCTCAGTAAAATCAAAAAGAAAATAAACGAAGATGCTGCCGATGTTATTGAAGTGGATAGTTTAAGATATTCTGACAAAAATGAGGTTATTAGAATAAAAAATTCTAGTTTTAATAAAGTATACAAAGTTGTTTTTAAGTGTAAAAAATCTTTAAATAACGAAAAGCTTAAAAAGGCAGTTCAGACATTACCTGGTTCAAAGATAAGAC